>OJNP01001944.1_pt1 | contig 9471 bp, 7 predicted proteins | sample 1597921 | NCBI WGS metagenome assembly OJNP01 (sample SAMN01915213, study PRJEB22387) | human gut metagenome | isolation source: stool | host: Homo sapiens | place: USA | reverse complement strand
TGGCCTTTGCAAGGCGCCCGTCCAAAAAGGGAGCCATGAAACATACCGATAGAACAGGGGCGGAACAAACCGCCGCCCGGCAGCCGGAACCGACGCAGGAAATCACCGTAACGCAAGTCACCCCCGACGACATTCTCAACGACGGAGGTCCGATCACACCTGCAACCGGGGACGGGACGCCCACAGAACGGCAGCTGGAACAGGGCGTGGTGATGGTCAACCCGTCGGTCGACAGCATGGAAAGCCGGGGATAACCCGGCAACATGCAGGCTTACCCCGCAGCGTTCGCTGGCTGCCCCTCATGCAGCCGACAAGAAGACGCCCGGCCGCTCGCAGGAGCGGCCGGGCGCATGGCACAACCGGAGAGGGGCTATTCGACCGGCCGGAAGGGGGCATCCGCATCGCCGGTCCACCGATAGAGGCGAACGGTGCTGCTCTGCTGTTTGGTCTCCTTCGAACGGGCGTTCTGCGAAATGTAGAAATAGCCGCCGCCGAGCGGACACAGTCCCGTCGTTCCCCATTTGAAATCCCAGCCGTAGATGCCGCCGGCCGATTTCCCGGCGGGAACCAGCGAGATCACCTCACCCTCGGTGGGCGTATCGAATCCCTGCAAAAGTTCCCTGCGAGCCGGTTTACCGCCGTCGATCACAAAGAGCGAATAATTGGGGTATTGAGATTTTTTACCTTTGTAAACCGCGGCATAGCAGTTTCCCGACGCGGGATCATAGGCCAGGTTCTGAATTCCCCACGAGGTGTTGCCCGTGCGGACGAAATACTTGTGATCGGGCGCCGCAGGGCCGCTTTTATGCAGACTTCCCTGCGAGAGCGGCTGCTCGAAACGCTTCCAGCCCTTCGTGTCGTAGGCGAGCAGCACCTGGTAATCGTTGTCCGTGCGCAGGGTGTCGCCGTAAACGCCGTAGGCCACATAGAGATAATCGCCGCCCTCCTTCGCTCCGAACCGGGGCGCGAAGGTCACGCCGTCGATGCCCGAACAGCCGAACCGGTGCTCGACCGTCCGTCCGCCGTTCTCCGCCGTTGCGAAATAGTCGTCGACGGCCTCCTTGATATAGACCGTGGTCATCACACGATCCTTTTCGGCATCCATGTCCGGACGCGTGATGCGGTCCACGTCGAAAATGGCGACGTAGAATCCCGTCCGGTCCTTTTCGTCTTCAGGCGCCACCTGCCCGGCGTCGAGCGTCCGGCGGATGCCCTTGCCGATCGCATCGTCCTTGTATTCCAGCGAGCCGTAAACGCGGCCGTCGGCTGGATTCATCGTCAGGCAGCCCAGATGGCCCGTCATGCCGTCCACGCTGCCTATCAGATTGCCTTCGAAGTCCATCTTCAGCAGTTTGGTCGTGAAGGAGAAATAGATGTAGCCGCGTTCGAGATCGACGGCAATGCCCTGCACGTGGAACGGACCTTGTTCGCCCGAGCGGATTTCGCGCGGCAGATTACGCAGATCGGGACCGTTTTTCGTCCGGTTGGCGCCCGACGGGCAGGCCGTCAGCAGCAGCGGAACGATCAGCAAAGGGAGCAGACGTTTGAGGTTCATCGGAAGTTTTTTTTACGTTAGTATCGGATTTATTTGCTTTTTCCGCAACAAATATAAACAAAAGCAACCAAAAACACAACCGAAAACACAACAAAAGAAAGAATCCTCCGCCCGATCGGGCGGAGGATTTTCACATTCAGACGTTCGCCACGAACTCTTCGAGGGCGGCAAGATCGACCGCCAGCGGTTCGGAGAATTGCGGCCGCCGCGTCAGCCGTTCGAGCCGCTCCGGAAGCGGCACCCGCGATCCGGTCACCGATTCGATGACCTCTCCGAACTTGGCGGGATGCGCCGTGGAGAGGTAAAAACCCGGCTTGTCCACGGCCGCCGAGGCCGCATAGCCGACGGCGCTGTGCGGATCGGAGAAATAGCCGTGGCGCTCATACAGCTCGTCGATCGTGCGGCGGATCGAGGCATCGTCGCAGCGGAATCCCTCCAGTTCGGCGCGCAGCATCTCCGGATCGCCGTCGCAGAGCCACAGCATCCGTTCGAAATTGCTCGGTGCGCCGACATCCATCGCATTGGCCGGAGTCCGCACCGACGGCCTCGGGCGGTAGACGCCCGTGCGGATGAACTCGGGCACGACATCGTTGACGTTCGAGGCGGCGACGAAGCCCCCGAGGGGCAGTCCCATGCGCCGGGCCAGCATTCCGGCGGCGAGGTTTCCGTAATTGCCGCTCGGCACGACGACGACGGGACGGTCGCCGCCCGTGGCCTGCCGCCACTGGCAATAACCGTAGAAATAGTAGAACGCCTGTGGAATCCAGCGCAGCAGGTTGATCGAATTGGCCGACGTCACCCGTCGCCGCTTGCGGAACGGGGTGTCGGCGAACAGCTCCTTCACGAGCCGCTGGCAATCGTCGAACGTTCCGGCGACGCGCAGCGGATGGATGTTGCCGCCCAGGGCGGTCATCTGGCACTCCTGCAGGCGGCTGATCTTCCCTTCGGGATAGAGCACCACGACCTCGACGCCCGGCACATTGTGAAACCCGTGCGCCACGGCGCTGCCCGTATCGCCCGAGGTGGCCGTGAGAATCACCAGTTTTTCATCGGCGGCGCCCAGCAGGCCTGTCATCCGGCCCATGAACCCGGCGCCGAAATCCTTGAAGGCGCAGGTCGGACCGTGGAACAGTTCCAGCGTATAGCGTCCCCGGCCGACCACGCGCAGGGGCACGGGGAAGTCGTAAAGGCCGTCCAGTTCACGCTGCACGGCCTGCGAATCGAAATCGCCGCCGAAGAACAACCCCGCCAGATAACCCGCCAACGCGGCGTAGGATTCGCCGGCCAGACGCTCCGCAAGGGCCATGTCGGCCTGCGGAATCCGTTCGGGGACGAACAGCCCCCCGTCGGGGGCCAGCCCCATCATCGCGGCCTCGCGCAGCGAACAGCCGTGCGCCCGTTCCCGATCTCTCGTACTGTAATAATTCATCGTCCTTCGCTTTTGTTATTCGACAACCCGCGCCCCGGCATTCGACACGCGGCCCGCATAGCTATTACAACCGATTCCCAGCCCTTCGAAATGCCGCTTCATCTCCCCGGAGATCCGCACGGCAGCCTCGTAATTGGAGGCCAGCGCGAAAACCGAGGGTCCCGATCCGGCGATGTTCATGGCCAGCGCGCCTCCGGCCAGCACCTGCTCCTTCAGCGCGTCGTACCCGGGGATGAATCCCTTGCGGTACGGCTCCGCCACGACGTCGTGCATCGAACGGCCGATCAGCGCCACGTCGCGCAGCGCGAACCCGGCGACCAGTCCGCCGACGTTGCCCCACTGCGCAACGGCATCCGACAGGGGAATCCGCTTCGGAAGCGCCTCGCGCGCCTCCCGGGTGCTGACCACGATGCCGGGATGCGCCACGGCGTAGAAAAAGTTGTCGGGCACGGGCAGCCGCACGATGTCGAACGGCCGGTAGCCGCGGACCAGCACCACGCCGCCCAACAACGCGGGACCTACATTGTCGGCATGGGGCGTGCCGCCCAGCAACGCCTCGCCCATCATGGCGAACTCCACCAGCTGCTTGCCCGAGAACGGGCGGCCCAGCAGTTCGTTGACCCCGTAGACGGCGGCGGCCGACGAGGCGGCGCTCGACCCGATGCCGCTGCCGGGAGCGATCTTTTCGAGGATCTCCACCTCGATCCGCACCGGACGGCCATAAGCTTCGAGCAAGGCCCGTACGGCGGGCGTGATGACGTTTTCTTCGACATTTCCGGGGAGTTCCACCCCGCTGCGGTTACGGATTTCGAATCCTTCGGCATTTTCCGCAACGCCCACTTCCAGCACGTCGCCCACGCCGTCGAGCGTAAGGCCCATCACATCGAACCCGCACCCCAGATTCGCGACCGTTCCCGGCGCGAAAACCTTAATATGTTTCATACCAATTTTTTTGATGAATTGAACTACCTTTGCCTGATTTTCTGTTTCCGCTCCGGCAGCCTTGGCCGGGATGTGCACACGCAGGTATGCGGACGGAATATTGACTACTGAACCCCCACGGGGGTCGTGGCAGTCGTCGTGGCAGTTGTGGCGGTCGTGAAGAGAGCGGTATAAACACAGCCTACGGGATTGCCGATAAATCCGCAACCTCGCCCTGTCGTCGTGTTATGCCGTTTGGTAACCATCGTCGGCAAATATAAAACAAATATTTTAATAATCCAAATCCATGTAACAATTTGTAAGCGGCCCGCCGTTGCGCAGACGGCCTTTTATTTATATAGGAGCAGCGCAAAAAGGCCGCAACAGAGATTTCGAAAATAAAAATGAAAGCCTTTCGGCCCACACCCGCCGGACCGCGGGAAGAAAACGCCCGGGAACCGCATCCGGAGGCCAAAATGCCGGTTTCAAATTGTAAGCAAACACGAGCCGTCACGCACAGTTGCGAACTTCAGGAAAGAATATGCTTCCGGACTGTTACAATATTAAATTTTTTTAGGAAATTATTTGTTCAACTGATTCAATATTCATATCTTTGCCATAGTCAGACAGAAAGCATCCGGCATAACGGGGAGACCCGGCCTGCACGCGGATGCACTGTCGCAGAAAACGAACAAACACGGAAAACCGGCTATGAACGCCCTGAATCATTCGAATATTCACGTCATTACCCTGCTGCTCGTCGTCCTTCGGAGATAACGGGAGAAAGGTGGCGTGCATAGTTGATTGAAAATAAAGCCTTTCTCCCACCGGGGAAAGGTTTTTTTGTTACAGGACCGGACCCGGCAGGAGACTGAAACGAAAACGGAAAGATGAAACACACACTCAAAAGCGCCGTCACCACGACGGGCCGCCGGATGGCGGGAGCCAGAAGCCTCTGGCGCGCCAACGGCATGCGCGAAGAACAGTTCGGCCGGCCGGTCATCGGCATCGCCAATTCGTTCACCCAACTCGTGCCGGGGCACGTACACCTGCACGAAATCGGACAATATGTCAAACAGCGCATCGAAGCCCTCGGGTGCTTCGCCGCGGAGTTCAACACCATCGCCGTCGACGACGGCATCGCCATGGGCCACGACGGCATGCTCTACTCGCTGCCTTCGCGCGAGATCATCGCCGACAGCGTCGAGTACATGGCCTCCGCCCACAAGATCGACGCGCTGGTCTGCATTTCGAACTGCGACAAGATCACCCCCGGCATGCTGATGGCCGCCATGCGGCTCAACATCCCGACGGTCTTCGTCTCGGGCGGGCCGATGGAGGCCGGAAAATTTCAGGGCCGCAGCGTCGACCTGATCGACGCCATGGTGATGGGGGCCGACGAGACGTGCAGCGACGCGCAGATCGCCGAGATCGAGCGCTGCGCCTGCCCCGGCTGCGGATCGTGCTCGGGCATGTTCACGGCCAACTCGATGAACTGTCTGACCGAGGCGCTGGGTCTCTCGCTGCCGGGCAACGGCACGATCGTCGCCACCCACGTCAATCGCCGCCGGCTGTTCGAGGACGCTGCGGCGCTCATCGTCCGCAATGCCGAACGTTACTACTTCGAGGGCGACGAGCGGGTGCTTCCGCGTTCGATCGCCACGAAGACCGCCTTCGAAAACGCCATGTCGTTAGACATCGCCATGGGCGGCTCGACCAACACGGTCCTGCACCTGCTGGCCGTGGCCCACGAGGCCGGCGTCGATTTCACGATGCAGGACATCGACCGCCTTTCGCGCCGGGTCCCGGTGCTCTGCAAGGTCGCCCCCAACTCGCACTACCACATCCAGGACGTCAACCGCGCCGGAGGCATCTTCGCCATTCTGGGCGAACTCGACCGTGCCGGACTGCTCGACACCTCGGTCCTGCGCGTCGACGGGCGCACGCTGGGCGAAGCGATCCCGGCCTGCGACATTCTCAACCCGGCAGCCGCCGACGCCGCGCGACGCCGCGCGCTCAGCGCCCCGGCAGGCCATTACAGCCGCGAGCTGGGCGCACAGCACTCCTACTACGAAGAACCCGACACCGATCGCACGGCGGGCTGCATCCGCGACGTGGAGCACGCCTATTTCCGCGACGGCGGACTGGCCGTGCTGACGGGCAACATCGCCCGGCAGGGCTGCGTCGTCAAAACCGCCGGCGTGGACGAAAAACTGTTCGTCTTCCGCGGCCCGGCGCGCGTTTAAGAATCGCAGGAGCAGGCCATGAACGGCATTCTCGCCGACGAGGTGCAGCCGGGCGAAGTGGTCGTCATCCGCTACGAAGGCCCCAAGGGCGGCCCGGGCATGCAGGAGATGCTCTACCCCACGTCGTACCTCAAGTCGAAACACCTCGACAAGGCCTGCGCGCTGATCACCGACGGGCGTTTCTCGGGCGGAACCTCGGGGCTTTCGATCGGCCACGTCTCGCCGGAAGCCGCCTCGGGCGGAGAGATCGCCGTCGTCCGCACGGGCGATGAGATCGAGATCGACATCCCCGGCCGCTCGATCCGCCTCGCGGTCGACGACGCGGAGATCGCCGTCCGCATGGCCGCACAGGAACGCTTCCGCCCCGCCGGCCGCGACCGCTGCGTTCCAGCGTCGCTGCGCGCCTATGCCCGGCTGGTCAGCTCGGCCGACAAGGGCGCCGTACGTATCGTCGACGATAACGAAGAATAAAAAAACGGACCCGCAATGAATACCTCTCAAACACTCCGTCCCGAAGAGCGACGCGCGGCCTCCGATCCCTCGATGACGGGATCGAAGGCCCTGATCGAATCGTTTCTCCAAGAGGGCGTCGAAACCGTTTTCGGCTATCCCGGAGGCGCGATCATCCCCGTCTACGACGCGCTTTACGACTACCGCGACCGCCTGCGCCACATCCTCGTGCGCCACGAGCAGGGCGCCGTGCACGCCGCACAGGGCTATGCCCGCGTCAGCGGCCGCGTCGGGGTCTGTCTGGTGACCTCGGGTCCCGGCGCCACGAACACCGTGACGGGGCTGGCCGACGCACTGATGGACTCCACGCCGCTGGTGCTCGTCACCGGACAGGTCGGCTCCGCGCTGCTGGGCACCGACGCCTTTCAGGAGACCAATTTCGTCGGCATCACGCAGGCCGTCACCAAGTGGAACTGCCAGGTCAAGCGCACCGAAGACATTCCCGCGGCCATCGCCAAGGCCTTCTACATCGCCCGCTCGGGCCGTCCGGGTCCCGTCGTGGTCGACATCACCAAGGACGCACAATGCGGAACAGCTCCGTTCCGCTACGAAAAAATCACCTCGATCCGCAGCTACCTCCCCGCACCCGCACCCGACGCGGAACGCATCGCCGAAGCCGCACGGCTAATCGACCAGGCCCGCCGTCCGCTGGTCATGGTGGGCCAGGGCGTCATCCTGGGCAACGCCGAAGCCGAGTTGCGGGCGCTGCTCGACAAGAGCGGCATGCCCGCCGCCTCGACCCTGCTGGGTCTCTCGGCCCTGCCGACCGACCATCCGCAAAACGTGGGCATGCTGGGCATGCACGGCAACTACGGTCCCAACATCAAGAATCAGGAGTGCGACCTGCTCGTGGCCGTGGGCATGCGTTTCGACGACCGCGTGACGGGGAATCCCGCGCATTTCGGCGCCAACGCCAAGGTGATCCACCTGGAGATCGACCCCGCGGAGATCGGCAAGATCATCCCGGCCGACGTGGCGGTCGTGGGCGATGTGAAACGCTCCCTGCCGCTCATCACCGAGCGTATCCGCAAACGCGACCACAGCCAATGGATCGCCGGATTCCGCGCCTGCGACCAGATCGAATACGAAGCCGTCATCCGCAAGGCCGTGCATCCCGCCGAGGGGCGTATCCGCATGGGCGAGGCGGTCGACGCCGTGGCACGCGCCTACGACCGCGACGCGGTGATGGTCACCGACGTGGGGCAGCAGCAGATGTTCGCCGCCCGCTACTTCGGGTTCCGCCGCAGCCGCAGCGTCGTCACGTCGGGCGGTCTGGGAACCATGGGGTTCGGCCTCCCGGCCGCCATCGGCGCCAAGCTGGGCGCTCCCGACCGCGAGGTCGTCCTCTTCGCGGGCGACGGCGGGCTGCAAATGACCATTCAGGAGCTGGCGACGATTTTCCAGTCGCACGTCTGCGTGAAGATCGTCCTGCTCAACAACTCCTTCCTGGGCATGGTGCGCCAGTGGCAGGAACTTTTCTACGACCGCCGCTACTCGTCGACCGAGATGGTCAACCCCGATTTCGGGTTGATCGCCCGCGCCAACGGAATCGAATACCGCTGCGTCGAGCGGCGCGGGGAGCTGCCGCAGGCCGTCGCCGCCATGAAGGCCCATACGGGCGCCTATCTGCTCGAAGTGCGGGTCGAAAACGAGGAAAACGTCTTCCCGATGGTTCCGGCCGGCGCTCCGGTCTCGGACATCCGGCTCGAATAACAACGACAGTATGGAACAGGAATACATCATCACCGTCTTTTCGGAGAACAAGGTGGGTCTGTTGAGCCAGATCACCACGGTCTTCACCTGCCGCAACGTCAATATCGAGAGTCTGACCACCTCCGAATCGGCGCTCGCGGGCATCCACAAATTCACGATCGTCGTGCGCACCGATCCCGAAAAGATCGAAAAGCTCGCGCGACAGGTCGAAAAGCGCATCGACGTGCTCAAAGTCTTCGTCTTCACCTCCGACGAAGTGGTGCAGCAGGAGATCGCCCTCTACAAGGTCACGCGCAGCCGCAACGTCGAACAGCTCGTCCGCCGGCACAACGTGCGCATCCTCGAAATCGACGACGACTACATCGTCGTCGAAAAGACCGGCTACAAGAGCGAAACGCGCGAACTGTTCGAACTGCTGCAACCCTACGGCGTACAGCAGTTCGTGCGCAGCGGCACGGTGGCGATCGTCAAATCGCGGCGCGAACTGCTCAACGAATATCTCGAAGAACTCGCACGAAACGACAGAAAACTTTCATAAAAAACAGTTACGACTATGGCACAGATCAATTTCGGCGGTGTAAACGAAACCGTCGTCACACGCGAAGAGTTTCCATTGGAGAAGGCACGCAAAGTTCTCGAAAACGAGACGATCGCCGTCATCGGCTACGGCGTACAGGGCCCCGGACAGTCGCTCAACCTGCGCGACAACGGCTTCAACGTCATCGTAGGCCAGCGCGAGGGCACCCGCAGTTGGGAACGGGCCGTCGCCGACGGCTGGGTACCGGGGCAGACGCTCTTCGGCATCGAGGAGGCGGCCGAGCGCGGCACGATCATCCAGTACCTGCTCTCCGACGCAGGCCAGATCGCCGTGTGGCCCGCGCTCCGCAAACACCTCACGGCCGGCAAGGCGCTCTACTTCTCGCACGGGTTCGGCATCACCTACAAGGAGCGCACGGGCATCGTCCCGCCGGCCGACGTGGACGTGATCCTGATCGCCCCCAAGGGATCGGGCACCTCGCTGCGGCGGATGTTCCTCGAAGGACGCGGTCTCAATTCGAGTTTCGCCGTCTTCCAGGATGCGACGGGACGCGCCTTCG
>OJNP01001919.1_pt1 | contig 9595 bp, 5 predicted proteins | sample 1597921 | NCBI WGS metagenome assembly OJNP01 (sample SAMN01915213, study PRJEB22387) | human gut metagenome | isolation source: stool | host: Homo sapiens | place: USA | reverse complement strand
GCAACTTCAAGGAGCAGTATCAATATTTGCAGTCAATTTAAAACGAATTTTAAAATTAAAGGGAGAAGTCTGCCTAAATGAGGAAAAATAGGAAAATCCATCTCTCAAAAGGGTAGATTTTGCATCTCTCAAAACACTATTTTAGCAATATTTTATTATCAAGGAACATTTTCACACATATTTGATGTCCTGTGGTATTAAACTTACCACTTTTTCAGTGGCGTCCTACAGGTGGGGGGAGGATGTCACTTATCATAGTCTTCTTACAATTCAGCATAAAATTTTATTTCAGCGGCTGTCTGGTTTTGATAATAAATAGCAAATTAATGATTTTTGTTGGAAAAAGAAGGGGATTCCCCATTCTCACCAACTGTAGATTTAGAATAGCCAGAAAAAAGAAAAAAATAATACATCCCAGATGCGGCTTGGGAGCGTGTTTAAGATGCGAACGAGCATCATAAACACAGCGACTATAGAGCAGAAGGGATGTATTGTTTTTTCTTTTTTCGTCTATTACCAAATCTACAAATCAATCACTGGTAGATAAAGATATGCTTCTTCTCCCTGATAGCATTCAAAACACATCCCCTGATGTGATATTTTATACTCTTTTTGCGTACAGAGCCATTCGGTAAAGACGTAACGCCAGCCATCCCGTACAGCATCCGCTACTTTTTCAGGAGTTTCCTGTGATTTAATTGTAAAAATTGCGTATCGTCCGGCAGGAATCTCCACCTTATGGAAACCATCCGGAATTTCTGTAGAGTCAGTTAAAAAGCCAAAGAAATAGTGTAATTCACCGCTGATATGGTCGGGATGGGTCCATAGTCCAACTTCGCCATAATCATGGATTCCTTCTGGATAGGCAGGGTATTCTTTAAAATTAATGTGATTCCAGTAAGCACCGGATTTGCTGTAATCACTGTCATATTCGCCGGGAATCTCGTACCCAAGTGCTGTCTGTGACCGTAATGCTTTAATTTCAACGTGTAGCATAATAAGAACCTCACTTTCTTTATTTTGTTTTAAATATTCTCGTGCGCTAATACCATATTCTTTGCGAAATGCTTTAGAAAAACCGGAACTGGTTTCAAAGCCATTATCAAATCCGGCCTGTGTGATACTCATTCCAGATAAAATATCCTTTTTTGCTTTTTCCAAACGGAGAAGGCGTATGTATTTTCCCGGTGACATATCACAGCAGATTTTAAAAATGTGGCAGAAATGATAAAGAGAGTAACCATAGCGGGAAGCCAGAGATTCTGCTGTTAATGTGTCTTGAAGGTGATTTTTTATGTATGTAGTACAATCTTTTATTACTTCTAAAGAATTATTTTTATTCACGATCTCTCCTTTCCGCAGTTTCTATGAGTGCAGTCGGTGCGACTGCTCGACTTGAATATAAATATCATACACCAATACACAGGTTATGTTTTATAAATATTGTATCAGAGAAAAGAAAAAAGACTTTTCCAGAGTTGCGAAGTTTATCTGAAGAATAGAGATTGTCCGTAGTGGGAGTTGTAAATTGACAGAATGTTAGTGGTGATTTACAATATAACTAAAAAACATTTGGATATTAAAAAAATAATATTCAAGTCGAGCAACTGCGAGACTTGGCGCGTGATTCTGGTCAGCATAAGCTGACATATTCTTTACAGAATCACTGCGCATCCTCGCGGAGCGTTTATCTCAGTCGGAGATTGGACTCCCACTGAGACAAATTTGCTGTCACTCACCACCTGAAGGAGGTGGGAGTCTTCTCGACTGAGATAAAATAACAGAGAAAATGAAAGAAAAAGAAATAGAAATAATAGAAGGATAGAGAAAATGAACACAGTGAATGAGACAAAAACATTTTCCTCACTTCCGGAGGAAGAATCAGCTTTATGGGAACGTATGAGAGACACTCTTTTGTGCCTTCAGACAGATAACAGCATTTCGGTAAAAGATCTGGCAAGCAGACTGGCATACTCTACGCAGGAATTCCTTTATCTGGCTGACATTTTCTTTGACAATTCTCTTGATACAATCAGGGAACAGGTGCAGGGATTAAATATTGAAGAGGATTATACAAATCAAGTCCTTCCATTTGAACGGATTCCTGATAGTTCTATGATAGAATATAAAGTTGTGAGAAGAATGGCACAGACAGTAGAGGCAGATATGCTGCCTTTAGAAGGCGATATTTTTCAAAACGGAATGGAATATATCGAGAAGGATGTAAAGGAAAAGTGGAAGGAGAGGGAGCGTGCCGGAGAGTATATGCAGTTTTGGTGGCATGATGATTCATACCATTTCTTTTATATGATTGGGCAGGAAGTTCCAAAAGATGCCGGAAAGGAAAGTGAAAAGAAGAGAATTGATATTGGGGCATCGGATTATGCAGTTTTTACGTTAAAAGAGCAATATTGGGATAAACAGGCACCGGATATTATAAAAATGTTGATAAAATATGCGTTATGTGACTGGATAAAGCAAAGTGAAATGCACTATGACAATCGGAAAATGTATTTTATTTCTTTTGAAAACGGACTGTACTCAGTATATCTTCCTCTTAAAAAAAGAATGCATTCGGATTATGTAATGAAAAATAAAAAAGAGGAGAAAAAGATTTATGGAGTTGACGAGTGGATTAGTTATATTGATGAGCATATTACGGAGAATTTAACAGCAAAAGGTCTTGCAAAGCTGTTTCATTATTCCGAGAAACACTTAAAAAATATTTTCCAGCTTTATTATGAAACGAGAATCACCGATTACATAAAACAGAGAAAGCTGTACTTTGCTGCAGAAGAATTAAAAGAAGGAAAGAATCCGGAAAAAGTATGTGCCAAATATCAATTTGCAAGTTATAGCGTTTTTTCTAATGCATTTCGCAAAGAATACGGCGTTGTTCCGGCAAAGTATTACCGGATGGAATTTCAGAATATTGCATGGATCAATTACATTGATGAGCATATTACAGAAGATATCACACCAGAGATGATGGCGGAACATTTTAACTATTCCAGAGACTATTTTCGCAAAGCCTTTCAGGATGATTTTGGAATGGGACTTAGTGCGTATATCAGTCAGAGGAAAATACAAAAAGCAGCCAGAGAATTACGTCAGGGTGTCAAGGTAGCCAGTTTAGCAAAAAAATATGGTTTTAAGTCGAGAAATGGATTTGATAAAGCCTTCCGCAAAGCCTTTTGTACTAGTCCTTCCAAATATGCTAAAGCAAACACAGAAGTTGTTGACTTAAATCAGTTTTACTCAGAATATAAAGATAAAATGAAAGTATCCTTTATGGACGTTGATGATATCAAAATGGTTGGCTGGACGATCATCCCAAATCGTGGACGGGAAGTAGATATACCGGCACAGATAGCATTCTGGCTCGATGAGGACTCACCATACTTCAAGAAAATGAACTCTGTAGCCGGAAGTGCGAATGGAAATGATAAGATTGCCATGTGGTATCATGACCCGGAATGTATCAATATTCAATATGTCCTTGGACCGGTTGTAAACAACTTCACGAATGTGCCGGACGATGCTGTGAAAATAGAGATAGCCGCCGGACGATTTGCCGTATTTGAAACAGACCGCGAAAGCGATGTGGATAATCTCGCAGATACCATCCGTATGTTTTCCCGGTGTGTTTTTTATGGCTGGATAAAAGAACACCGCGATATGGTCTCTTTACAGAACTTTACTTTTGAAAGATACATCAATAAAAAAGTATACATATATGTTCCGATAAGAGTAAAATAATAAAAATACCCCGTCAGATCATTCAGTCTGACGGGATTTTTTCTGCAAAAAATGTCAAGCATTTTTTAAAAAAATCTAAAAAAGGTTCCAAAATGACGAAAAGACATCCGTCTGGTTGGAATACTTTTTAGAAAAGCTATGTTATAATAAATGTACAAAAAAATACATTCTATTTTAAGAAAGTTGGTACAAACCACACAGGCTTACCCCTACTGTGAAAGCGGATGCCCTCACAAATACCACTGGATCTTCCGGGAAGGTGTGAAAAGGCAGAAGAAGCTTAAGTCAGGATATTTAAAATAGAATTCTAATGAACAGGACTTTGGGTGGGAGTGCTGAGTACATTCATTCGATACGTTTAGAGAAATCTTTACAGAAGTCGAAAAGCAAGTCTCAGTTTATTTGTTTTTATCTAATGATTTCTATCCGAAAGTTCCACACATAAAATCCTGACACAGCGTTTGGAAATTGCAAATATCTGTAATTTTCAAACAGGTAATATCAAAGGAGGTAAAACAACAATATACAGTTATTTCATATGCAGATAATAATGTGAGAGTAGTTGAGACCACAATAAAAAAAGGTTCAGTAGAGAAAGCACATAAGCAGATAAATCGTATAGAAGTTGTTTTAAATCAATATATTGCTAAAGGAGCTATCCGTTGGCAATGGGAGTCGCGACCCATTAGTAACATGTAGACAAAACCAAAGAATGCTATCTAAATAGCGGAGTTTCTAAAGGAGGAAAACTTATGAAGACTTTAAAAAGAATGCTCGCAGTGATGCTCGCAGTAGTTATGATGATGGGACTTGGTGTAACATCTATGGCAGCACACCATCTGCTGATGGAAAGTATACAATTTTAGTAGAGATTGATACTAATGGCGATGGTAATGCCGAAGATAAGATTCCAGTATATTTAAATGCGGATGGTTCATATACAGGAACAGATGGACAGACGTATAAATATAGTCAGCCTGACACCAATGAAATTGAAAACTATGGAGTAGCAACAGCATTTGATGCGCTGTATGCAACAGGTAAAGTAAACAGTTTTAAAGCAGTGGAGTATTTAGATACTACAACATGGGAAGGAACTGGAGTATATGGAATAGCATTTGATGAATTTAATGGAACAAAGAGCGATTCTAAAAAACTTGATTCTGGTAAAACAAGATATTATTACTGGGAAGTTTCAATTAAGGATGACGGGGCAGAAAAATATGTTTCTGCACAAAATTATGCTACGAACTACTTAGCTTCTAATATTCAGTCGGTAAAAGTAACCTATACTTATATGGACTATTAAAAGTTACATAATAATAACATAAAATGAGAGAAGGGGCTGTAGCACTGGGAAGATGGTGTTGCAGCTCTGTTCTCTATATAGAAATATAGCGTTTAAGTGGACGGGAGAGGTAATGAAAAAAATAATAGAAAAATATCTGTTGAGCATAATCATATGCTTCCTTTTTATAGCAGCAGTGCCTGTAGCTGTTTCGGCACAGGAGAATACTAATACATCTACAAAAAATGTATTTAAAGAATTATATATGATTCGGAAAAATGGACCGTATGGAGGAGAATTAATCTGGAGATGCACTCCGATTGATGAGGAAAATAATATTTATGTTCAAAATGAAGTGCTTTCTGAGACGGTGGGAGTTAGTGGAGATGCTTATTCAGGGGGGACTTTTTGGTACTATGGATTTTCTGGCACGCTTTCTTCAGATACGGCATATATATCGGAGATGCGGCAGTGGGAGAATGGAAAGAAAATAACAAAAGAAAGTATCAACACAGAATTGGCATACTGTCTTCCAGAAAATACAACATATGGCACTTTTTCACTCAATAAAGGGGAGAGTTTATCTAAATATCCACAGTATATACGAGAAGAAGGCAATGTATTTCATACAGAAGATAGCTTTCCAGTTTTCAGAGCTCAGGTTTTTGACGTGATAGTATGTGACAAGAACGAGGAGACACATTGTACTATTATTACAGAAGTTACCGATCGTAATAACGAAGATTATGATGACTGGACCGACACATCGATGAAAGGAGTAAGGGATCACATCGATTTGTATGATGGGAGTGATAAACAAACAAAAAAGATAGATAAGTTTTCGGACAAATTAACTTGGAGTACGGGAAAACGCATTTTTGGATTAAAAAATTATAAGTTAGAAGATAGGGATGTAATAGAAGTTCCGTCAGATATTCATTCCATACGGATGTCTTATGACAATAATTATCCTGAACAGGAAAACACAAATACTTATGCATTGTCTCCGGACTTGCCAGATATAACATCTGTGAATGACTATAGTGAGAGGCAGATGATTTATTATAATTACCATTTTTATCGGAATAAGTCAAAAATGGTATGCATTAATGGGGGAGAATGGTATCAGGTTCATCAGACGGAAAAGAGTCCGGAGTTAAAGTTAAGGAAAGGGATAAATATTATTTTTTTGTCAGGAACCAGCCCTGACCAGGCGAAAAAAGTAAGAGATAGAGATGTAAACGGAACTTCATATATATATATATTATATTGGGATGGCGATGAAGATTATAAGATAACAAAAAGTTCCGATGCATCACTAAAAAAAATAGAATGTTATCAGGCTGCCTACAATATGGGAGAAGGAAAGGGATTATTCGCTAATATTCCGGTAAATGAAAAGACGAATGCCGATGGAAAGACCTATAAGGAGATTTCCATGAAAGCAGATGAACCATATATTTGGATAAATGCAGTACCGGCAGATTCTGGAGCATCAGTATGGGTGGATAATAGTTCGGAATTGCTTGGTGGATATTTTAAGCATTTGAGTAGTGCACAAGATTATTTTGATGTGAAAGTGACTTCTGCTGATGGAAAACAGACTGATACAGAGAGAATCTATATCAAATGGAGTGCGGGCGGTACTGATTTGAAGAATCTGGAAGTGATTTCCGGAGGCACGATGGAAGAAAAGTATACGCCAATAACCAGAGAATATTATGTGAAAATGAAAGAATCTTCGGGAAAGATAAAGTTCTCTTATGAGACAATGAACGGGACTACAGTAAGAATATATGAAGACCGGCAGTTAAAAGATACGATAACACAAAGTGGAAAATATGAGTTAGAGGCAGAGAAAGGTGTAAGAGAGATTCAATGGGAGGTGACTTCCCAAAATGGAAAATCTGTCAGTTATTCTGCATATTTTGTCGGAGAAAAAGAAGAAGGAATATCGTCGGAAACAAAGCAGCGTGCATCTGACATGATTAAAAAAATGGAGAAAAACGGGTATGTCAAGTATCTTACTCAGCAAGAAGGAGCTGATTATTGGAAGACATTTGGAGCGGCCGCTTTAGGAGAAAAGTATCTAAATGGTATGCTTGGCTATAATGTGCTGAAAAAGAATTTTAGTCAATCTACAGATTATTCAGCGGTCATTTTGGAACTGGTTATGTCAGGAGAGAATCCGTATGATTATCTGGGAGTAAATTATGTAAAGAAATTACAGGAATTTAACAATAGTGGTGATTTTGGGATGTACTCGGCTAATATATGGGCGTTATCAGCACTTCAGGCGGCGGGGGCGCCCGTTCCAAAGGAAACAGTGGAAATCGTAAAGAAGCAGGCTCTTTCTGAAACATTTGATTTGGATATGAGAGGCTGGGCTTTATATGCGACGTCATTGTATAAAGATACGTTTACGGACAAAGAGTATGCAAAATTAATCCAGTCAGTGAAGGATATTCAGATACAGAAGACTACGGATATGAATGGAATTGATGTGACAGGGGTTTTTGAGAACTTTTATTATACGAATCGGAATATTATGTCACATGCCTGTATGGTGACAGGGCTGACTGCTATAGGAATTGATACTGGGAAAAATGAATGGAAAGGACGGAATGGAGCTGACCCGGTAAGTGTTTTAGAAAAATATCAGTTAAGTACCGGAGGCTGGTTCTACTCTCCGGAGAATCCTTCCCAGGGAGGCTGGAATAAAGATGCGGTTATTGCAGTGGGAGACCTGTACAATGGTTCAAATGTGTACACAAGATATTATCTGACACCATCAAGATATAAGAAGCTTCTTGATAAAGCAGAAAAACTGCTTGCAGGAACGATTACGGAGGGCACAAAGCGGGAGGCATTACAAAAAGCATATGAGGAGGCAGAAAAATATGCGGATGAGAACAATGTTACTTCAGAGCATGGAGATGCCTATTATGCCCTTCAGGAAGCAATGTATGCAGTGGACGAGAGTGTGAAGCCGGGAGTATTTCTTGGAACTGCTAAAGAAAGAGAACAGGTGAATGCTGTTATAAAAGCAATTGACTCGATTTCTTCCTACAGTTATAAGGATAAGACAAAACTGGATTCCATCAAGAAACAGTATGATGTATTAAAGGAGAAGCGCCTGTTCCACTATGTGACTAATGCAGATGTGCTTGATAAAGCACATCAGTATGTGAATGGAATCGACACATTCCTTGAAAAGACAGAAAAGATAGGAAAAGTCAACCTGACAAAGACGGCAAAGATAGAGAGAGCCAGAAAGGCATATGATTTCCTGAATGAACAGCAGAAGAAGGAAGATGCAGTACAGAAAGCGTTCCAGATCTTATCTAAAGCAGAGACAAAGCTAAAAGATGCCAAGACTGCCGATAATGTCGTGCAGGCGATAAAGGCACTTGGGGAGATTGTGACTTTGGATTCTGAGGAAGATATTGAATCCGTCAGAGCTGCCTATGAGAGTCTGACAGACAGCCAGAAAACTTTTGTTACAAATATTGATAAGTTAAAGGAGCAGGAAGACGGTCTTAAAAAGTTACAGCAGCAGGAAGAGAACAAAGAGGCGGCGCACAAGGTCTCAGACCTAATTGACAAGATAGGAAGAGTTACAGCAAACAGTGCAGATGATTTAAGACAGGCAAGAACTGCCTACGATGCATTAGAGAATGACGAGGCAAAAAGAATGGTTTCTAACTACATACAGTTAGAAGATGGAGAAAAGATTTATGCGAACCTTCAGCATGAGAATATCATATATGATGTCGTAGATAAGGCTTCTTATGAGATTGGTCAGATTGATACTGCATATGGAGAAAGTGCGGACATCACTGCTGAGAATGCCGATGCTGTAAGAGAGGCAGTGCAAAAGGCGGAAAACTATATAAAAGAAAAAGAGCAGGAATATGCATATTTTAGGCTTATGCTTTCTAATTATATGGACTTATCAGCGGCAAAGACAGCCCTTGTCCAGTATGAACTGTCTGAGAAAACAGAAGCTTCTGTTGAAGAATTTAAACAGGCAGTGGGAGAAATCACAGGCTTCGGTATAGAAGAACAGGCAGTGATAGAACGTGCAGAGATACTGTACGAGCTTCTCACAGAGGAAGATAAACTGACAGTTACAGAAGAATATGCCCTGTTACAGCAGGCGGAAGAAGCTTTTTCTGTATGGCAGGCAGAGTTTGATAATGTGCAGGAAGTGGTATATGGAACAGAGCAGATGGGAGATGTTACCATAACAGGTGCAGAATCTTATCAGGAAGTAAAAGATGCTTATGATATGCTGTCAGAAGATGCGAAGAAGCTTCTTCCTGACGAGATAAAAGAACGGCTTTCTGAGGCAGCGGATACATACCAGCAGCTACTTGCACAGCAGGAAAAAACAGAGGAGGTCGTAAAGAAGATTGACGATGCTTCAATCATTTCAGATCTGTCAGATGAGGTAGCAGTAAAAGTGGCAAGAAAGGCATATGATGCACTGGAATGGTGTGCATCCCGTCAAGTAGACAATTAAAAAAATATAAAATTTTTGTGTTG
>OJNP01001907.1_pt1 | contig 9640 bp, 9 predicted proteins | sample 1597921 | NCBI WGS metagenome assembly OJNP01 (sample SAMN01915213, study PRJEB22387) | human gut metagenome | isolation source: stool | host: Homo sapiens | place: USA | reverse complement strand
CCCTGATCTGCCCATTTTTTCAGATAACCGTCATTCGGAATGTAACAGCCCAGATCATCATGCAGTTCCTTATAAATGTTCTGCAGGGAGGGCGGGATCTCCTTTTGCTCCGGCAGCACGGAAAACGAAAGACCATGTGCCTGATTTACATTGTGATAGGGGTCCTGCCCCAACAGAAGCACCTTCACCTCACTAAGCGGCGTAAAATGAAAGGCATTAAAGATATCCTCCGCCGGCGGGTAGACCACTGTTCTGCTGTATTCCTCCCGCACAAATGTGTATAATTCCCGGTAATACGGCTTTCGGAATTCCCCCTGGATTGCCGGAAGCCAGTCATTGTCAATCATCGACATATCCCACTACTCCTTTTTTCACAGACAGCAGTGTGGGCGCACCGTGCTATCGCCGCACAGATACGCCCCTCGCTGCCAGATCGTTCTTCAGATCCATAATCTCAAGTTCTTTATAGTGAAACAGGGATGCCGCAAGAACCGCATCCGCTTTTCCCTTTGTCAGGGCATCATAAAAATGATCCTTCGTCCCGGCGCCGCCGGAAGCAATCACAGGAATCGATACATTTTCCGCTACCTGTCTGGTCAGTTCAATGTCATATCCCGCTTTCGTGCCATCGCAGTCCATGCTTGTCAGAAGAATCTCTCCTGCGCCAAGCCGGTCTGCCTTCATCGCCCACTCGACGGCATCCAGACCCACATCAATCCGTCCGCCGTTCTTATAGATATTCCACCCGGAGCCGTCCGCGCGTCTCCTTGCGTCAATCGCAACCACCACGCATTGGCTGCCGAATTTGTCTGCCGCCTCCGAGATCAGTTCCGGCCGGTTGATCGCGGAAGAATTGATCGCAATCTTGTCTGCGCCCTCGCGGAGCAGTGCCTTAAAATCATCCACCGTCCTTATGCCGCCTCCGACCGTAAACGGAATGAACACTCTCTCCGCCACGCGGCGCACCATATCGATCACGGTATTTCTGGCGTCCGAGGTAGCGGTAATGTCCAGAAATACCAGTTCGTCCGCACCTGCCTTATCGTAAGCTGCCGCAATCTCCACCGGATCTCCGGCATCCCTCAGATTCACAAAATTAACACCCTTTACCACACGCCCGCCATTCACATCCAGACAGGGAATCACTCTCTTTGTAAACATCGCATGCCTCCGCTATATTTCCGCAAAATTCTTCAATATCTGAAGTCCCACTGTGCTGCTCTTCTCCGGGTGAAACTGGCATGCAAACAGGTTGCCCTTCTCCACGGAAGCATGAATCGTCACGCCGTACTCTGTGGTCGCCTTCACAATCGACGGATCTTTCGCTTTCAGGTAGTAGGAATGTACAAAATAGACATACGGCTGTTCCTTCAATCCGGCAAACAATCTTCCTTCATGCGGGAAATCCAGTGAATTCCAGCCGATGTGCGGGATCTTAAGTCCCGGCGCCTCCGGAATCTTCACGATCTCTCCGTCCAGCAGATGAAGTCCCTCCACGCCGTCACTCTCCTCGCTGCCCTCAAACAGCAGCTGCAGACCCAGACAGATGCCGAGAAACGGCTTGTCTTCCTGCACAACCTCGCGGATCACCTGATCCAGCTCATATTTTTTCAGCTGCTGCATTGCCGTTCCAAAAGAACCGACACCCGGCAGTACCACTCTGTCTGCCCGGCGTATGCTGTCATGATCTCTCGTGACCACACATTCCTCACCCAGCGCGAGGAACGCCTTTTCCACACTTTTTAAATTGCCTGCGTCATAGTCTATAATTGCTATCATTCTCTCACTCCGTCGATGTCATCCAAGTCCTGCTGCCGCCAATATCGAATACAGTTCCTGCGAGTAAGTATCCCGCTCTCTCTCCGCGTACAGTTCCTGTGCGCGCTCCTGCGTAAGTCCAAATCCGGACAGTCCTGCCACCGCCTGGTCTCTGATCTTCGCGAGTTCTGTGGAGCAGCCGTAAGCCGCAGCCTCCTCGCTGTACTTATCGCATCTTCCGACCGCGCGGATGAGGGAATCCAGTGCCATGTCATAAATACCGTTTTCCATAAAGGTCTGGTATGCCTGATATTCTCCGGCTGCATTCGCCATGATGCTGTACTTCTGGTAGGTCTCCTGATCTGCCTCCTTGACCGTAAGTCCGCTCACATCCGCGAACGCTGCCTGATAGTCGCCCAGTTCATACGCCTGCTTGGCATTGTTGAAGCTCAGGGTATATCCGAACAGATTCGTTCCCACCAGCACAAGTGCGAGGAAAGACGCCGCCATGACCATAATCAGCACCACCGGCTTTTTCGGAAGCGGCGGTGTATTGTCCGGCTCCTTCGGCTTCTTCGGCTTCTTGGCTTTCTGTGCTTTTTTCTCTGCCTTCGCCTTTTTCGCCTGTGCCTTCTTCTCTGCTTTCTCTTTCTTCGCCTGCGCCTTCTTCTCTGCTTTTTCCTTCTTTGCCTGCGCTTTCTTCTCTTCTTCTGAAATCTCCGGTTCCGCCTCTGCCTCCGGCTCGGCTGCCCCCGTTCCTTCCAGTTCCTGTAAGAGCTTTAAATTCTCATCGGAAAGATCATCCAGCTCCGGTGCCTGTTCTAAACCTTCCGGCTGTAATTCCCCGGTGTCCGCTGGTGCCTCCTCCGTCTCTTCCTCCTCACCAAACAGTGCGTCGCCGATTCTCTTGATCAGGCTCTTTTTCTCCTTTGCAGGAGCCTCATCCCCGGCATCTGGCTCATCTTTTTTCTTCTTTTTGCGGCGCTTTTTCTTTTTCCCGTCGTCCTCGTCCTGCACCTCATCCGCAGTCTCCGGCATTGCCGTCACGTCCGGCATTTCTGCGTCTGTGTCTGCGGCCGGAGCAGTGGGATCCGCCATCTGGCTCATATCCGGGAAATCGCCCTCCGACTGCAGCAGATCCATCAGATCTGAATCGTCGTCTTGGAAATCACCGATGGTATCGACCATAAGATCTCCGTCCTCCGACGCATGGGCAGTCTCCGCCGCTTCTGCACCGCCGGTGCTCTCATCCGCATCCCTTGCGCTGTCTAAAATGCCATCCAGATCCTTGAAGAACTGATCGTTCTCCTCCGTCGTCTTCTGTGTTCTTTCCTCTCCAGGCGTCTGATCCAGCTCATCCTCGAACTGTCTGATAAATGTGTCCGCATCTCCTTCCAGATCTGTATCCGCCTCAAAGGACTTTAAAAAATCGTCTTCCTCACTCATACCAGCTTTTTTTGTCTCCTGTTCTTTTTCTGCATAAAGCCCGTCTGCCGTATCGCCTGGCTCCGTCTCACGGGCTGTGTCGGCAGGACTTCCTCCCTCTACGGAGTGCAGCAGCCCATCCAGATATTCCTCTGCTCCGCTCATACGATACCTCCATCGACCTATAACTTAAGCGGGGGATGTGATCCTGCTCCATCACATCCCCTCTTCATTTCATTCTCAGTCCATGCTCTTGTCAATCAAGTCGTCAATCGCCGAAACAAGACTGCCAATCTCCGGCTTTGTCAGCTGGGCATCCGCTCCAAGCTGTTCTCCCTTGATGCGCATCTCCTCATTTACAAGAGATGAGAAAATAATCAATGGAATCTTCTTCATATTGTCATTTGTCTTAACCAGCTTCGTAAGGCGGTGTCCGTCCATCAACGGCATCTCAATATCTGTGATAATGCAGTGTACTTTCTCACGCACATTGCCTGCTTTTTCAAACTCCTGCAGCTTATCCCATGCCTCCTGACCGTTCATTGTCACAATCAGGTTCGTGTAGCCTGCCTTCTTCAGGCAGTCTGTGATCAGTCTGCTAAGAAGCGGGGAATCCTCTGCGATCAAAATCGGAGATTCACAGCGCTCACGCTGTCCCATGTCGTCCATATCGGACATCTTCAGTCCTGTCTCCGGGCTGATGTCCGTCACAATCTTCTCAAAGTCAAGGATGATGATCAGCTTGTCATCCATCTTGATGACACCGGTCGAGGCGCTGTTCTGCTCGGTATTGATCGTGGCATCCGGCTTGATGATCGCCTCCCAGGAAACACGGTGGATACCAAGCACGGCATCTACGTGAAATGCAATGTTTAACTTGTTAAAGTTCGTAATGATAAAAAGTCCCTCTGTCTTCGCATCATCCGGCATTCCCAGACAGCGCTTCAGATTTACCACAGAGATCATCGTATCACGCGGCATGAAGATTCCTTCGATACTCGGATGTGAATTTGGGACAGGCGTAACCGGCTGATAGGTTAAAATCTCCCTGATCTTTGCAACATTGATTCCGTAATGATTGTTTCCCAAGGTAAATTCCAGAACTTCCAGTTCGTTTGTTCCCGATTCCAATAATATATTTGTATCCATTCGTCTCTCTCCTCTCGCGTAATACCGCAACGTATCTATCTGACAGCATTATAGCACATTGGTACCTGAAATGCATTGTTTTTCATGCGTTTTACAGAATAATTTGTATCATTTGATCCATTTGCACATACAGTTCCACACTGTCTGCCGACGCCACATCATCCGGCACCTGGAATACAAGTACCAGGCGGGTGCTCCCTCCCGCAGGAATCGTACCCTGATAGGTGGAAAAATCCGTATCCAGCAATGTGGTCTCCGCCGTGCTCTTGACCGACTGGTTCAATACAACCGTGAACTTCGGGCTGACACTCAAAACATCAAGACCCACTCCGTCCGCCCCGGTGTTGGTCACATCTATGGACAGCACCAGATACTGTTTTCCGGCATCCGGGGTCATCTCATAATAATCACCTTCCATGTACCCCGGTGCAAGCTGTGCGCCCGCATAGGTCATCTGAATGCCGTCGGCTCCGAACAGTTCGTCCAAAGATGCCGATCCGGCTGCCGCCACCGACACAGCAGGCGCCGTATCTTCCGCAGATGCGGCTGTTCCCGTCTCTGACGCGTCCTGTGTCTCCGGCGTCTGCGGCACCGTGACATCCTCCTGCGTCTCCTCCGGTTCTTCCGGACTCACATACGTCAGACCTTCCCGCTGATATGTGTTGTACTTCGTGACGATATGCGCCGCATAATTGACAATGACGTTCTCCTCGTCGTCTGTCAGGTCGTAGAGTGCATCACCACATCCGCCCAACAGCATCGTTGCAGCCATCACCGCTGCCATCATCTTGATTCTTGTTCTTCTCATAGGATTCCATTCCTCACGCAAAGTATAAACTAACATTATGTTAGCATTTTAAAGGAAATATAGCAACAAAAAAAATTTTTTGCTGCATCATGACTGTTTTCCTTTTTCCAGTTCAAACCAGAATTCCACGCCATCCTCATGGTTGATCACGCCGCACTGCTGATGGAACGAGTCCATGATCGCCTTCACAATGGAAAGACCGATTCCGCTGCCGCCGTACTCTCTCGTGCGTGCCTTATCGACTTTGTAGAACTTGGACCAGATTTTGTCGATATCCTCCTCCGGAATCGGGTCTCCGGTATTGAAGACGCTGATGCGGACGTTCTTCTCCTGCTCCCTGCAGCGGATGGAAATCTCCTTTTTTCCTCCCGCATAATGAATGGCATTGCTCAGGTAGTTCGTCACGACCTCCTCCGTCATAAATTCATCCGCCCACACATAAATGGGCTCTGCGGGACATTCCGTCACCGTAATGCCGCTCTGCCCGATGAGGATATCCACCGAGTGCAGCACGCCCCGGATGAGCTCTGTTACGTCGAAGCGCTCCATCGTGATCGTCTCGTTTCCGGATTCCAGCTGGTTTAATGTCAGAAGCTTTTTCACCATCTGATTCATCTTATCCGCCTCGTCCATGATGACCTCACAGTAAAAATCCCGGCTCTGTGCGTCATCGTTGATACATTCCTTCAAGCCCTCCGCATATCCCTGGATCAGGGCAAGCGGCGTCTTTAATTCATGCGATACATTCGAGAGAAATTCCTTGCGCTGGCGGTCTATCTGCGTCTTTTTCTCAATGTCTAAAAGAAGCTGGTTGTTTGCGCTTTTCAATTCCGAGATCGTATGCTCGAGCGCCTGCGACATCTCGTTCATGTGCGTGCCGAGTTCATCGATCTCATTGCGCCGCTTTCCTTTCGGCGTATAGCAGACCTCAAATTCCAGCTGGGTCATATGCTTGGAAATCTCGGTCAGTTCCAGGATCGGATCGGTGATTCTCTTAGAGATGAAGACCGACACAACCGTGCTCACCGCAATCGCCAGGATCCCGACGTACAGCAGGAACTGGTTCGACGTCTTGGCGCTCTCCCTTATGCTCTCTAACGCCGACCGCATCAGCACCAGATTGCCGTTTGAGAGGGTTCCGTACAGTACCAGATATTCCGCATCCAGCCTGGTGTCCGTTCTTCTCTGGATCACATAGTCCTCCGCCTGCGCCAGCACCGTGGTCTCATTCTGCGTACCACCGAAAATAATGTCCGTAAACTCGATTAACATACGCTGTGTATCGTTCACGGAGGATCTGACAATCGTGCGGTCCGGGCTGATCACCATGACCGTGATATTGCCGTTTGCGCAGAGATTGTCAAATGTCACATCAAACGAGCTGTCGTCAAGGCTTCCATCCTCGCTTGCCGCGTCAATCGTAGTAAATCCGGACAGCAGTACATTTTCTTTGTTCATCACATAGTAGCGCTCCAGAAATACCGTGTTAAGCACCCAGCAGAGCGCCACGGTTCCCGCCACCAGACCGATGATAATTCCGGCGATTTCCCTGGTCAGTCCGCCCTCTTTCGGATGTCTGCCGCGCCCCTGTCTCTTTTTATCAAAAAGTCCCTTCATTCCGCGTCACTTCCATTATTCTTCCGTCACTTCAAATTTGTAGCCCATGCCCCAGACCGTCGTGATATATTTTCCCTTATCTCCCATCTTGGCACGCAGCTTCTTGACATGCGTATCAATCGTTCTCGCATCGCCAAAGTAATCGTAATTCCAGACGCTGTTCAATATCTTCTCGCGTGAGAGCGCAATCCCCGCATTTTCCATAAAGTATGCCAGCAGTTCAAACTCCTTGTAGCTTAAATCGATCCGCTCTCCGTCAACCGTCACCATGTGGGCTGCCTTGTCCAGAACGATTCCTCCCATGGAGACCGCCGCTTCTTCATCCTGCGTCTTTCCGCTCCGGCGCAGAATGGCTCCGACACGCGCAACCAGTATCTTCGGAGAAAAAGGTTTGGAAATATATTCGTCCACACCGAGTTCAAATCCGTTCAGCTCGTCGCTCTCCTCGCCCTTCGCCGTCAGCATAATAATCGGAACTTTCGATGTCTCCCGGATCTCCCGGCACACTTCAAATCCGTTGCGCTTGGGCATCATGACGTCTAAAATAATCAGCGCTATGTCTTTTTCCCGGTAAAATAAATCGAGGGCTTCCTCGCCGTCTCCCGCCTCAAGCACCTCGTATCCCTCTCTCACAAGGAAATCCCGCACCAGCTTGCGCATTCTGCTCTCATCATCCACCACCAGAATTCTGATCTTATCCATGTTCCCGTATCCTTTCCGCTTTTTATCGTCATTCTAACAGCTACTTATGAAAAATCTGTGTATTTTCCGCTCTATTCCGGCATGATTCCGAGTTCCTTTTCCTTCGCCTCGATCGCTTCCTGCCTCTGGTCGAGCCGCTCCTCCCACGCCTCGTATTTGTCGATCAGCTGATTCTCGTAGTTTAACACCGTCGTATTATTGGTCGTCGCCGTAATTGCAAACATCGCCACAACACATACTGCCAGAATAAAGGCGATCCAGCGCACAATGCGGTAGCGTCTCCTGTAGTCCGCATTTTTTACCACGGTCTGCGTCTTCGGCTTTGGTGCCGGCACGCGCTTCGCCTTGCGGAGACTCTCCTCCACCTGCGGATGCTGCACCGGAATCGGGAAAATATCTTCCTTCCGGATAAACGGAATCGACTGCAGATACTCCTGCAGATCCTTCAGATAAGAATAGCCGACTGCCGTGTCAAACAGCCGCTGCTGTATCATTTTATTACAAATGCGGAGTACCATCTCAGGGTCGTCCATCTGGGCTTTCTCCTTGACGTATTTCACGCCCTCCGCCTCTTTTCTCGCCTGCGCGGCTTCCGCCTCATTTGCAAATAAAAATCCCTCCACGACCATGGAGGTCTTTTCCTGTTCTTTTTGTCTCTTTTCTACAGACATTCTTCGATCCTCATCTCTTCCGTTTCTGCTGTGATTTTGCTCTTATTATAGGAAATGGCAGTGTGAATTGCAAGTCAGGGAGATGTAAAGATTCCGCATTTTCCCATAAAAAAAGCGCCCTGCATGGCGCTTTTTAAGATGGACCAGACGGGAATCGAACCCGTGTCCGAAGAATAATCCCCTGTCCTTCTACGAGCTTAGTCTGTCCTTTGACATTCCCTCTGCCGTCCGGGAACAGACACCCTTACGGTTTTGGTAGCTTCATGGTACGCCCGCAGGCTCAAAGCTTTGCCTGTGTCGTTTCTCACATCGTCGAAGCCTGGGTCCTAAAGTGTGAGTGCTCTAGGTCAGACTGCTGCCATTAGGCAGCGTATGCTAAATTATCTTCAGCGTTTAAATTTAATTGTGGAATTTGACGCATCCCGTGCGGCTCGCTTCTCCAGCTTCATATTCCCCGTCGAAACCTTTACTGGCCCCTGTTATTTATAAAAAATCTAATACAGATTCTTTACCTTGAAATCACGCTCTGCCTCGCGGCGCATGTCTTTCTTCGCAATGTCCTGCCGCTTGTCGTAGAGCTTCTTACCTTTGGCAAGTGCAATCTCCACCTTCACGAGGCTTCCCTTCAGATATACCTCCACCGGAACCAGCGTGTAGCCCTGCTCTGCAAGCTTTCCCGTCAGCTTCCGGATCTCTGACTTGTGCATCAGAAGCTTCTTGGGGCGGAGCGGATCTTTGTTGAAAATGTTGCCCTTCTCATAAGGGCTGACGTGCATGCCGTAAACGATGACTTCACCGTTCTCGATGCGCACAAACGCCTCCTTGATCGAGCACTTGCCCATGCGCATGGACTTCACTTCCGTCCCGTGCAGTTCAATGCCCGCCTCAAACCGCTCCTCCAGGAAATAGTCATGGTAGGCTTTTTTGTTATTCGCGATTAACTTCTTCTCGGTCTTTGCCATCCCGACTATCCTCCTTCGCTTACTGTCTGCACTGCCGCTTTTCATCTGCACTGCTGTTACAGTATACCCCACAAATTTTTATTCTGCAATAAACTTCTGGTTTAATTTTTCATTTTCTTCGTCTTCTGTTCCGGTAACGACACGAAAGTCGATCGTTCGCATAAATGGATCTGTCGCTGCCACGACAATCTTTACCTTCTGGCCAAGCTTGTAGCGCTTTGCGGTAGTCTCCCCGATCAGCTCATAGGTGCTCTCGCTGTAGTGGAAATAGTCGTCTGTCAGCGTCGTCACATGCACAAGTCCCTCCACGGTATTTGGCAGTTCGACATAGAATCCCCACTCGGTCACGCCCGAAATGACACCCCAGAACTCTTCCCCCAGATGTCCGGACATGTACTGTACTTTCTTTAACTTGTCACATTCGCGCTCTGCCTCATCCGCCCGGCGCTCCATCTCGCTGGAATGCTTTGCCACCTCCGGCAGAATCTTCTCATAATGCTCGATGCGCTTCGCATTCATTCTTCCGCGCAGATTGTCCTTGATGATCC
>OJNP01001904.1_pt1 | contig 9653 bp, 6 predicted proteins | sample 1597921 | NCBI WGS metagenome assembly OJNP01 (sample SAMN01915213, study PRJEB22387) | human gut metagenome | isolation source: stool | host: Homo sapiens | place: USA | reverse complement strand
AAATAAAAAATGTCAGATAATAAAGAACTATATTCACAGTATTTAGTAAAAAAAACGGGGAACTAGCAATATACAGATAATTCATTACAGGAATTATTTTAAAGAAAGCGGGGAAATACTATGAAGAACGTGAAGCGAAACCAAGGACAATGGAAACGACTCACAGCAATCCTTATTGTTGCAGTAATGTTATTTACGACACCGCATATTGTAGGATTTGCTTCAATGAGCAGTGAGGAGGCAGTAACAACATCTGCGGCCAAAACAGGTATGGCAGAGCAAGGCGAAGAACAGAATACAGGGGACAAGTCTGTCCAGACCGAAGAAGCAGGGGCACAGGAAATATCTGATCAGCCGACCGAATCCAGTCCATCTTCTGATATGCCTAAAAAGGAAGAAACGCAGCCAGAGAGCGATAATGCAGAAGAAAAAGCAGCGGAGAAAACTACAGAAAAGCAGACGGAAGAAACAAGTACTAAAGAAGATGCAGAGACAGGGAAGAAAAGGAACATAGAAGCAGCCTCGGAGCAAGTGACAGAAGAAAAAAGTTCTAGTGAAGAAGAAACTTTGCCAGAGGAAGAATCAGCTGAAGAAGCCGATACAAGCGAAGAATCCGATATAAAAGAGAAAAAAATTTTCCGATATGAAAATGACGATGTAAAAGTAGAAGTAAAAGAGTCCGAAGCAGGAGTTATCGCTGATAGTGCAAAGTTACAGATCGTGCCGATTGAACAGGATAATGAAGAAACACAAAAACAGTATGCGGAAGTAAAGAAGCAGCTTCTGGAAAAGGCACAGAATGAAATCTATGATATTGCAGGATTTCTGGCTTACGATATTTCTTTCGTAGATGAGAATGGGAATAAGATAGAACCAGATGGAAAAGTTCAGGTTTCTATGGAATATAAAAAGATCACAATGCCAGAAGAGTTGAAAGACCGTAAGGACTCTAAAGATACGGATGTAACAGTAATGCATCTGGAAGAAGATACATCGGGTAAAGTAAAAGAGGTAGTAGATCTTTCAGAAAGTAAACAGTTAAAAGATATTACAACTACCACGAAAAAGGTTGTCAAAAAAGTTGATTTTGAAACGGAGAGTTTTTCGACATTTACAATTATCTGGAAGCAGAACAGCCGGATACAGACAACTGTAAACCTTGTTGATGACAGAGGAACAGCGATAGAGCTTTCAGAGACAAATGCTGTATTGAGTAATCTGGAAATAGATGCAAAATCTTTCTATTTATCAAGTATAACGGAAACAAACTATAGTCAGTATTATAAATTAACAGATAGTGAACAACAGAATTATCAATTTATGAAAGCAGTTGTTACAGATTCTGGTACTTCTTATGATGGAACGAATGGAACGGATATTATTTCATTAGAAGTGGAGAATCGTACTACATATTACAGAACTGAAAGTGGACAAAATAGAGAAGAATTACAGAATAAAACGCTTTATTTTGTTTACACAGAGATGTTATCGACAGTTGAAACGGTGGACAGCGCATCTAAGGGAATCAAGATTAAAATGATAGACTTAGAAGGAGAGGCTAATAAATATCTTAAGAATGGAGATAATTCAATTAATTTAGATGGAAATTACGGTAATGGAACTATTAAAAAGAACTTGCTGAAAAGACGTTTGGGGACAGATGGTTATCCGATAGCAAAAAATGGTGCAAAAAGTCTGTCTGGCTTATTTAAGGGGGCAACAGAAACAAACCACTTATTTATCAAAAGTATCTATGCTAATACAGGATACTATGAATACAGTAGTTTTGAAAATTATGCCTATTTAGATACCAGCAGTTCAGGTTCGACAGGCAGCAATGCAAAGGAGTTTAAGGTATATAAGCAGATAGGGACACCGAAAAATGAGGACTTATATTATTACAAACGTGGTAATTTTATGCCGTATAATTCCATCATTGATGGCCGTTTTTCAACCAATAAAAATTTGTACGATGAAGACGGAAAGGCCCTGACAGATACTGCTCCAAGAAAAGGAGAGAAGTTATATCTGGTAAACGGAACTCCAAATTACTATTTTGGAATGGAAGTATCAGCCAACTTTGTTCAGCAGAAGAATGGACAGGTCACACAAAATGGAAAAAAAGAGCCAATGGTCTATGAATTCAACGGCGATGATGATATGTGGGTTTTTATAGATGGGACATTAGTTCTTGACATTGGTGGTATTCACGATGCACATTCCGGTAAGATAAACTTTGCAACTGGTGTAGTTTCATGGAAAGATTGTGAGACAGGTAAAACACCAGTGGAATCTACTAAGACGATTAAGGAATTATTTAAAGAGGCAGGTTACTTCCCAGATGGAACTGCGTGGAATGACAATAAAGTTAGTGATTATTTCAAAGGAGATACTTTCAAAGATTATTCCAGCCATACGATGCGTATGTTTTACTTTGAGCGAGGCGCAGGTGCTTCTAATCTTCATATGAAGTTTAATCTTCCGGTTGTTCCAGATGGTTCGATTGAAGTAAAGAAAGAACTTTCTAACACAGATAAAGAAAAGTATGCGAATGTTCTGTTTAAATTTAAAGTATATGCACAGAAATCCAAAGGGGATGGAACATTTGAAGAAAATACTTATGAGGTACTAAAAGCAGCAAAGATGGCGGATGGTACTGCTGTAACTTTCGATGATCATGGAGCATTTTATTTAAAACCAGGCCAAAAAGCAACATTTTCTGGTTTAAAGGATAATCAAAAATATTATGTCGAGGAAATTGGTGTAAAGTCAGAAGAGTATGATGACATAAAAATTAATGATGTCACTTATACAGCATATACAGAAAATGAAAATGAGGAAGGGAAAAAAGTTAAAGACATCCGCACTTCGAAGGAAGTAGCTGAGAATCGAAGATTAGTTGTATTCATAAATAATTGTTCTGCAGCCAATAAAAGAGAGTTGCGTATAACCAAAGCGATGCAGGAAGGGCAGACGACAGACGGCACGTTTAGCTTTAGGATCTACTTAACAAGTACGGAAGGAGAATTGGTTCCATATGTAGGCCCATATTATTTATATTGTGTAAATGATAGAGGGGAGAATAAGACGGAGACAATTTACTATAAGAAGAATGAGAATGGAACATTAAGAGCGTTGGAGTTTGGAAAGGTGGAAGTAGCAGGAGATACAGACTCTACTGGTAAGGTTGCAGGGATTCCTGTAGGATATACCATCAGCATAACGCAGATTCTTTCAGGTACAAAGTTTAAGGTTGAAGAAATTAATCTGAATAATCAGGAATACAAAGTGCCAACGATAACGGTAAGTGACTGTAAAGATGTGGATACATCTAAGGAGTATACTGCAGAAGGAACGATTGAATTAGGAAATGATGCTTCTGTACTTGTTACAAATCATAAAAATTATAAAGTGATAAAGGCAGAAAAACAGTGGAAAGATTCTAAAAAATCGGATGGAACAGGAGAGGAAAATTTTGATTTAAAAGATGATTTAAAACCCAAAAGCACATTTTTAGGATTATATTACAAAGATGTTGCCCAGCCAGAACAAGTTAAAGAGGTAGACGCGACAAAACAATGGGCCTGCGAATTTGAAATCCCAGGTAATCGTAATCTTTCTGATTATAAAGTAAGAGAGGTTGTGAAAAACGGGGAAAACAATTACAGTCCAGTAGATAGCGAAAAATATATTAAACTTGGAAATTATATTTACCAGGTAACCTATTCAGAAAAAACGGAGACTTCTAAAGAATCTGAAGGAATAGAAGAAAAGACAGTTTCGGTTGTTAACACATTACAACGAGGAAGTATCGAGATTACAAAGAATAATGCCAATAAAGAAAAGCTTGGTGGTGCAGAATTTAAGATAACAGGACCGGATAATTACGAAAAAACTGTTACGACACCATTAGATGGACCGAAGAAAGGTGTTATCACTATTTCTGACTTACTTCCAGGAGAATATGTAATAACAGAAACAAAAGCGCCAGCAAATTATAACTTATTGGCGAATCCAATTACTGTTGTAGTAGGAACTACAGAGGGAGAAAGTACAAGTTCTGGATTTACAGTAGTGGGAGATTCGAATACATATTATTATAATTTGAAAATGGAGATAACGAATAACAAACTCTTTGATATGCCAGCAGCCGGAGGCGGTTTCCGAGCCACGATCTTTGGTGTAGGAATTATGATCATAGCCGGAGGATGGTATATCATCCGAAGGAGGAGAAGAATCATATAGAACGGAAATCTATTCTATAAGGTACTTATGACACTTTTATTTTAATATGACAGGGTTCATTCGCCCTGTATATATAGGATACTCGGGGACAAACAGTTTATGTTTCAAAAATAACAAAGAAAGCGGGGAACAAATATGAAGAAGTTATGGAAGAAACTATTAGCAGTGACAACAGCAGTGATGATGGCGATCACATTATTACCAGCAATGGCGAATGCAACTGAAACAGAGATAGAACCAGCAGCGCCGACGATTGATTATACTAGGAAAGGTAGTATTACAATCAAAAAAACAACAGGAGTAAAAAATGATGAAGTAGAAGCACTGAACGGAGCAGAATTTACTCTATATAAAATTGTAGAATTAACAGCAGATTCAACAGAAGAGAGTGAATTAGCAGTATCAGCAACAGTAGGAAGTAAAACATATTCTAAAATTAAGGATATATTGAATTTATCCGAAACAGATCAAAAGAGTGTAGCATCAGCATTTGCAAGTGCAGTAACTTTAACGCAAAAAGTAGGTGATGCTATAGAGACAGCAACAACAGTAGATGGACAGGATGGTATTGCTAAATTTACTAATTTAGGAGTTGGATATTATCTGGTTGTTGAGACAAAAACTCCAACAGATTCAACTGGAAAGACTAAATACGTTGCGAGTACACCATTTTTTGTTGCAATTCCGCAGGCGAATACAACAACAAAGTTTGGGGAGACGGCAACAAGTCCTACGACTTCATGGGTATATGATGTTGTTGCAACTCCAAAGAATGAAGAAGTAACAATCGGTAAGAAAATCAGTGGTATCAATGATGCTAAAACAGAAGCTAAAAATGAACAGCAGGCAACTGTAAAAGTAGGGGATAAGGTAGAATATACGATTACATCCATTTCTCCAAAGTATACAGATGAATATTTTGCTTATACAGATGCAAGTAAACTGCCTGTATATAAGATTACTGATACCTTATCAAAAGGATTAGGATATCAGAATGATATTTTAGTTAAGATAGGTAAAACGACTTTACAGGAAGGTATAGATAAAGATTATACTTTGTCAAAAACAACAAATGATGATAGTTCAATGACAATCGTAATTACCTTCACACAGGCATTCCTTAAAAATGAAGCTTATAAAGGTAAAGAAGTAATAGTTACATATACTGCAGAAGTTCTTCAGTCAGCAGAAATAACAAATCCTAATACTAATGAGGTAAGTTTGGATTATACAAATAAGCCAGGAGAAGAAACAAAAGGTATTCCGGGAGATGTTCCAAAAGTATATACATATGCATTAAATGTACATAAGAAAGATAATTCTGGTACAAATCTTAAAGACGCAAAATTTAAATTATATTTCGTAACTAAGAATGAATCTGGAGAAAATGTTTATACACAGATTAAAAATTTAAAGGACATGGATGATAACGGAGTGATTGCGACAGATAGCAAGGGTAATCTTACTTTAGCAGGTCTTAATGTAGGCGATTATGCATTAGAGGAAGTAGAAGCTCCTGCTGGTTATACTTTATTAAAGGACAAAATTTTCTTTAGTATTTCAGATTCTGATATAGATGGACGTTTAGATGAGGTAACAGAGGGAAGTACTATTTCTAATGTAAAAGATAAAGAAGAAAATAATACTGGTTATGTGCAGATGGAAGTTGTTAACAACAAAGGCTTCAACCTCCCAGCAACCGGTGGCCTGGGTACCTACCTCTTCACAATCGGCGGTCTTGTAATCATGGCTGGTGCAGCACTTCTTCTTATCGCTTCTAAAAAAAGAAGAGCATAATAAAAATGCACAGTAAAGAAGCATTTACAGAGAGAACATAAATAACCAGAACATATTAATTGAAGGAAAATGAGACAAAGTAAATTTTGTTTCTGAATAAGGATGATTGCCGAAAGGCATATTTACGGGGAAGCCATGTATGGCTTCCCCATGATTACAACAGGGTGTGAACGGGATGAAACAAAAGATTATAAATATAGTATTGGCCCTGTTTTTTTTAGCAGGATTAGGTGTTACATTGTATCCGGTGTTCAGTGACTGGTATATCAGCAGACATCAGGGGCAGGTAGTGGATAATTACGATAAGAAAGCGGCACAAATGTCGCAAAAGCAAATTAGTGAGGCCTTGAAAAAGGCAGTAGAATATAATAAAAAACTTCTTGGAAATGTCGTTTTGACAGACCCATTTGATCCAGAAGCGGTGGAAAAACAGAATGAGGATTATGATAATATTTTAAATATTGCTGGGGACGGTGTGATGGGAGCGGTAGAGATACCTTCAATTGATGTGTATCTGCCAATCTATCATGGGACAGACAGCAAGTCTTTAGAAAAAGGAGCAGGACATCTTGAAAACAGTTCTTTTCCGGTAGGGGGAAAAGGAACGCATTCAATTATTTCGGCCCATACTGGTCTGCCATCGGCAAAAATGTTCGATAATCTTACAGAGGTAAAAGAGGGAGATATTTTTTATATTCATGTATTGAATCGGACACTGGCTTATGAAGTGAATCAGATTAAGGTAGTTCTGCCGGAGAATATATCCGATCTGTTAATTAATAAAAATAGAGATTATGTAACGTTGATAACCTGTACGCCATATGGGATTAATAGTCACCGCCTTCTTGTAAGAGGGGAGAGGATTCCGTACAGGGAAGCAAAGAAAAAAGATAAATCTGAAAGCAAAACCAATAATATGTGGAAAGCGTATGCACTTGTAGGCGTTCTTGCAGTTGTCTTAATAATTTTATTATGGTATTATTATCGTATAAGACCAAAAAAGAAAAAAGCAAGGAAAAAACAGGTTAGGCGAAATGAAAAGTAAGATATTAGGAATACTGATCACACTGCTTTTTGTGGCAGGATATGCGACGTTGAATTATCCGGTACTTGGGACGCTTTATAATCAGATTCGTGAGGGAAAGGTAATCGACTCTTATGATCATGCAGTCCATACGATGAACAAAGAGAAACTTCAGAAATATCTGGAAGATGCGCAGAAGTATAATGAGATGCTGGCAAGAGAGAATCCACAGCTTTCTGATGCATTTTCACAGGAAGAGAAGAAGTCGGACAGTGCGTATAATCATGTTTTGGATATGGAAGAAAGCGGAGTCATGGGGGCTTTGGAGATTCCAAAAATCTCGCTATATCTTCCCATTTATCATGGAACATCGCAGGAAGTACTGGAAAAGGGAATAGGGCATCTTGAGGGCACTTCCATACCGGTTGGAGGCAAGAATACGCATGCTGTATTAACAGGGCATCGAGGACTTCCGAGTGCGGAACTTTTTTCTAACTTAGATCAGTTAGAAAAGAATGATGAATTTTATATTCATATTTTGGGAAAGACCCTTGCGTATAAGGTGTTTAATGTGGAGACAGTGAAACCGGAAGAAATGGAGCATCTGACTATCGCAAAAGGGCAGGACAGAGTAACACTGGTGACTTGTACTCCATATGGAATTAATACACATCGTTTGTTAGTTCATGCAAGAAGAGTACCATATAAGACAGAAAGTACTAACTCCCAGAAGAATACGTTATGGAGGTGGTTATTGAAGCAGAGGACTTTCTTGATTTCGACAGGAGTTCTTGTACTTTTGATTATTTACAGTCTGGTGCGTAGCAGGCAGCGAAGGCGGCAAAAGAGACGCAAACATAAAAAGAAGTCAGGCAGTAAAAAGAGAAAGTGATAAAACAAATCCATAACCAATCATGAAAAAGGAGGAGCAATTGATGAAATCTATAATAATTAAATACAGCAAATATATTCTTACCTTGTTAGCTGTAGCTGCGATGGCAGTAGGATTATTAATGCCGGCCCAGATTAAAGCGGCAGACAGTTATAACAAAGATAAGAAAGGCAGCATAACAATTAATTTAGATGATGTAAAGCAGGGAGACAGCATTACCAATAAGGCCAACGTTTCTATTAGCATTTATCAGGTTGCATCTATCAGTCATGATGGAGTAAATATTTCTTTTGATATTGTTAGTTCATTGAAATCTACAGGTGTAGATGTCATGATATTACAACAAGTGATAAGAACCTGAATTCGGCGAAGAAGCTTACTACTGTCATTGACAATTCCGGTATTTCATCAGTAACAAAGAAAACAGATAGTAACGGTAAAGTTAGTTTTACGGATCTGGCGCAGGGAATGTATCTTGTCGAAGAAAAAGACAGCGCTTCTTATGGGATGTTTTCTCCATTTTTAGTTGCGATTCCATATATGGAAGATGGACAGAACTGGATTTATGATGTGGAGACTTATACCAAGGGAGTAAGTAATCAGCAGGGTTCTTTAGAAGTAACAAAGGCTTTAGTTTATATGGATCCGGAAACAGGGAAGATTTATAATCTGCAGGCGCCGAAATCTTATGAAGAGAATGGAGAGACTGTTCCAGGAGCAAGATATTATGTTGGATTGTTCTGCGATGCCGAAGGAACGATTCCTTATGGAAAGAATTACTTGAAGACAATTGATTTTAATGGAAGCCACAGTGAGACAATAAAGTATGATAATCTTCCAGACGGTATTTATTATCTGTTCGAAACAGATGAGAATGGTGTTCCATATGCTATGGGAGAGACCCATACAGAGAAGGATAGAACATATAAATGTGTAGTTGGAGATGGCTCCGGTGATTCTGCAGATAATAAAGTGCAGTTACAGGGCCGTCCACAGGGAAAGATGAATATCAGTAACGTATTTACTATTATTCCTGATGATTTCGTGGTTGTAGCAGAGCTGACCATTGAGAAGAAGGTGCTTGATCAGAATGGACAGCAGACAACAACAAATGATACGTTCTATGCTTCTGTCTACAAGCAGACAGGTTCAGACGATAATGTAGAGAATGAACTTATTCAGACAGTACAGTTACAGCAGAATGGTAAGGTGACTGTACCTGTTCGAGTTGAGAAGGATGGCAGCACAACGAAAGTTTACATAGAAGAGACAGATGCAGATGGTAACACGATTGATCCAGATAATTTTGCTTATAAGATCAGTGGTGAGGGCAATGTAGAATTATCTATGGAACAGCAAACTGGTACGATCACTCTTACAAATAGAGAAAAAGGTGACGAGGAGGAAGAGACAACCTCTAGTGAAGAGGAGACTACTTCAACAGAAAAGGAAAAGAAACCAACTAATAATATTAAGAAGTCTAAGAGTGGTAAGACTGGCGATACTACACCAATCCTGACATGGATTATCATTGGAGTGGCCGCAGCCGTTGTGATTATCTTCCTTGTAGTAAGAAGACGAAAAAGTGAATAAAGCGTGATATAGCGTTTTCAGTATGAAGATACTTTCCGTATATGAGTGAATTGGTTACCATTTTTTAACTACATTTTATGGATATCACTGATAATAATATAT
>OJNP01001895.1_pt1 | contig 9707 bp, 9 predicted proteins | sample 1597921 | NCBI WGS metagenome assembly OJNP01 (sample SAMN01915213, study PRJEB22387) | human gut metagenome | isolation source: stool | host: Homo sapiens | place: USA | reverse complement strand
GAAGCTGAACGAGAGATTACTTTTTAATCATTTTTTTAATAGTGGTGCTGGTTCTGCTTCTTCCGTTTATCCTTTGGTGGAAGCACAGGCACAAAGAAACAGATAGAAAGGGGAACAGTAAAATGTAATAGGGTGAATGATTATAGCAAAAAGACCAGTATCAATATATGATTTTAAGGCTTTCGGGGCTGCCATTAAAGCCGCGAGAAACGAATACGGAGAAAGTCGCAAAAAAGTAAGCGACGAGTTATATATCTCCCCGCGCTATCTTGCGAATATCGATAACAAAGGACAGCAGCCGAGCCTACAAGTTTTCTATGACCTCGTTACCCGTTATGCTGATATTTGGGTGTGTTCTGACTATATGTATCATTGTTATGGCAATACCTAATGCGTGCTGATTAGTATTTTTTTATATTGCTCCGCAAGCTCTTTCTTTCCCCATCTCATATACAAACTATACAAATAACGAGCAGTACTTTTGGAATAATCATTATCAGGGTTCTCGTTCATAACAGCATGAAAGACGGCATCTGCGTTAAGCAGGTGCTGTTCTGCTATCACAGGCTGAGAACGGGTATAAGCAATGACACCACGATAGAACTCGCACATACCATAATCAAGGTTATTTCTACCCATAACTTCATCAATGGTGGATTCACAGAAATCAATAATTTCCAGAGCAGAATCATATTCCTTATTCTGCACCAGCATGTTAGCAAGTGAGAGTGTCTGCTGCAGGGTATCATTATTCTCTATCAATCCAAGACTGGCATATTCCCTGCGTACTGTGAAAGCTGTCTTGAGTTCTGATACGGCTTCTTCCAGTTTCTTCCGGAACAGATAAGCTGTAGAGAGGTTGTTGTGCAGGTTTGAAAGCAGATTGGTGGAACGGGCATCCGCAGTATTGGTCTTATGGTAATTTTCCATGAGGGCAATCGCCTTTTTATATTTCTTAATGGCATTATCATATTCCTTGCGTGGGAACAGAAGCTGTGCTTTGTAATCTAATAATAATGCTTTGTCACAGGCAGAAATGTGGTTGGTTTCTTGCGTAATATCTGGTGTGCCTGATTTATCTGAATTATACGATTTACTCGTTTCATCCGACTTGCCCGAATCATTCATAAGATTCATCACATATTCTATACGTTCTACCAGCTCCGACAGATAATCGGTATCCAGATATTTGTCAAAGTAAGGGTACATATCCTGTAAGAACAGTAGATAGTAAGCCCTGTTATCTAGGATGATGTGTCTGTTGATGCTTTTCAGACATTCCATGACAGTCACCGGTCTTTTTACATCCAGACCGTGAGCAAGGCAAATCAAATGCAGGTGATTTAACATCACATGGCAGTCTGATACGGTTGGAATGGTCTCTGCGATTGCCACTTCCTGAATGAGAGGATGGAGTGCAATCGTCTTATTTTCGGTATCTTCACTGATAATGCCATAGCGTATCAGCTCATTAACATTTTTGAGAGAATCCAGTTCCAGCCACATTTTGAACGCACTTTTATAAACTCCTGATACCGGCAGGAGTGAGAGGTTACGGAGGATATCAATACTGTCCTCATTTAATCTATTAAGCTTCATCAACATGCGAAGGTGTCCTATCATACTGGCATAGGAGAATTCATCATCCTTGAATACCTCGATTTCTTCCATGTTCTGCCCGATACCGCAGGAACGCAGCTCCTGTAACAATTCTTCCGGTTCCATGCCGCTGGCTTCTAAGGTAAGAGCAGCCATGCAGACAGTCAGGGTATGACAGTTCACTTCTTCTATAATGGCAGACACACTGTCCGGATCACGTTTTGCAGAAGGACAATGCTTGTAGAACAGTTCTGTCAGTTCTTTTTCTTTATCCAATTCCTTTATTTCTATAGAATCATAATTCTTAAGTTTGCATCTGCTGGTAATCAATAGCTGCATATCATTCTTCATCAGTTCCTTTAAGAAGGGTTCGTCCTTTGGAAGCACATTGAAGTTGTCCAGAATCAGCAGTGTATCTGTGTGGAGTCTCTGCATCACCTTATAGTGATTCTGAAAACGGACTTCCTCATTCATTTCTACGGAATCATCTGCAAATGTAAGGTTTGCGATGTCTTTTCTCAAATCACCGGTGTAATACAGATAAATGATATTGGTGTACTTTTTACGGTTCGTCTGTGCATAGGCTTTGGCAACTTCGCTTTTTCCAATGCCTGCCATACCAGTAATGAATAAGACGGATTGATTGGAAAGATGGGATGCGATTGCTTTTATCTCATCCTTTCGTCCAATGAATGCCTGATTGCAGGAGGGAAGCTTATTGCAAAGAATCACTTCCGAAAGGTCGGGAGAATAGAGCGCACCTGTGCTATGGTCATTCAAAATCGCATATCTTACCACAGAGCAGAAAAAGGCTGCATTATCCGGCTCCTGAATCAGTGCATCAGCCATTTCCTGCCCGATGGTTTTTATACTGTCTGTAATCAATTCCTCCATCTGGATTCGAGCCTGTGCTTCGTTCAACAGGTTCGGAATAATCTTATCTCTGAAATCATCCTCCATCGTATCCCATTCATCCTCATCTTCATAAGTCTTTAGGATATCTATAGGAATCGGGCGGGCGCCATTGCACCAGCGGCTGTACATCGTCGTGTCATCTGCGATTAATTCCGAAGCTGTCAGAGTATCATCCAGATATGCAGAGAACAGACTGCGTACAAGCTGGTGCTGCGGGTAGGTTTTCTTTTTATTTTCCAATAATACACCAATCACATTGGCGAAGGTCAGTCTGTTTCTCATCTGTGTGCTCCTTTCAGAGAGGATTTATCAATCCCGCTATCTATCTTATCTGTCTTTCTATATTTTCATTCTTTGAAAAGTTTCTATGTCAAGTCGCGGTCAAGTGACCGTCAATTATTTTATTCTCTATATTTTACTACAATTAACTTACAAAACGTAGCCGGGCGGCATCAGAAATGAAGCAAATCGGCTACAACAATCATAACACAAAACAAACTTATGTTCTACAAGAATATCGAAATGTTTTAACTGTACATTGAAAACTTCATGAGTTGTATTCACAGTCAACGGACTTTGCGATGATACTTAAAGCAATTTAAGCGGAGCAAAGAACAGACACTTCCGTCAAGGGTGGGAGATGATCTCGCGCAGGAGAGGCCCACAGGCAGGTTTCAGTAGTGAGAAATCGGTGCTAAAGAATCCAGACAGTGGATACGTAGAAAACCAAACTAAGAGTACTGGAACAATCTTACTTTAGGAACCGCTTATTGCGGGTAGGAAAGAAGGTGGTTAATGAGAATATTACGAGAGGAGGCAGGACTACCATGAAAACAGAACTTGATACAAGAGCGTTATTAAATGTAAAGGAAATGTGTGAGTACCTTGGTATTGGACAGACGAAAGCAAGAGAATTGCTTTCCAATCCGGCCAATGGTTTCACGGTAAGAATCGGTAACAGACTATATGCTCATAAGGGCAGATTAGACCACTGGTTACTGAATCAGATTCTTTCATAAATAAGAACACGGAGGAGTTTCAAAATGAGAATTCAATTTTTGAAACGGATTGATAATTGTAAGGTTTTATGGTAGAATAGGGACGATATTTGGAATCCTTCCTATTCTACACTTAGGAAGGAGGCATAAATGGGTAAATCCCTTAATGGTAAAGAATTAGGTAAAGGCTTATCACAGAGAAAGGATGGTCTTTATCAGGGAAGATTCGTGAATCGTTTTGGCAAGAAGCAGACGGTTTACGCAAAGACGCTGAATGAGGTAAGACAGAAGCTTAGAAACGAACAGTATGAGGATGAAAAGGCACTCAATGTTGTTGCGAAGGACACATTCTACTACAATTTATATGTAGTGGCAATCGACACAGGAATGCGTATTGGTGAGTTGATGGGGCTTCAGTGGTCTGATGTAGACTTTGAAAAGAAGGTTGTACACGTCAGACGTTCCTTATGCTATTTCCGCAAGGATGGCAAATATGTCTTTGAATGGCATGATACCAAGACGCATAACAGCAAGAGAACCATTCCCTTAACAACAAGAGCTATGGAAGCTCTGAAAAAACAAAGAGTTCGCGGGCAGGAGATTCTGCTTAAGAACGCACAAACAGCACAGGACGAATACAAGAATCTGGTTTTCGTAACCAGAAACAATCGACCTACACAGCAGTTCATCGTACAGGAATGTATGGATGTAACAACGAGACGAATTCAGAAGGAACACCCGGAATTTGAGAGGTTCTCTCCTCATTGTTTCCGTCACACCTTTGCAACAAGGGCAATCGAGAACGGAATGCAGCCTAAGAGCGTGCAGAAGCTTCTCGGACATGGCTCCTTACAGCTGACAATGGATTTGTATTGTCACGTAACAGATGATACCTTGTTTGACGAGATGAGGAAGATGGAAGCGGTGTAAAGTGTGTAAAAAGTGTGTAGTAAAGCAATTTGAGACAATAATAAAGGCGTGAAAGCCTTATAAACAGGAGGTTTTAAGATAAAATGGAACAGTATAAGCAGGAATTTATAGACTTTATGGTGGAGAGTGACGTGCTGAAATTTGGTGATTTCACATTAAAGAGCGGCCGTAAATCACCATTTTTCATGAATGCGGGAGCATATGTGACAGGCTCACAGCTTAAGAGACTCGGAGAGTACTACGCAAAGGCAATCCATGCAAACTACGGAGATGACTTTGATGTATTATTCGGACCTGCATACAAGGGAATTCCGCTTGCAGTGGTAACAGCCATCGCATACCATGAGCTCTATGGCAAAGAGGTGCGCTACTGCTCAGACAGAAAAGAGGCAAAGGATCACGGTGCAGACAAGGGAGGCTTCCTTGGAAGCAAGCTTAAGGATGGCGACAGAGTAGTCATGATAGAGGATGTCACCACATCCGGCAAATCAATGGAGGAGACAGTTCCAAAGGTAAGAGAAGCTGCAAATGTTACAATCGTAGGCCTTATGGTGAGCCTTAACAGAATGGAAGTCGGACAGGGCGGCAAGGTAAGCGCGCTCGACGAAATCCATGAGAAGTACGGCTTTGAGGGCAAGGCAATCGTCACAATGGCAGAGGTCACAGAGTATCTCTACAACAGAGAGCATGATGGCAGAGTAGTCATTGATGACACAATCAAAGCAGCTATAGATGAGTACTATAAGCAGTACGGCTGCAAATAGGAGAATATAAATTGCTTGGCAGAAGAAAACGTAACAGGTATAAGTTTACGGAAAAGAAGCAATCTAAGAGGGGGATAGCTGCACTTGTTGTGGCTATCCTCATAGAGATTGTATATATAGTTTTTTTGAATGCGGCATTCAGAGGAGATGGCAATCTGTCTATGTACTATGGCAGTGCCGGTATACTGATGCTTGGCATATCTCTGGCAGATTTCGGGTTTGCCATCAGAAGCCTCTTTGATGAGGAATCATTCATGACGTTTCCACGACTGGCAGTGTTTTTTTCACTCATAGCGGTAATCAGCTGGGGAGGAACATATGCTGCAGGTTTTATTATATGAAAGAAAGATTATAGGGATATATGAGTTATAAAGAGATTTATGAGCTCTCCAATGAGCTTTACGCAGAGCGATTAGAGCTTGTGGAGGAGCGTATAGAGCAGATCATCAGAGAACCTGCGATAGAGCCGGCTTTTGCAGATTATTTCAGAAGTGCGGCAAAGTGCATCAACACTATTAAAAATCATAGTGCAGATAAGGAATTTAACGATTTATTCTATTCACAGTTTGATAAAGAAAATTACGAGAAAAGCTATGCCAACCCGGCATACGCCGTAAAGGTGCTCGGAGATGAGTATGGTCAGCTTTTATCGGCTGTATATGCAAAAATTGCCGGAAGCATCACGCATATCTTTCAGGGAGATATAAAATATCTCTGCATTTATGCAGAGCTTATTGTAGAGCTATACAATTATTTTGAGAATGCCAATGAGCTGAGTCCTGATGAGATAAGGGGCTGTATATATTCGTTCATGCATGATTATGAGGAGATTTTTGCAGAGGATGACAACAGAGCACTTCTTGACCCGGCATATGATTACTATACAGAGATTGTAAATGAGGCAGATTTGTCAAATGATGATTATCTGTATTCCTACGGACTGTATGTCGGAGAGAATGAGCGCGCCGGCAGAGCGCATCTGGCTTCATTTTCAGATGAGGAGATACAGGCCATGGCAGATACCTATACAGAAGGATACCGCATTGGCTTTATTACCTGCAACAAGGATATCTCAAAAAAGTCAGTGGTTCAGGTGCTTTATCCGCTTGGCTTTGAGCGTATGATAAGAGCATCATTAAAGAATTTCGAGAAAATGGGCATGAAGCCTGCCATGAGACCATTTTCTACATCGGTCAACAAGCAGTTTGACTATGACCACAAGGAGGATATGGCACTGTGGCTTGACAAGGCATATGTGGAGTATCGTCTTGAGTGCATGCACAATGCACTTGAGAGAATGAAGGATGTAGCATGCAAATGTGGAGGACCGGCTGTCATAGAGATATTTGGAGAGGAGCCGTTTGCTCCGGTTTCAAAGAAGGAGGCTGCGCACTTTAACGATGAGCAGCAGAAGCTTGTAGTCCATATGACAGGTGTGCGTTCACGGTATATGAACAGCTATATACACAGCGAGGACAGAAGCTTTACTATTATTGCCTATCCGTGTGCTGCAATCGGACCTGATTATAAGGAAATTTTTACGGAGACTGTAAAGATTAATACTCTTGATTATGCACTCTACAGAGATATGCAGCAGAAAATTATAGATGTGCTCGATACAGCAGACAGGGTGCATATCGTCGGAACAAACGGCAACAGGACAGATTTGTATGTTAAGATTCATGAGCTTAAGGAGCCTTCAAAGGAGACGGCTTTTGAAAACTGTGTGGCTGATGTAAATATCCCTGTCGGAGAGGTGTTTACTTCACCGGTGTTAGAGGGTACAAACGGTAAGCTGCATGTCAGTCAGGTATATCTCAATGAGCTTAATTTCCTTAATCTGGAAATTGACTTTAAGGATGGCATGATTGATAAATATACATGTACCAATTTTGAGAATGAGGAAGAGAACAAAAAGTATATATCAGACAATGTGCTTTACCATCATGACACACTGCCTATGGGTGAATTTGCCATAGGCACCAATACTACAGCCTACCGTATGGCGAGAGTATACGATATCGCGGCAAAGATGCCTATTCTTATAGCAGAGAAGACAGGACCGCACTTTGCAGTGGGTGATACCTGCTACACATATGATGAGGACAATATGACATATAACCCTGACGGAAAGGCAATCATTGCCAGGGACAATTCAGTTTCCATCCGCAGAAAAGAGGATATATCAAAGGCATATTTCAACTGTCACACGGATATCACAATACCGTATGATGAGCTTGGAGCCATCACAGTTATTCGACACGATGGCTCAACATGTGATATAATAAGAGATGGAAGATTTGTGCTGGAGGGCGTAGAAGAGTTAAACAAACCGCTCGATACGCTTGATGCAGAAAGCAAATGATTTTTAGACATATAAGGAGGATAAAATGGCAAAAGTTGGAATAGTTATGGGCAGCGACTCAGATTTAAAGGTGATGAGCAAAGCCGCAGAGATGCTTGAGGAGCTTGGTATAGAGTATGAGCTTACCATCATCTCGGCACACCGTGAGCCTGATGAGCTTATTGAGTGGACCAGAGGCGCTGAGGAAAGAGATGTAAAAGTAATTATAGCGGGAGCCGGAATGGCAGCGGCCCTTCCGGGCATGTGTGCAGCACTTTTTGCGCTTCCTGTTATCGGAGTACCGCTTTCAGGAAAGAATCTGGATGGAATGGATGCAGTGTTCTCAATCATGCAGATGCCACCTGGAGTGCCTGTTGCCACAGTTGCAATTGACGGTGCGAAAAATGCAGCAATCCTTGCAGCAAAGATACTCGCAGCAGGTGATGATGCAATCCTTGAGAAAATCAAAAAGTATACAGCAGATATGAAGGCTCAGGTTGTAGCAAAGGATGCGAAGCTGAAACAGGTTGGATATAAGCAGTATCTTGCTGAGAAATAGATTGTATTGTCATCTATAGGAGGGTTTTTATGGGTATATTGCAAAAGGCAGACAGATGTATGGATGAGGCAGCAGCCTTATTTGGCGAGAATAAGCTTTTTTTGGCAGAGAAGAAGGCACAGGAGACAGCCGGTCTTTATAAGAGCTGTGGCGCATATGAGCAGATGGCAAAGACTGTCAATTTTATGGGAGTCATATATGCATCCATTGGAGATGTAAGCATGTCGATTGACTGCTACTTAGAGGCTATGGATGTAGCTGTGGAGCAGGGCTCAACTGAGATAATCATGCTTGTAAACAATAATATCGGCTCACTTTATATGGAGCTTGGATTGTATGAGAAGGCTGTCAGATATTTTAACGAAGCACTGGAGCTGTGCAAGCCACCGCTGCATGGAGAGAGGGATAACTATTATCAGGAGCTTCTCATGCTTCATCTGAATCTGTGCATATCATACACAGGAATTAATGAGTTTGAAAAGGCAGAAAAGCATCTTTCTGACGCGATACTCCTTAATGATATAGCTGGCAGTGATAAAAACAGATTTCTGATAGACATGTCACAGGCACATATGCTATGGAAGATGGGAAATGAGGATGAGGTCAGAGATCATGTGGAAGAGCTGGTTGAGGGTGCGATAAACAATATCAATTCTGCCGATTATGTGCTTGAGATACTAAGCCTTTGCAATTTGTTTATGAATATGGGAGAGTTTGATGCATGGAAAAAGGTTATTGTGGAATATGAACGCTTTGCTACCGAAACAGAAAATCTGTTTTTCCAGAAGACCTGTGTCAAGATGTGGATGAAATATGAGAGCGCCATGGGTGATACAGAGGCGTACAACAAGCTGTGCGTATATTACGCAAATCTCCACTCTATGCAGGTGAAGGAGCAGATAAAGCGTCTTGGTGATACAATCGACCTTAAGCTTCAGCTTCAGGAGACTGAGTATGAGCGCCGTAAGGCAGTCAGACTCAACTACACAGATATGCTTACAGGCATGGGCAATAAGTTCAAGATGCGAAACGATTTTGAAAAGCTTGTGAGCAAAAATCAGGATTCAGATGGTGTAGGAATCACGTTTGGAGTAGTGGATATAGATTTCTTCAAGTCATTTAACAGAAACAGTGGCAGAGTCACTGGTGATGCAGTGCTAAAAGAAGTGTCATCCATAATAAATGAGAGCATCAAAGATAAGGGAATGGGGTATCATTTCTATGGTGATGAATTCTACATAATCCTGCAGGAAACGGATGAGGATATCATTAAAAATATAGCCGAGCATATAAGACTTGAGCTTGCCAAAAAACAGATACTTCATGAGAGCTCTAAGGTGGATGAGTATCTGACTGTATCACAGGCATATGTTACCGCCCCGGATGTAAAGGTGCCGGATGAGTTTTCAAAGCTGTTCAAGACGGTGGATGAAGTGCTCAATGATGTGAAGGAAAATGGCAGAAATGCATATAAGATAGTCTGATGCTTTAAGCGTATAAGACAACTATAAAATGACACGCAGCGTAAAACGTTGCGTGTCATTTTTGATGGATCTATATATACAGTTATAGTTATATTTGTAGATCGGAAGAGCACA
>OJNP01001894.1_pt1 | contig 9712 bp, 5 predicted proteins | sample 1597921 | NCBI WGS metagenome assembly OJNP01 (sample SAMN01915213, study PRJEB22387) | human gut metagenome | isolation source: stool | host: Homo sapiens | place: USA | reverse complement strand
CACGCTTCCTCCGGACAGATCAGAGAAGCTCTGTCCCGTCTGGATGCTACTTCCGCTAAGATGACCGCTTCCATTGAAGAGACCTTGAAGCTGATCCAGGTTACCCTGGAAAAGGTAACACATACCGGTGAAAATGTAAATCAGATCGCATCTGATTCCGCACAGCTTGGCAGACATATTCAGGTAGTTGATAATGCAATTAAAGAGGTGGAAAGCTCCAATACCCAGCTGGTATCCAATATGGAACAGGTATCCAACATCGTGGAGACTATCACCGGCTGTATTGCACACTCCAGCCAGACCAGTGAGCGTATGCTCAGTAAATACGAAGAAACCGCTTCCAATATCAACACCATCGAGGATGTCATGGAGAACATGATGTGTGATCTGGGTATCGGCGGCTTCATGGGTATCGAAGATATTCAGCCAGGTATGAAGATCGATCTGAAAGTAGCCGGCCAGGGAGATACGGAATACCTTGGAGAACTGATCGAACAGATTCCGGAGGGTCTGCTGGTATCCTGTCAGAAGGAGCTAGCACTCACAGATACCGCTTCCTGTACCTTACAGATCACCGCAGGCAACATCCTGTATTGTTGGGACAAGGCAGTCATCTCTCCCGCTCCTGAAAAGGGTGCTCATGCCTTCAAAATCATCATTAATACCAGACCCAGGATCAATAACCGCCGTAAATACCCCCGTATGGATCTGAACAATGCCTGCACCATCAAGTTCAAAAATTCTGATACGGAATATGCGGCCACCATGGATAATATCAGTGCCAACGGCTTTGCTTTCCTGGCGACAGACAATATCTTCACCCAGAGCAAGAATGCCTCGATCACTGTCACTATCCATGATTTCGCCCTCCCGGATCACAATGTGCTGGAAGGACGTATCATCCGCTGCTCCGATGATAACGGTCTGTTCATCGTAGGCTGCCAGATGCCGGAGGATAATTTCTATATTCTGGAGTATGTAGAGAAAAATCTGGAAAGTAAGAAATAGTCAAATACAAAAGGGTGTCGCACAGCGGCACCCTTTCTTGTTTGGTTTTATAGTTTCATCTATGGCTTCAGGAGCCGGGCGATCAGGCCCTCGACCTCCTGGAGCTGTTCTTTTGTGCTCTCCTTATGACTTTCCTTGCGGTATTTCGAAGGGGACATTCCCTTCATAGCGTGAAAGGCCTTGGTAAATACCAGGGCATCGCTGTATCCGCAGGACAATGCAATACTCTCGATAGGATAATTCGTGGAGTCCAGAAGCTCTCTCGCCTTAGTAATACGGAAGGTAGTAAGGAACTGCTGGGGAGACATCCCCAGATAGTTCTGGAACAGCGTATATAAATAGCTGCGGTTGATACACACATAGTCCGCCACATCCGTGACCTTGATGGGGTTACAGTAGTTGCTCTGGATAAAGGAAACCGCTTTTTTCACATACTGGTTCCCCTTATCCTCTTCCTCTCTTGCCACCACACCGGCGCTGTCGGCGATCACCGACAGAAATACTCCCAGCAGTCCGTTCCGCCGCAGATCATCCGCAATGCCAAAGGTATTATGCTCCATCATATCCCGGACAATGGAATATAGTTCCTCTGATTTATCACATGAAAAAATAGGATGTCTGTCTGACAGTCCCATGCTGTGTAAATATTCTTCTGCCCGGCTTCCGGCAAATCCCACCCACAGATAACTCCAGGGATCCTTCGCATCCGCCTGATAAAAAGCCAGTTCATTGGGCGGGATCAGGAAACCGTAACCCGCCTCCAGCCGGTATTCCTTGTCGTGAAACCGGAAATGTCCCTTACCACTCAGGACATAGTGGATCAGGTAATGTGGCTTGGAGGCCGGTCCGAAGCTGTGCAGCGGTGCCGTCTGGGAGCATCCGCAGCAGTTCACATACAGACTTCCTGTTTTATCATTGACAAAATCCAGTTTAAATGCTTTTTCCATGATCGGACCGTTTCCTTTCCGCGTTGCCGCTCTCTCATCTAATTCACGAGAATCCCGCCGTTTTCATCAAATTCGACACCGAAATCCCGGCTGTATTCATTCATACGCTGCAAAATTCTCTTCTTATCCTCACCTGCTGCCGGAGTAGGCTTAAAATCATTCCGAGTGGACACAGAACTCACCATGCAGGGAATGATCCTGGCATTCCGGTCCTCCACCTTCTGTCCGTTTTCGAATGTAAAGGTCTGCTGGAAGATCATGGTATCCTTATCTGCCGGGTTCCGGTTCGCTCCGAAGCAGAAATTCGCCAGGCTATAGATAATATATCTGCCCTTATATTCTTCGATTCCCTGGAGGACATGGGGATGATGACCAATGACCAGATCCACACCCCAGTCAATGCATTTTCTGCCAAGTACCTGTTGGTAATTCTCCGGATAAGTATCTTTCTCGATCCCCCAGTGACAACAGGCCAGGATCAGATCCACATTCTGTTCCCGCAGGGTCTCGATATTGTTCTGGATCAGCTTTTCTGCCTGTGCGCCCCACTCTACCTCATTGACAGAGATTATTCCTATTTTCAGGTTCCGCTCTCCGCCGTGGGCTGCCGCACTGTCCGGGATCTCATAGATACCCACATTTTTATCATAAGCATAAATGATCCCTTCCTGCTCTAATGCCACCACAGTATCCCGGCTTCCCTGTTCGCCATAATCCAGGCGGTGATTGTTGGCGAAGCTGACGGCCTCAATGCTCCCCAGCGTCAGCAGATGAGCATAGGCTGGATCCCCTTTGATGCAGTAGGTCTGTCCCTCCCGCATCTGTTCCGATGTGGTCAGAGGCCCTTCCAGATTCACGATGGTCATATCGTCCGCCGCAAAGATGTCTCTCACATTTTCAAAGAAATAACCTTCGTCCTCCGCCTGATCATAGGCCTGACGGAAGGAGGCACTGTAGTCTTGTTCCTGATGATTTCCCAACGTTACATCCCCTGCTGCGGAGATGGTGATCGTATAGCGTTCACCCGTCAAATCACCGGAGTCATGGCAAAATCCCGATGTTGTTGCGTTCTCTCCACCGGAAGCCGTCCCTGTCTGTGCCCCCGTAGCAGAATCTTCTGCCGTCTGCCCAGCCTGCGTAGTTGCATTGTAACCGCCGATAGGCTGCGCCAGATCTTCCCTTCCCGGAATGTAGACCTGCTGGGTCAGATCATCGCCACATCCACCAAGCATTATGACTGCCGCTGCACAGAACAGTGCTGCAAACCTTTGTTTTCGATACCCCATAAGCTGCTCCCTCATTATCGTAGCATGATCCGCATCTTTGGTGCTTACCGTTGCTTCGCAACTATCATGATCCCATTCGCCGTTCGTCAATCCTGCAAGCACATTGACTCTCATACGTCAATTATAATATCATTCCGCAGAAGCCTCCGATGTGGAAGTAATGTCTCCGTCTCCGTACAGATTCTCCTGCAGGAATTTCTTGTTGGCTTCGAAATCCACTTCCAGCACTGCCATCTTACGGATGGTCGCATCCTTATAGGTGCCCTCCAGTGGAATGCTGTTCTGGATAATATCGTAAGTCACGGCCTTAGGTGCCATAAGGCTCAGCCGATAGCATTCTGTCTGAGTCAGATTCGTGGTCAGATTCGGCATCAGACCATCGATCAGCTCCTGGGGATTGGTCAGCATTCCCTGCGGAAGCTTGTGGATCACCTCTGCCAATACCTTTCTCTGCCTCTCGGTTCTGCCGAAATCCGTACCGATATAACGGTTTCTGCAATACGCCAGTGCCTGCGGTCCGTTCAGGTGTACCATACCGCCGGAAGTATCTTCAAAATAGTCGGTACCTTCCGGTCTTCCCAGCAGAATGTTGTATTCCACCAGATAACCATTGACATATTCCACTTCCTTGCTGGTCAGCTCAAGATCCACACCGCCCACTGCATCCACCAGATTGGCAAATGCTTCAAAGTTCACCAGTACATAGCGGCTGATATGAATATCGAAATTCTGCTCAATAGTCTCCATCAGCAGTTCTGCGCCACCATAGGAATATGCCGCATTCAGACGATTCCCCTTATGTCCCGGAATGTCCACATCCATATCACGGAGCAGGGATGTCATGTAGATCTTCTTCGTCTTGTTGCTGATGGACAGCAGGATCATGGCATCTGATCTGCCGTCTTCACCGTTTTCACGGGAATCGTTACCGATCAGCAGAATATTGGTCACGCCTTCTTCCTTCATGGGAGAGGACGCTACCGACTCGATCTTCTCATAGTTCATCTCTCCGTAGACCTTTCCTACCAGCACATACAATCCTGCTGCCAGGAATACAAGGATCAGCGCCACTGCGATCAGGAAACGCTTGAGTCCTGACTTTTTCTTCTTTCTGCCGCTCCCGGCTCCCTTTTTATTTCCTTTTCTGTTCCTTTTATCCTCTTTCGTGTCTATCTCCTCACGCTTCCCGGATTTTCTTCCGGAGCGTTTTCTATCGTTATAATCGTCCTCATAGTCCTCTACATAGTCATCCCGTCTGCTGCGGCGGGTTCTGCCTGAGGTCTCCTGTCTGCGGTGATCAGCGTTACTGCTACGGCCGCCACCGTTACGACTCTCTGAAGTCTTACGTGCCGTCTCTCTGCGGGCTGCCTGTCTCCTGCGGTATGTGGGATCATCCCAGTCCTCTGCATAGTCCTCACGGGATCCTGCTCTTCTGTCGGATCCGATCACATCCAGTTCCTCCTCTTCCTCGTCATCTTCCCTCATATCATACATCTGCGGAGCCGGGCGGGCTGCCTCACGCTCCGCAGAGTGTGTCCCCGCATTCGCCGCCGGGCGCCCCGTACTGCGGCGGGCTCCCGCCCCGGATGCCTGCATTTCCTGCATCTCCTGTTGTAAAAAGGCTTCCAGACCCTTTTGTATATCTTCCATCTCCTGAATGGAGTCTCTTTCCTTATCGCTCATCCTGTACCTCACTTCCACGTACCTGATTTTGCACGCTTTTATTCCTATTCATCTTCTAGGATAATACCATAATCTGCTGTATTCGTCACGACAGAAATCCTTAAAATTTGTTTAAATGTTATCCGGTATTTCTTAAGAAACGACAACAAGAAAGACCATCTGCGGCAACTACACGATTTTCTTTCGTATGCTTTCCTCAGATGGTCTCTGCATTTTTGTTGATTTATGTCTGCTCTATTTATGAGCGACTCTTGCGTCTATGTAATTTTTCAGAGATTCCACCGTCTCTTCTACGCCCAGCTTGCTGCTGTTGATAGACAGATCGTAATTACGGGAATCGCCCCATTTTACCTTACAATGACTATTGTGGTAAGACTTTCTGCGACGGTCCTTCTCGATCATGCGCTCTTCCGCATGACGGGCATCCAACTCATAGATCCGCATAACACGTTCGATCTTGGCCTCTCTGTCTCCCAATACGAAGATAGAGATCAGGTGCGGATTGTCCTTCAGCACGATTTCGGAACAACGTCCTACGATCACGAAGGATTCTCCTGCCTCTGCTTTTTTCTTAATGTAATCGAACTGCATTCTGGCCACATTGTCTGCCGGAGAGCTGTTCATTCCCATTACACTGCGGTACAGGAATTTATTACGTCTCTTTTCGTCGAACTCAGCCAGCTCCTTGCTGCTTACATTCATGCTTGCAGCCACCTCATCTAACAGGTTGTGATCGTACATCGGCAGTTTGTAATACTCTGCCAGCTTCTGTGCGATCTCATGTCCGCCGCTGCCGTATTCACGGCTGACGGAGATAATCAGTTGTTCACTCATGGATCTGCCCTCCTTATGGCTGGATGTATTTCCAAAATTTTTTAAACTCGTATTCTGCAAATACATCTTACAGATATCTTGCATAGATCATCAGCATAGAGATCCCTACTACTATTATAGTCGCAGGTGCCATAACTTTGCAATATTTTCCCCACTTAATCATATGACCGGCTTTCGCTGCGGTGGCGATACCTACTACGTTGGCAGAAGCTCCGATGGGAGTTGCGCTTCCTCCAATATCGGTTCCCATAGCCAGTGCCCATGCCAGAATGGACAGCTCCACACCCTGGGTAGCGGACAGACTGCTGATAATAGGGATCATGGTAGCCGCAAAAGGAATATTATCCACGAAGGCGCTGGCAATCGCAGAGATCCACAGGATAATAGCGATCATCAGCATCAGATTGCCGTTGCTGATGTCTCCGATGAAATTCGCCATAACTTTCAGGATGCCGGTCTGCTCCAGGCCGCCCACTACCATGAACAGTCCGATGAAGAACAACAGGGTCTTGTAATCGATCTGTTTGATCAGTTTCAGTGCGTCCTTGCCTGCTGCAATTAAAGTCACGATAGAAATGAATACACCAATACAGGATACGGTCAGACCGGTTTGTGCGTGGGTCACCAGCAGAACTACCGCACACAGGAAAATAATAGTGCTGATAATAAATCCTTTTTTATCGGTAATGGCTTCGGAAGGATCCGGGTAGGTCTGGTTGCTGCCTGCTGCAGCTGCCTCACTGGCACGCAGTTCCTTGTGGAATACCAGATAGAAATACAGTACGACCACAACCAGGGAAACGCCTGCGATCACACCGGTATTGGTCAGGAAATCCGTGAAGGAATATCCCAGGGAAGTACCGATGATGATATTGGGGGGATCTCCGCACATGGTAGCGGATCCTCCCAGATTCGCACAGAACACTTCTGCCAGAATCATAGGCACCGGATTGAATTTCAACAGTTGTGACAATTCAATGGTAACGGCTGCCAGGAACAGGATTACGGTAATACTGTCAATGAACATTGCCAGAATACCGGATAATACCATAAAGGTGACAAACAGCGGTACAACCTTATACTTGACCATCTTGGCAAGGCGCATGCACAGCCAGCGGAAGAATCCCACCCGGGCCATTCCCTCCACCATGATCATCATTCCTGCTACGAACACGATGGTCTCCCAGTTGATACCACTGGAAGCCTCTGCGGACTGTCCCGCCGTGTACCAGAAATGACTTGTGAAAAAGCTGCCTAAGTTCAAAGTCTCCAGCACTGCGCTCATACTGTGCATTCCCAGTCCGAATACCAGTACCAGTGTCAGCAGGCCGCAGCCCAATGTGATAATGTGTCTCTCCCATACTTCCAGGACGATCAGTACAAACATCGCCAGAAATATGATTACTGCAAGTATTTGTGCTACCACTTTCCCTGCCTCCTTGCTAATTTTTCTTTAGAACATACAAGAGTAGATTCTATCCGAAATATCGGCATAAGTCAATTCTTCTTTTGGTTTCTATGCATAAATATTCCGTTAAGGTTTTTTTACAAATTGCGACGCATAAAAAGCTCCGGAAGATCCTGCCTGCATACCGATCTTTCGGAGCCTTTTTATTGCTTATATTGTTTTATTCATTTCGAAAACTTTCGATATCGTTCTTTCCCACATAACGTAAGAACATCCGGTTCATGTCAATGCCGCTTTCTCCGAAATACAACTTCATGTACTTCTCGCCGTCCTGTCGGATTGCCAGAATCACTGTCTGTTCCACCACTTTGCCCTCCGTGCCGTTAATCGTCACAGTTTGCTGCAACGTGTTGTTCAAGAATACGGAAATCGGTAACTGTGCCAGCGGACCCAGCGTGGAACTCATCCGGAATACCAGTTCGTACCGTCCGATCTTCGGGAAACGCAGCTGGTATACCGCACCGGTACCTTTCTTCGTGGACAGCTTCTCCAGCGGAAGTTCAATCTCCTCGCCGGTCTTCGGCTCCGGCAGTTCCAGCCGGGCCAGCACCTGTCCGCTGTCTCCGGCTCCTTCGGTGCTTACCGGACTGTGAAGCTCCGTACACTCCTCTTCCTCTCTGCCAAGCAGCCTCTCCATGGCAACGGAACGTAACAGGAAGCAGCAGATGTTTGCAGCATTCCGCATAAGCTGCGCTCTGGTCAGCCTGCCGTCTGCCAGTCCTTCCGCAGTGTTGTCCTTATTAGAATTGGATGCTGCGTCTGCGGTCACCATGTAAATATCATTCTGCGCCCGGACCATAGGTACCGTCTGACTCTTGGAACCGGATTCGCCTTCCTCATTGATCTTTGCCCACCAGTCGGTCATGACAATACCCTGATAGCCCCATTCCTTACGGAGAATGGTTGTCAGAAGATCATAGCTGCCTGCGGTCCACAGTCCGTTCACCGGGCCATAGGTGGACATGATGCTGTAGGCTCCGCCCTGTTTTACGGCGATCTCAAATCCTTTCAGATAAATCTCCCGCAACGCCCTCTCGGATACAATAGCATTGGCATCATGCCGTTTGAATTCCTGATTATTACATGCAAAATGCTTGATGGTACCGGTAACTCCGTATTTTCCCATACCTTTCAGCTGTGCTGCCGCCATGGTGCCGGTGAGGTACGGATCTTCGGAAAAATACTCAAAGTTACGTCCATTCAACGGATTTCTGTGAATATTGATGCCGGGGCCTAAGAGGGAATCAATCTTGTTCTTGCGAAGCTCCATGCCCTCCATCTCATACAGTTCTTCCACCAACTCCGGATCAAAGGTACATGCCAGCAACGTACCGTTCGGCAGTGCATAGGCCATGGTACCGCAGTCCATACGGATGCCGGAAGGACCATCGGAACAGCAGGCCACCGGAATACCGAATTGCTGCAGTCCATCCGTCACACCGCCGAAAGCTGCTGCCGTTCCAGGTGTTACTTTCGGAGAACACATGCCTTCTCCACGGGTCATACAGATCAGATCTTCGTCTGACAGCTGTGTCAGAAACTGCTCCGGCGTGATTTTTTTGTCGTAAACATCCGCCAGTTTCCAGCCCTGATCTCCCACATATTCGCTCTGGGTAGGTCTTTCCCGCAAAATACGTTCCGCCAGATCTATGGTCCGTAAGGGCACATCCTCCCAGTTGGCGATGGCATGGTCATTCTCTCCGAAGAAAAACGGTCTCAGGCGCTTAAATGCCTGCACCGGTGCCAATGCTTCTGTAGCTGTCCGTACGACCTGCAGCTCCGCTAATGTCACTCTTCCGACTTCTCTTGCACTCCGCACATCTGTGCCCACATAGAAGATATAGTCTCCTGCTTCCAATACATAGCAGGATTTATGTCCAGTGACACCACTGTCATCATAGGACGCAAGCTCCGTCAGTTCTGCTTTCAGGATCAGTTCTTCACTTGCTCCGGGCTTCAGTTCTTCCGTCTTGGCATAAGCTGCCAGCTGACGCAGCGGCTTTCCCAGCTTTCCCTGAGGAGCCTCCACATAGACCTGTATGGTCTCTCTGCCGGACATACCGCCAACATTTGTCACTTTCTCAATGACAGTTGCCTCGGTACCCTGCACTGCCAGTCCCATGCTCTCTGTCTGGAACCGGGTATAGGACAGTCCAAAGCCAAAGGGATATTTTACCTTGTCTCTGGCAAAGGTCTCAAAATAGCGATAACCTACATAGATGTCCTCGGTATAAAAATTCTCCACCGGATCCCCGAAATTCTCCGTGGAAGGATAATCCTCAATATCTTCCGCAATAGTATCGCTGAGCTTACCACCGGGATTCACTTTTCCTGTCAGGACATCTACTGTAGCTCTGCCGCCCTCCTGGCCGCCCTGCCATACATAGAGCACAGCCTGTGGCTGATACCGGTCGACCCACTTCATATCCATGATATTACCCACATTCAGCACAACGATCGTCCTGGCAAATGCATTGCAGACATTA
>OJNP01001880.1_pt1 | contig 9785 bp, 8 predicted proteins | sample 1597921 | NCBI WGS metagenome assembly OJNP01 (sample SAMN01915213, study PRJEB22387) | human gut metagenome | isolation source: stool | host: Homo sapiens | place: USA | reverse complement strand
TTGCGATGGGTTCTGCTTGAAGCTACGACGCATATCTATTTATAATAGAACGGTACGTGAAAAAAGTAGTTTTGTAGTCATGGAGGTAGTTTAATGGAAAAATTAAACATTACAACTACAAAGGATAATGAAAAAGTATACAAAATCCTGGGGGATCTGATGAATGCCAACAAGGAATTCCAAATTATGATCACGGTTCCTTCTACGAAAAACGCCAAAGACAGCACAGTAAAAGCGACAGAAAAAAAGGAACAGACCCGGGAAGTCATCCATGACCTGGAAAAGGATGTCACGGATATGATCCATGAGATCGGAGTGCCGGCACATATCAAAGGGTATCAGTATCTGCGGGAAGCTATCATGATGTCGGTAGAGGATCCGGCAATGATCAGTTCTATCACAAAGATCCTGTATCCGACCATCGCCAAGCGGTTCCAGACCACACCCAGCCGCGTGGAGCGCGCTATTCGCCATGCCATTGAGGTTGCCTGGAGCAGAGGGCGCATGGAGACCCTGGATGCCATGTTCGGTTACACGATCGACACGGGCAAAGGCAAACCTACCAATTCGGAATTTATCGCACTGATCGCTGACAGGATCCGGCTTTCCTACAGAAGCTGAGGTGGAACCGGCAGACTCTAAAAGATTTGTAAATTATCGATGCCCTCTTTTCTATGAATCGTAAACATGGTATAATCAATCTATATTTTGAATACAAGCCGTAGCATATGTGGAGGGTTTACATGAAAAAAATTCTTTTTGCCGCATCGGAAGGCGTACCTTTTATCAAGACCGGAGGACTTGCGGATGTCGTAGGATCTTTGCCGAAGTATATTGACAAGGAGTATTTTGATGTAAGAGTGTTTATCCCGAAGTATACCTGTATGAAGCAGGAGATGAAGGATAAGCTCAGGTATGTGACACATTTCTACATGGATTTCAACTGGCAGAATGTGTATGTAGGTGTTCTGGAGGCAGAGGAAGCCGGGGTGCATTATTATTTCATTGATAATGAGAGTTATTTCGGTGGTTTCAAGCCTTATGGGGATGATCCCAGATATGAGATCGAAAAGTATGCATATTTCTGCAAGGCAGTGCTGTCGGCATTACCGCTTTTGAATTTCCAGCCGGATCTGATCCATTGCCATGACTGGCAGACCGGTCTGATCCCGGTATACCTGAAGGAGCGTTTCCATGGCGGAGATTTCTACCGCAACATGAAGTCTGTGATCACCATACATAACCTGAAATTCCAGGGAAAATGGGATGTGAAGACGGTACAGAGCATTACCGGACTGCCGGAGTATTATTTTACCTCTGACAAGCTGGAGGCTTATAAGGATGCGAACCTGTTAAAGGGCGGTATCGTATTTGCAGATGCAGTGACCACCGTAAGTGATACCTATGCGGAGGAGATCAAGACTCCGTTTTACGGTGAGGGCCTGGACGGATTGCTGCGTGCGAGAAGCCATGATCTGCGCGGTATTGTCAACGGCATCGACTATGGAGAGTTCAATCCGGAGACGGACAAAAATATCGTAAAAGCCTATAATGCAGTGAATTTCCGCAAGGAAAAGGTGAAGAATAAGCGTGCCCTGCAGGAAGAGCTTGGACTTCGCGTAGATGATAAGAAAATGATGATCGGTCTGGTATCCAGACTGACAGACCAGAAGGGTCTGGATCTGATCGCTTATGTCATGGATGAACTGTGTCAGGATGATATCCAGTTCGTGGTACTGGGCACCGGTGAGGAACGTTACGAAAATATGTTCCGTCATTTCGACTGGAAGTATGGAGACAAGGTGTCTGCCAATATTTATTATTCAGATGCACTGTCCCATAAAATCTATGCGGCTTGTGACGCTTACCTGATGCCGTCTCTGTTCGAACCCTGCGGCCTGAGTCAGTTGATCGCACTGCGTTACGGTACCGTACCCATCGTCAGAGAGACCGGCGGACTGAAGGATACCGTACAGCCCTATAATGAGTATGAGAGCACCGGTACAGGCTTCAGCTTTACGAATTACAATGCACATGAGATGCTGAATACGATCCGTTATGCGGAGCATATTTATTACGACAGGAAGAGAGAGTGGAATAAGATCGTGGATCGTGCCATGGCCACCGACTACTCCTGGAAGGTATCCGCCGGAAAATACCAGGAGATGTATGACTGGCTGATCGGATAAAGAACTGGAATAAGGTAAGATTACATATGGCAGATAAGAACAGTTCCAAGAACAATTTTATCATGCAGGCGGGAATTCTGGCGGCAGCCGGAATCATCAGCAGAATCATAGGGCTCCTTTACAGGGGCCCTTTACAGAGTGTCATCGGGAATCTGGGACTTGGTTATTACCAGTCAGCGTATAACTATTATACGATCATTCTGTTGATCTCCTCTTATAGTATTCCTTCGGCGATTTCCAAAGCTATCGCACAGAAGCTGGGAGAGAAGGAATACCGTAACGCCCACAGACTGTTCCACGGAGCCATGATCTATGTACTGGTGGTTGGCGGTATAGCCAGCCTTTTTCTGTTTTTCGGAGCGGGATTATTCGTGTCCGGAGCAGCGGTCACAGTACTGCGCACCTTTGCACCGACGATCTTCGTCTATGGTATCCTGGGAGTTTTACGAGGGTATTTTCAGGCACATAAGAGCATGGCGCAGACCTCCGTATCGCAGATCCTGGAGCAGATCGCCAATGCGGTAGTCAGCGTAGGCGCGGCATACCTTCTGATCCAAATGTTTATGGGAACGATGGAGGTTCCGGCGGATCAGGCAGGGCAGGTGATGAGAGCAACCTACGGTGCTGTGGGAAGTGCATTGGGAACAGGTGTCGGCGTATTAGTGGCTCTGCTTTTTATGGCGGGAGTCTATGCTCTGAATCGTGGAATGATCCTGCGCAGAGTGCAGCGTGACAGGCATGAACATGTGGATTCCTACGGACAGATATTCAAGACGATCACACTGGTGGTGACACCGTTTATTTTGAGTACGGCTGTATATAACTTAAGCAGTACGGTCAACAACAGTATCTACACAAAATGGTATCCGTCCCTTCGCAATCTGGATACGGTATCTATTTATGAAAAATATGGTATTTTCTCCGGACAGTCCTTGACAATGTCCAATATTCCCATAGCCTTTGCATCTGCTATGGCTTCTGCCATGATTCCTTCCGTAGCACAGCTGATGGCAGCCCGGGATGTGAAGGGAGCCAGAGAGAAGATCGGTCTGGCGGTGAAGACGACCATGGTGATCTCCATTCCCTGTGCGGTAGGACTTTTCGTGCTGGCGAAGCCGGTGATCAGTCTGCTGTTCACGAATAAGACGGCAGAGGAATTGAATCTGGCGGCAGCTCTTTTAATGACATTGTCACTGTCGGTTATCTTTTATGCACTGTCGACTCTGAACAGTTCGATCTTACAGGGGCTTGGCAAAGTAAATTCCCCGATCAGCAATGCGGGGATCTCGCTGGTGGTGCAGACGGTGGCAGCAGTGCTGCTTCTGATGTTCACAAGACTGGATCTGTACAGCATTGCCATCGCTAATACGCTGTATTCCGGTATGATGTGTGTGCTGAACCAGTGGGCGGTAAGAAGAGCGGTAGGCTACCGGCAGGAGATCGTAAAGACTTTCGTCATTCCGGCGTTCGCCTCCGCGTTTATGGGAGCGGCAGCCTGGGCAATCTACGAGGGCCTGTATATAGTGACGAAGTCCATGCGGATCTCTGTCATTCCTGCGATCGTAATTGCTGCTGTAGTCTATTTTGTCATGCTGATATTGATGCGGGGCATCACGGAGCAGGAGCTTCGCAGCTTCCCGAAGGGATATCTGTTAGTGAAGGTAGCGAAGAAGTGCCGCTTATTGAGATAATGAGAAGCGATGACAGCTACGATGCTCTGGGTGAAGAAACAGTGAAGAGAATAAGTATAGAAAGGAGTCTGCCTCATGACAATGTTATTGTCGAAGGCAGATTTTTGCGTACATGGGGCGTAGATATAAGGAGCATGCTGGTTAAGCCCCGGGGAGATCGAGAGAGCGGGGCGCAGAGAGGAAAAGAAACTAAATAAGCCCCCGGGGCATGAAACCACGGGGGTACAAAGTCAAGGTATATCATGGAATAGAAGTGAAAAACTTTCAAATGTATCAATTATCTCTGGCAGAACGGATCCCCGCCATTCTTGAATAATGTGATCATTTCTTGACCGACACTGATAGTGGAGGGCAGATCCGGGACATCCTCTCTGGAGAACCAGGCAGCCTCGCCAAGCTCCGATTCCTGCAAAGTAATAGAAGGATCCCCCTCCAGCTTCGCGAAGAAGCCGATCATGGCGGAATCACTGAAGGACCAGGGCTGGGATTTGTAATAGACCAGATCGCTGACCTTTAAACCGACTTCTTCCATGATTTCCCGGCGGGCAGCACCTTTGAAGGTCTCACCGACTTCCACGAAGCCGGCCACCAGTGCCCAGTGACGATAGGAACCGCCGGCGTAACGGGTCAGCAGGATCTTGTCCCGCTCGGTATCCACGATGGCGATAATGACAGCGGGAGAGATCTTGGGATATTCAATCTGGCCGCACTCCGGGCAGATGCAGGCCCGCTCTGTGGTGCTGTGAATTGTGGGATGTCCGCAGCGGCCGCAGAATTTCCGGTCCAGACGAAAACGATTGATCTGGGTGGCAGTGATTCCGGCAAATGCCAGATATTCCGGCTCAAAATTACGGAACACACCGGAAGCGTAGAGGTCTTCTTCCGGGAGCATGAGAGCACCGGCATCCTCCGTCGTCTTGCGGAAGAATGCTCGGTCATCAATGGAAAAGAGATATTCACAGTCCAGAAAAAAACGTTCCATAGGCTGACGGATTCCCAAGAGTCCATGGACTTCTTCAAAAGTAGGAAGATATACTTGAGGATGCTCCGAGATGCCGGCACCGGCGGAAGTATCCGTTACATCACTGTTTTCTGTATGGGAGGGCAGATAGACCTTTTCTCCGTCAAATAACAGCAGATAATCGGAAGGTTTAGGATCCTGGCTTCGGAATTCCGGGTAATATTTATGCGGTTCGATCTTATGGATCATCATAGAGTATTTCTCCTTTTATGGCTATTTTTCAGAAAGTGTTCATAAGAATATAGTAGTCCACCGTGGGGAAACTGTCAAACGTAACAGTTCAGCCGCGCCGTTCACGGGAGTCGCGTTAACACGCTTTTATGTCACTTCGTGACTACCTTTGCTCATAGATTGGCGCTTAGCTCATGCACATATTTGTCCGCAAAATCATGCAAGCATGATTTCTGCGCCCAGATATGTTCAGAACTGAACTGTTGTGGAAATTATTTGAGATTCCGGGATATTTGTGTTAAAATATTTTGTGACTGTTCTGAGGTGTTCATTTCTCGAATGCCCCTGTGAACAGTTACGGAATTTATCAGAAAATACAGCATGAGAGTACAAAAGTGAGTATCTCATGTGGAAACGAGGGATAGTATGTTACAGATGATCTTGCCGGAGGGAAGCAGTTCTCTCCTTGCTTTTTTTGGAATCCTTTTTGCTTTTGGAGCGACGGTACTGGCAACGGCGAAATTAAGTCCGTATCTGCCCAAGGATGCAGGAAGAGAATTTGCCCATGACGGAAAATTGTCTGCGGGGAAACCCAGAGGTGCCGGAATTATTTTTGTCATGGCATTTGTGGCATCCGTTCTGCTGTTTTCCCCTTTAAGCGCAGAGCTGGTGATCTATCTGCTGCTGATCGTGGTATGCATGATGACGGGATTTCTGGACGATGCTTCCAAGACTCCCTGGGGTGAGTACAAAAAAGGCTTCTTAGATCTGTGCGTGGCGGCACTGGTAGCCATCACGTTCCTGAAATATAATTCCAACGTGGTGGAGCTGGCACTGTTTCATGTAAAGTTCACCCTGCCGCCTGTGGTATTCGCCATTCTCACGGTGATCCTGGTATGGACATCTGTGAATGTGACCAACTGCTCCGACGGTGTGGACGGACTTTCCGGAACCCTGTCGATCATTACGATCATGTCCATCTATATCGTGGACCGTATGAAGGACGTCAATGAGACCTATTCTTTCCTGATCCTGCTGTTTGCCGTATGCATTCTGGGTTATCTGTGGTACAATGCAACACCCAGTAAGCTGATGATGGGAGATGCGGGTTCCCGGGCCATGGGACTGTTCATCAGCATCGCTATTTTAAAGAGCGGCTGTCCGTTTTTGTTTATTCCGCTGGCTCTGGTGCTGATTCTGGACGGAGGTTTGGGACTGCTTAAGGTTTCCCTGCTCCGCTTCCTGAAGATTCATATTTTGAAAAATGTGCGTACTCCCTTGCATGATCATGTGCGTAAGGTGTGGGACTGGTCCAATACACAGACCGTATTCCGTTTTGCCATTATTCAGATCATTCTGTCTCTGGCGGTAATCTACGCAATGCAGTTGTAGAATGCTGGGCACACCGGGACAGCATAGAGACTGCGACCGGTCATCCTCTGCAAGAAAAGAAGGTTGGCTGCCGGAAGGAAAAAGGTCGGCCGTCAGAAGAAAAGAAAGGCGTCTGCTGAAGGAAAAGAAGGTCGGTCGCCGAAGAAAAAGAAGGACGGCTGTTGGTAGAAAATCAGCATGTGCCGAACCGGGAGAAAAACTGTCAATAAATGATATAAGTAATTGAACAGATAGGAATGGAGAAATTATGTACGATGAATTAACCCCCACTGACATTAAGAAAATGGAAGATGAGATCGAGTATCGTAAGCTGGTGGTGCGTCCCAAGGCACTGGAGGACGTGAAGGAAGCCAGAGCCCACGGAGATCTCAGTGAGAATTTTGAATATTATGCAGCGAAAAAATACAAGAATCAGAACGAGAGCCGGATTCGTTATCTGGAGAGAATGATCAAGACCGCAAAGGTGATCTCCGAGAACTCCGCCGTGGATGAGGTGGGCATCAACAACACTGTTACCGTGGAATTCATCGACGACGGCACCCAGGAGGATTACAAGATCGTGACCACCGTTCGCGGGAACTCACTGGAAGGTCTGATCAGCAACGAATCTCCTCTGGGCAAGGCACTGCTTGGCAAAAAAGTGGGTGATGTGGTCCATGTGCAGGTCAATGCCAATGTGGGCTATGACGTAGAGATCAAGGCACTGAAAAACACTGAGGATGACGGGGACAAGATCCGCAGCTTCTAATGCCTTGCGGACCCCACAAGCTATAGAAAGAAAGGGTAACTATTCAGAGCCTCATAACAATTACAGAATATTCTTGCGGATCCCGGTATTCAATGAATATTTTGCGATAGTTACAGGGCTTGGAACAGATACAAAAAAAGGAATTATAAGAATGAAAAAATATCTGCTGTTTGATCTGGACGGTACACTGACAGATCCCAAAATTGGAATTACGACCTGCGTGCAGTATGCGCTGCACTCTTTCGGTATTGAGGAACCTGATCTGGACAAGCTGGAGCCTTTTATCGGACCGCCCTTACGGGACAGCTTTATGGAATTCTACGGTTTTACCGCTGAGCAGGCGGAGGAGGCCGTGGCAAAATACAGAGAGCGTTTTCAGAATACGGGTATTTTTGAAAATGAAGTTTATGCCGGTATTCCGGAGATGCTGAAGAACCTGCAATCCAAGGGCTATTTTCTGGCACTGGCTTCCAGCAAACCCCAGATCTATGTAGAACGCATACTGGAGCATTTTGATCTGAAAAAATATTTTGCCGTGGTTGTAGGCAGTGAGCTGGACGGCACCAGAGAGACGAAGGATCAGGTGGTGCAGGAGACCCTGCATCAGCTGTTCAAGGAGAATCCCATAGAGCCGGATCAGGTCTACATGATCGGTGACAGAAAGTTTGATGTGGAAGGAGCCAGAGCGTTGGGCGTGGAGAGCGTGGGCGTGACTTATGGCTACGGAAGCAAGGAAGAGTTAAAGGAAGCAAAAGCGGACTACATCGTACAATCCGTGGAAGAACTGGAAAAATTTCTGCTTCGCGGCAGCGAGGAACTGGTGAACAGCAATCCCGACAATAAAAAGAAAAATCCCATGTACCAGAGAATCTGGACCATGGTGTATTCGTTTCTGATGTTTATCCTGGTGCGCAATGCGGTGCAGTATGCGCTGCTGGCACTGTTGTATCAGCTGGCACAGTCCGGAGCCACCGGTGGACTGGTAGATCTTCTGATCCTGAGGGATGAGACCGGCGCCTATAACGGCTATTCCGGAGATGTCTCTAGTATCATAGCGGCTCTTGGATTTATCGGCGGAGCACTGGCGGTATGGTCCACGGCAAAGCTTCTGATCACGAAGAACAAAGAGGATATGCATTTAAGCCATCTGAAAAAAGAAGGTAAGGCAAAATATGCCCTGCTGGTGGCAGCCACCATCGGTGCCGTTATCGGTTTCAACCTCCTGTTTGAACTTCTTGGTGTGACCAATAAATCCGAAGCCTATACCGAAGTTGCAGCCCAGCAATATTCCGCACACTTTATCGTAGGAATCCTTGTATTCGGCTTCATCTCCCCCATAGCAGAGGAGCTTCTGTTCCGCGGAGTTATCTACGGATATCTCCGCAGATTCATGGATATCAAACTCGCCATAGCCCTGTCTGCCCTGATTTTCGGCGTTTATCACATGAATTACGTCCAGGGCGTATACGGCTTCCTCATCGGCTGCCTGATGGCATATGCTTACGAATACTTTGGAGAGTTCAAAATGGCAGTCTTTGTCCATGTGGCATCCAATGTCCTCGCCTACTGCCTCTCCTATACCGCCATCGCCGTCACCGGCTTCGTCAGCTGGCCTGTATGCGTGATTTTCCTGGCAGTGGCAGTTGTATCCTTGATCACTTTGCACAAACAGAAAAATATATTTTAATGAGATAACAAAACACATTAGTTACCAGTTCTGACCGCATTCATAAACTGTATTGAACTGGACTTCATAACCCAGCAGCCGAAAACAGGGTAAGGATAAGCAGGCCGTAAGCAGACGTCGGCACTTAGTGACCGTACTTTGGTCACTTATGTGCCGCTACGCTCTGCGACAGAGTGCGAACGTGCCGCGTTCCTTGCCCTGTTCTCGACTGCGGAGATATTACATCTTAAAAGGAGCAACATATGAAATTCAGCATTATCGTAGTATGCCTGAACCCCGGCACCAAACTGAATCAGACCCTTGACAGTATCCTGGCCCAGACCTGTCCAGACTTCGAAGTCATCGTCAAGGACGGTGGCAGCCGTGACGGATCCATAGAGTCCATGCGCACTGACGGGCGGATCCATCTCTACCAGGAACCGGATCACAGCATCTACGAGGCTATGAACCAGGCGGTCTCTCATGTGACCGGAGATTACATTCTGTTCTTAAACTGCGGTGACCTCTTCTATGACAAGGAAGTTCTGGCACACACCGCACAATTCATGGAACAGCACCCTATGAAACTGCAAGGCATCTACTACGGAGATACCTACAGCGCGAAAACGGACACGAAGATATCATCCCCGCCCCGAATCACCGGCTTTGTCTGTTACCGCAACATTCCCTGCCATCAGTCCTGCTTCTATGCCGCAGACCTGTGCCGACAGAAGCCCTACGAACCAAAATACAAGATCCGCGCAGATTATGAACATTTTCTGTGGTGCTATTACCGGGCGAAGGCTCCCATGCAGTATCTGGGGCTTACCGTATCTTCCTACGAAGGCGGCGGCTACTCCGAGACAAAGGAGAACCTGAAACGCAGTGCCGCAGAGCATAAGGAGAT
>OJNP01001875.1_pt1 | contig 9808 bp, 9 predicted proteins | sample 1597921 | NCBI WGS metagenome assembly OJNP01 (sample SAMN01915213, study PRJEB22387) | human gut metagenome | isolation source: stool | host: Homo sapiens | place: USA | reverse complement strand
TTCAGGGGTCAAATCAACCTGGCCCCAGGGGTCATCCGAGCCTGGGTTTTCCACCTGCCGAGAAATAGGAGAAGGAGAATAAATCCACCGCAAGGATTTCCATATTTGTTTTCCCTTTGTATGCGATTACTCGCATTATATCATCCTTAGTCAAGGCTCGCTTAGCAGTCTTTGCCGACATCTTAGACACTTTATAGTTATGGAAAGGATAGCAGTCGCTCTTGATGATACCTTTCTCAATTGCCAGATTGAATATCACTCGCAAATGTCTAATCCTAGTGCCAATAGTATTAACCGCTAGTTTTTGTCTGAGCATCCATATCTCATACTTCTTAAGCCAAGAAGAATCTATATCAGAGAATGATATATCTAGAGTTCCTGCATACTTGATGAACGAATTATATGACACCTCATACATCCCTGCATATCTCAATCTTTCTTCCTCTTTAAGGAGATTGATATAGTATCGGAAGCATTCTCCGACATTATTATGCAGGTAGGTTCTAGTTTTATCGTTCTCCAGTAGGGTTGAAGCTGCAAACTCCTTTCCCTCTATTTTTTTACTGAGGATAGTCTTTTGGAGTTCATAGAGCTTCTGCTGTATCAACAATCTTATCTCATCCCTATTGGGACAACTTTCATTAGGCTCGTTCTTTTTGAAATCCCAATGACTAGGATGAATAGAGATACCAAGGCTCTGATACTTTCTTTTTCTGTCCTTACAGACACACACCATCAATGGGTGCTCACCATTCGCTAAAGTCTTTGATTTGTAGCACAACACTTTAACTGTTGCTTCCATTTGGTTTACGGTTTACACCTTGGTTTACACAAATGGTCAAAACACAGTGTTTTTCAAAAGGAAAAAGCAGTCAGATTTTAGTCTAACTGCTTGATTTTCAGGGTCTTATTAGTGATCCGCCTGGTATTCATCCACGGCGAAGCTGCTGTATTGACTGTCAATGCTTTACCTTGCGAAGTGCGAGAGGGACTCACGCATCTATCACGTTTGTAATTCAATGTTCTTCACCGGTCTGCCAAGACCGATAATGCAAATTTACAAAATTGTCTCCAAACAGCCAAATATCAGACCGTTAAAAATCCTTAGGTTCTTTTTCTGTGGGGTCATGGGTTGTGACCCCTCTATTCTGATAATTGAAAAGGGGAAGTCAACCTATATTTTTTAGTTGATTATACCAAGTTTTTCAGTTATCAGCAGTCATCATTCTGTGAAACTATATCAGTCTGATGCAAACAATTGTCGCGTCATCTTCCGTTGCAATTTCTGATTCTTTCGGAGTGCCAACGTTGTTATGAAGATAATATCCGTCTGTGACAATAAAGACCTCATCGCCGGAATGTATAGTCATATCTGCAACAACCGGAGAATAACGAAATTCTCTGCCATTGATACAACGTGTCAGAAATGAGTGATTCCCGTCAATGGCTAAATGATCTTTCGTCAGCAATTCTGTCCGGTATCCTTGTTTGAGATATACTCTGACATCGCCCAGCCATGAATAATAGCAACGATCGCCAACAAATAAGGTCAAGCCAACCGACGCCCCCATCTTGGACTGAATGAGTCTGCATTCCTTCGCTAACTCATCATTGGCGTATTGTATGGCATTGACTATGGTATGTTCGGTTTTCTGAGAGCAAAAGTTTTTCTTCAGATAGGTTTCGATGCTGTGGGCTACAATTCTTGAGGCATCTGCGCCATTAGACAATCCCCCCATACCATCGCAAACGACAGTCAATGCCACATCGGGAGCAATTTCCGTGTGCAAAACGTAATCCTCATTATCTTTCCCGATACCGGCTTTCGAGAATACTTCAACATCAATCATCGGTCAACCTTTTTGAGAACACATCTGAAATTGTTTGCAGAACTTTAAGGACATCAGAGGATGTGACAGACCTGTTGGTTTCAAGAATCTGAACTACAAGCCGGCTATCTTCCTCACGTTCTATCTCATTGCGGAGAACGTCAGCATAGTAAGCAATCTGTGCCCGTGACAGTAAGTCGGCAATATCATGAGCCATCCAATAAGCCCCTCCGACAGTGAGGTCAAATCCGTCGAGTTCATACACTTCGGGGTGGACTCCTCGTCCCTCATTGGCGAAATAGTAATTGTCCACTATATACCACATATCTTCGGCATCCTTATTTGCGCTGATATTACGGTCAAGCCAAGCATTGAGCTTCAATAAAAACAGCCCGTGCAATGACGCTATTCTTATTTCAAATTCATTATCCATGCTGACCGTAATCGCCTCGCTCAATACTTCGTCAAAACCTTTGACTGACATCGCTATCGTTTCTTCCGGCGGCCAATAGATATTATCATCGGCTTTCGCCACCGCACCGTAAGGAACTATATCCAATTCATAATCGCCGAAGTAGAATCGTTGAGCCTGATGAGTGGACTTTTCAAATCCATCGGCTATCAATGCCTGACAAATTTCATTATACTTGTCCCAACCGGTTACAGCAATGGCAATATCGAGGTCTTTGGTTTTTCTTCTTGCCGATGTATTGGCGAGAACGCGCAGTATTATATCGCGGGCAGTCGCACCAATGACAAAGAAATCGCTGCCTATTTTTGAGAAGGTACGATTAAGTTGACGCAGCAGATCAACCAGCAGAGGATTGTCTATCGTTTCAGAGGAGATATTTAAGCTCATATTCCTTTATCTTTTGAGCAGCCTCGATGCAACGGCTGTTAGCCGTGTCCATCAAATCCGCGTATGTCAGTATTGCAGGTGTTACATTCGTAGCATCTTTACCTGTCCAAAACTTCTCATATACGGTAATTTCCCCGTTTGCGTCAGGAATTACAGCCCCCGTTTTCATTAAAGTTGCAGCGGGGACATCCGTATATATAGAAAACTCTCCCGGTGTGAGGAATCCATCGGTAAGAGCAGCGGCAGGTTCTCCTCCCCACATCATGCCGTCGGGGAGAGTCATAGCCTTCCAGTTCTTGCGTTTTTCCTCATCGCGGAATGCAAACCGGGTCTGCAACAGTTTGGGTTTCAGAATCTGCCCAAAGTTTGTCGCCCAGAGCATCAGCAGTCGGTCTATATTTGTCAGAAAGCGTTTATTCCCTTCAATACGCGCGAATTGCTGATATATCATTCCATCAATGATATTCTTGACTGTTCCGATTGAAACCCCGGTAGCATCCATTATATCCCGGTAAGGACGACCAATGTTTTTCTTATCAAGTAACAGATAGAAGATAACTTTAAGTCCTTTTTCCAGAAATATAGGGTATGCTTTGGGCATTACATCATCAATTGGTCTTTCTCCCTTGTTGGCGAGCATCAGCACTACATTCCCATTTTTCAGCTGATACTGGATATTGTAATTCCCGGCGCAGTCCAATACATTGATATCAGGGACTTTTGCAAGTTCCAGCATTTTGGGCGTGGCATTGATAGTAACGTAAAGAATCCGGGCATCTTTATCGGCTGGAAGGCATTTGTCCATCATCTCTACAAGTGTAAGGTTCGGCTTTACGACACACCAAAATCGCTTGCCCATTAAAGTAAGACAAGGGACATCGCCGTCATAATCTATCGTGGCTTTCTCACGATAAAGATTGCTGTTCAGTGCAGCAACGGCTCTATTTAGTATTTCCTGATCGCTCATCTCTTGTTCAGTTATTATTGAATGTTCAATGCTATTGAACATCGCAAAGTTAATGAACAAATCCGGAATAACCAACTATTTTGTTCAAAAAATATCGAATTGTTCAATTATATTGAACAAGCACATTGAATTGAACGCGCAAGAAAGGCGGCAAGAGTAGTGTCAACAGCTGATTGTACCGGTTGTATTAACATTATATCAACTTTTTGATTCTCGCTATTGGTATTTACCATGACGTGATTCAAAATTATATAACGCGCTTTGTCCTTAATTTCGGCAACAAACCAAGATTCTTGCCATAATTAAGTCGCAGTTCAAGTATTTGTCGGCAAATGAAACAAAACTCCAGAGAGGTGCGACGGCTGGGCTTGTCATCGCATAGCGAAGCATTATCAGGTAATGGCAATGCCGTCTGCGGCGTTTGCCGGAGGCTGCTCTACCGCAGACCGCATTACCAAATGTTAAGAGCGGGCTAAACACCGAGTTGAAGAACGCCTGCGCAGGAGCTTCGCTAATCCTGCTCTTGCTTATCTGCAACTCCGTGTTCCTAACGCCCGCTCCATCGCTCGTTTCCTTTTGCCGTCGCACCTCATCGACTTGTCGCTTTGCTCTGCAAAGACTCTTCCGTTGTCAGCACTCCACGATGCGAAAGAATGTAACGGTCTCCGTGCATTCCGGCAAGCCTCCATTTCCTGATTCCGTCACATACATTCACCTTTTCGGGAGTGAGGCATTTCAAATTTCATGTAGGTAACACTTCGACTGATTTTAGAAAAAACATTTCCGTATGTCGGTTATTCTGTGTCTCCAAAGAGGCTCTTCGGCTCTATGTTTATTCGGCAATTTCAGCATAATGCAATCATCTATTGGAAAGCATATTCGCTCGTGATGGAATAACGTGCCGGGAACGGGCTATTCTTTTGCCGCCTGTCAGAAAAATCTCCAGCCCTACGGGTAGTATTTTTCTGCCGTCGGCGAACAGCCCGCTATTTCCCCGTCACGCAGGGATAGTAAACGAGCGAACATACTTCAAACAGTGATTAGACGCATTAAGCGGAAAATCAGAAAAAAAATATCGCCTTATGACACAGAATAACCGACATATTAGAAATACGAGCTTCACACCATCACCAGCTCATACCGCATTAAGACGGCTGACTAAGGTGGTCGGGATAATACTCGGAATGATAATCGGGATTGTCCTTTGGGTGGTAGTGAGACCTATGATAAGAGGTATTGGTTGGCTCATCAGCATACTGACCCTTATCGCAATGATATACTTTGTATTAACATTCTAAAATATATACGACTATGGCAAACGAAATGAATTCCAACGGAATCGGCGACTCCAATAAGAACAAACAATCTGGAGCCAAATCATCAAACGCAGTTATGGAGGTTGTCCGTAACTATATGGAGGAGCGTTGCGCAAGCGACCCTATCCTCGCTATCAAGTACGCAAATCCGGCGAAGTCATTGGAAAAGGCACTCAACTTTGTGGCTTCAGAGGTGCAGAAAAGCGGACTCACCATTATGGACTCGGATAGCGTGTTCGGTCTAATCCTTCATTATTACGATGAAAATCTGGCGGATGTCCCCAATGTCAACTGCAAGATAGCGGTCGCAAAGGAACTCACCGACACCGAGAGAGCCGAAGCAAAGGAACAGGCTATGGAGCAGTACAAGGTGGAGCAACTCCGTGAACTCCGCAGACAGAGCCAACCAAAGGCGACCGCACCAAAACACACCGTGACAGCACCGAAAGCAGGTGAAGAAATCAATGTTCAACCCAATCTCTTCGGAGATGACTTCTAAAGCATACGAATATGAAACCGAGAAATAAGAAGCAAGAGCAGATATTGGCAATGAGTGGGCAGCTTCGCCCACTCACCACCGCCCAAAAGCAGTGGGCACTCACCCATACAATCGACAACTATGCCCTTAAATTCAAGAAAGGGAAAGCCGTATGTCTTATATGCAGTCACGAGTGGGAAGCCGAGGAAGGAATGTGCCGTTGCCCACATTGTGACGCAAAGGTTGAGGTCAAGGCTACCACCCTGCGAGTTGTAAGGGAGAGGTCATACTTCAACATCGTCACCGCAATCAAGGGTTTTCAAGTAATCCGAATGTTTCTGATGATTGTGGAGTTCCGCAAGGGTATGAAGGCAAATCCCGGCTTCATTGAAATCGGCTCTTATTGGATTGACAATCACGGACACACCACCGTAGTAGGGCTTCAGCGCACATTGGGTCACTACATTGACTCATTCGCATTCGGCTCTCCATTGGAAATCAGACAGGACAATGACGCATTTTGGCACATCGCCAACCAATGGGTCTATCCAAGGACAAAGGTCACTGACACCATCAAACGTAATGGCTACACGACATTTGCCTATGGCGCACACCCCGTGACGATGTTTCAGCAGTTGCTCACCAACCCCAAGGCAGAGACGCTGATGAAAGCCGGAGAGGAAGGATTGTTCCGCTACCTTTGCCACCACCCTAAAGAGGTTGACAAATATTGGGACACAATCAAGGTGGCACGTCGGGCAGGTTACAAGGTTGACGACCCGCAGATGTGGTTTGACTACATCAAGATGTTGGATAGAATGGACAGAGACCTCCATTCCCCCACATTGGTAGCGCCAAAAGACCTTAAAGCCGTACACGATGAATATGTGGCAAAGGCTGAACGTCAGCGTATCAAGGAGCAGAGAGAGAAAGACCGCAAGAGAGCGGAGGAAGATGAAGCCAAGTTTGAGGAACTCAAAGGCAGATACACCGGATTGGTGATGACAGACGGAGAAATCGTTGTCCATACCCTCAACTCCGTAGCCGAGTATTATGATGAAGGAAGCCGTCAGCACATCTGCGTAGGTTCATCGTCCTACTACCTCAAAGAGAACACATTGGTTTTCACCGCCAAAATCAAGGACAAGACAATCGCCACGATTGAAATCTCCCTCAAAGACTACTCAATCATTCAATGCAGGGCATTTGCCAACAAGGTCTGCCAATATCAAGACCGCATTGCCAAAATCATCAGCGACAACATCAAGATGATAGCAGAGAGAAAGAGAGCATAAGTTTAACCCGACCTCCACCGCACCGGTGGAGGTCACAATCAAAACATTATATGTGCAATTCTGAATATGACTTCGTAATTCCCAAGTTGGGACAAGAACTATACTCAAAAGCCTACAATCCCTATCGCCCATATTCAAAGAAATTCCAATGGATATACGAATATCGTCATACCAATGGAGAATTATTCTCTGCAACAGCACCCACTCTTGAACTTTGTCGCCAATGGTGGGATGAATGGCTTGCAGAAAAGAAGAAATAGCCAATAGTCGTAATATATGCTAAGCGGAGCAACCCTGTGAAGAGTTGCTCCGCTGTTTTTACGCTCAAAATCCAAAATTTTCGGCCGCCTTTGGAGGCGGCGAGAGGCAACTTATTATTCCAAATATCAGGACTTTTCGCTAATTTTGCATACCCAATTTCAAAAAATAATATGACAAAAGCGGAAATAGTAACCGAGATTGCCAAGACAACTGGCATCGAGAAAGCGAGCGTACTCGCAGTAGTAGAAGGACTGATGACTTCAATCAAAGACAGCCTCTCACACGGAGAGAACGTATATCTCCGTGGCTTCGGCAGCTTCATCGTAAAACAAAGAGCAGAGAAACTCGCCCGCAACATATCCAAGAACACCACCGTGGTAGTTCCAGCTCACAATATCCCGGCATTCAAACCTGCCAACGTCTTCAAGGACGAAGTAACCAAATAAATTGGAAAGAAATTAATCAAATAAATCGCAATAGAATAATGGTATGAGAAATAGATGCTTAAAAATATTTCTGTTCTTTGTCTGTGCATTCAACTTCAACTCACTTGCTTTAGGCCAAATTAAAACGGAGGTGGCCGGTTTTAATCTCGGAGAAATGGGGTTGTATGATTGCGCAGTTCATTTTAAAGAACTCGATAATGATTATCTCCGCTATGAGACGGGGGACAGAATGCACCTGAGTGGAAACAATATAAGATATGCAGGCGTAATATGGAACTCACTCGTCCTGTCTCTTTTGGAAAATAAATTAGAAAGGATGCAGTTTAATTATACCCCCGAAGGCTATTCTATTGCTCATGACTGCTTTGAAAAATTGGTGGCTGCATTTGATAATAAATACGGCGAGTTAAAAACTTACGATAGCACCAATGTCGTCATGTATCGAGACCAATATGTTAGTGTCTTATTAGCGATTGATTCTGATAAAAATGATGTAAGTTTAACTTATACTTACACATATAAACCCCAAATAGGAGACGGCATATAGGCTAAGTCTGGTGATTGTTTCTATATAAATCTTTGTTCTTATACAGAATTGTGCACATTCTCTCAATCTCCTATATTGCCAGTCTTTCTAACAGGTTAGTGACATTTCTCGAGAATCAGTTATTTTTATTACCTTGAGTCAATTTGTATAATTCAAGGTTGTCTCCAATACGTGCAATTATCAGTGTTAGGATATATAGGATATGCAGATAGTCACCTCGCATGGTGGTTTCGTCATACCCACCTTTCCCATGCATATATTTATTCCTTAGTTTTAATCCATTCGTAAATTTTGCATCGTTTAAAAAATAACTCAGATAATCACACTCTTGAGTTGTGAATAGTTTCTTTTCAGTTTTATATTCTCCTTCCGCTATTGCTTTTTGAAGATATTGAAGAATAGGCACTTCATTCCGATATAGATGTATGGCGCCTACATCATAAATATATCTATAGACAATCCATTTCTCAATATTTTTAGGCACTATCATCCCATCAGACATGGATAGAAAATCATTATCTTTCAAAATGCGAAGTTGCTGCAATGTAGATTTATCGAGATGGGTTGTAGAAACGAGTTCTCCCTTCATCATTTTTGAAGTAACAAACTCAAAAATGTTGTTGTACTGCGTTTCCTTGTCCAGCTGATAGACAAGTCCATGATTACCAAACAATATGTAAAATATGCTCTGTAAATCATCATTCTGAGATAAGTACACTAAATTGTCGGGTACAATGCTTGGAGTTTTATCGATGCTGTCAAAATTTTCAAGATTCAACAGTTCGGCATCAATATTCCCCGTTTCAGAATATTGGGTAAATTGATGTAAAATATTTTCTATTTCTGGTATTACACATCTTAATTTCTCAAGCATTGTAGCTCCCATAGAGGGTGAACAAAGTGGTAGTGAGGGATAGGCATATTTACTTTTGAGGGTTAACTCATACTCTTCTTTTAACGTCTCAAAATAACCAATGCCTTTGTCGTCAATTATCTGAACGACTGCTGCAAACAGAGTCCCTATAATCATATTCCTAAAACGATATGATATAGGTAATGGGAAAATATGCTTTGCGGATGGATTTAGAATGAACAATTCATCTTCAATGCGATGGTAACACCTATGGTCAATCAATGAGAATGTGCCATTCCAATCGAACATCTCCAGATAGTATCTAATTTCTTGAAAACTCCAATCCTTCACGAGTTCAGGATTTACTGAAAATTCAATTCGACCCTCTGAATTATCTACTAAGACAAGCGCTTCCTCTTGAAAATCAGAAGTAATGACTGAAACCCTTAGAGAAACCCCACCTTTATCTATTGCGATTGTCCTACTTATGTTTTCTTCAATTTTTTCAGCCTTCAATAACAAAGATGCTGGTATGCGGACATTTTCAGTATTTTTATGGAAGCGAATAGCTCGAATTGTATTTAGATCCGGGAAGGGTAGCGATAAGTATTTTTCAATGATGGAGTTAACTTCAGATTGCTGCATGTTTAGACCTTTTAAAAACAGTTTTTCTTCGGTTTCTTTCATTAATATTACAGCAGCATCTTCAAAAGTGATGAAAAAGTCATGTAATAATTTTTTATGTTTATCAACCAATGTTTTATCTTTAAGAATCTCACCGATAAAGTAAGGGTGTGACTCTAAGACTTCTCGAATTGTCAACGAAGATAGAATAGGTTTCTTAAACATACGTTCCAATTCGAGTGTCGATTTGAAATACTCACGAGAAATCGAAGGAATCTCTGGAAAACCCAGGCTCGGATGACCCCTGGGGCCAGGTTGATTTGACCCCTGAAG
>OJNP01001869.1_pt1 | contig 9843 bp, 8 predicted proteins | sample 1597921 | NCBI WGS metagenome assembly OJNP01 (sample SAMN01915213, study PRJEB22387) | human gut metagenome | isolation source: stool | host: Homo sapiens | place: USA | reverse complement strand
GATCCGCTTGCAGAACTCGTGAAGATTGACCCGAAGGCCATCGGTGTGGGCCAGTATCAGCACGATATGCCCGCAAAGCGTCTGGATGAAGCGCTCGGCGGCGTAGTCGAAGCCTGCGTGAATGCGGTCGGTGTTGATCTCAACACGGCATCACCGTCGCTGCTCGAAAACATCGCGGGCATTTCCTCCGCCGTGGCGAAGAACATCGTCGCGTATCGGCAGGAAAACGGCGCGTTCACAACGCGCACGCAGATCAAAAAAGTGCCGAAGCTCGGGCCGAAAGCGTTCGAGCAGTGCGCAGGTTTTCTGCGTGTGCCGGAAAGTAAAAATATCTTAGACCACACCGGTGTGCATCCGGAATCGTATGATGCGGCAGGCACTTTGCTCACCGCCTGCGGCTATGACCTCAAAAAAGCGCCGGAGGGCGGCTTTAAGGGGCTCAAGGAAAAAGCGGAAAAGCTGGGCATCGCAAAGCTTGCCGTGCAGTGCGGTGTAGGCGAGCCGACGTTAAAAGACATCATCGCGGAGCTTGAAAAGCCCGGCCGCGACCCGCGTGACGAACTGCCCAGTCCCATCCTGCGCAGCGACATCAAGGACATGAAGGACTTGAAGCCCGGCATGGAAATGCGCGGCACGGTGCGCAACGTCATCGATTTCGGTGCATTCGTCGATATCGGTGTGCATCAGGACGGCCTTGTGCACATCACGCAGATCTCTGATAAATTTGTGCGTCACCCGTCCGATATTTTGAAGGTTGGCGACATTGTGACCGTGTGGGTGCTTGCCGTAGACATCGCGCGCGGTCGTATTTCCCTCACGATGAAAAAGCCGAAAGAGCAGCAAAATTAAAAAATCGCGGACAGCTTTGCGCTTTTTGTCCGTGAACAGTTGACACGAAGGCCTGGACGCGGTAAACTTGTTTTCGGCAAAACACAGAAAACATGGGGGCGAAAGAGGAAATAAGATGACAGAAGAACGCAGTGAAAGTGCAGCGGGGCTTTCCTTTAAAATGGGGGAGGCGCTGCTCAGAAACGGCGCGGAGATTTTTCGCGTGCAGGAGACCATGGAGCGCGTGGCGCGCGCCTACGACATAGAAGAATACGACGTGTACGTGCTTTCCAACGCAATCTTTGCAAACGCGGTGGAAAACGGAGAGAAGATCAATGCAAAGAAACTATGTATGAGTGCATTCCACACACCGGCATTTATTGCAAGTGTGCTTGGAATCCTGGCAGGACTGTCCAAGGTGGTGATTTGCCTGATCGACAGTCCCTTCGGCGGTGCATATCTGGCGGTGGAAGGGATCCTTACCACATCCGTGACAGCAATCATTCTGATCGTTGTGGGATATAGCATGGAACTGACAAAGGAACTGATCCGGCCATGCCTGAAGACAATCCTGATGAGAGTTCTGCTACAGACACTTATGGCAATTGGAGTGCTGTGGGCAGTGCATTTGTGGATAGGAGATAACATGCTGTTGAATCTTGCCATCATTTCCTATATGTCGGCGCCGGCCACTTTCAGCATGCAGACTTTTCTGAAAAAGGAAGAGGGCAGTGCCTATGTATCAACAACCAATTCTATGTACTGTATGGTGTCGATTCTGGTATATATCATTCTGGCAGCAGTGGTTTATTAGAAGTGTGAAAAAGGCAAGCAGGATAATTACATATATCCCTAAAAGCAGGATTTGAGAATATCTGCAAATTCTTCGATATAATATCCGGAATTATCTTTTTTCCAGAAGGCACAATATGTTTTTTTGACAGGAACCTGGTTCCTTACAAGCGGTATCCTACTGTCCGGTCTGGTTGATGACAAGAATGCAGGGGGTATTTTTTAAATCTTCGGTTTCCAGGGAACTTAATTTACTGAGTGGATTTTTGGAGGAAAGTTCAATATAAATTTTACTTTCTGCCAGCACTTCATTATTATACGCATCCGAAAAAGCTCTTCTCTGGTTGTTGATGGCAAGATCAACAGCGTCATTTTTCCATAGCATGATACAATTCTTCATGACTTCCCACCATAATTTTTACTTCTATGGTAGGATATTAATAACTTAATCTCTTGATAAATAAGTGGTCGTTTACTATAGTAAAAAGTAATCGGTCACTTATTTTATTCTGAGGAAGGGAAAAACATTTATGATAAAACCTGCCCCTGATTCCTGTCATCTCCTGCTGGACAGCAGGCTTGCGAACGAGGAAGTACAGAAAAATCCATACACTTACAATAACATCAGAGAAGTCCTGTCGGATGGAGCACTAAACGCAGCAACTGTGGAACACCCGGTGACGGTCTACATTGCTCCCGGCATCTATTGGCTGGAGGATCCGCAGTCGGAGGCGGTGATCGTAAGGGAGGATCCGAAGGATCTTTACCCTTACGGATGCAAGGTAAACTGCGCAAATCTGAAATTGGTGGGGCTGTCGGAGAACCCGGAGGATGTGGTGATTGCCGCCAACCGGGGGAACGACCATGGAGCGAAGGGGAATTATACTCTGTTCCATTTTTCCGGGGAACAATTGGAGATGGAAAACCTGACTCTGGGGAATTATTGCTGTGTGGATCTGGATTATGCATTGGATCCTGCGCAGTCTGTGAAAAAGAGGACAGAAGCCATTACACAGGCACAGCTGGCGGATACGAATGCCGATAAGTTCCATGCGAAGAATTGCCGGTTTGTCAGTCGTCTGAACCTGTATCCCGTATGTGGCGCGGGCAGAAGCCTGTATGAACATTGTCATTTTGAACAGACGGACGATGCTCTGAATGGAAATGCAGTGTACCTGGACTGTGAGTTTGATTTTTACAGCGGAATGCCGATCTATCAGGCTTCCGGTACGGGAGCGGTATTCTTAAACTGTACATTTCATTGTAAATATCCACAGGATGGGGAGACTCACGCACAGTATTTTACAAAAGTCGGAGGACAGATCACACTGATCGACAGCAGCTTCGCAGGTCTGCCGGACACCAAAGTTGCGGTCTTGTGGACGAAATATCCTTCCGTAGCATTGAAGTGCTATCAGGCGAATGTGACATATCCGGAAGGCCGGTTTACGCCTCCGGAGGTTGCGGATTCCCATACGGTGGACATTGACGAAAAGATGCTGGCAGAGGCCTACTATATCCGTAAGGATGGAGAAACGATCTACAATGTCTATAATCTTCTGGGCGGGAAAGACGACTGGGACCCGTTGGGGAACGGAGAAGTGATCCGCTTTGCCGGAAAAACAGATATTCCTACACAGCTTCTGCTGGAGTCAGAGGCTTTTGAACTGGAAGCAGGCGGATCTTCCATAAATATAAAGGGAAAATGCCTGACCTTTGATGGGCGTGAGAGGAAGTGTGAGATACATTTTAAAATAGAAGGAGACAGTGCAGACTCCATAGAAATACAGCGTGTGTCGGAGGGGAGCTGTCTGCTGCAACTGAAAGACAGTAATATAGACCATGAGACGGAAGTAGTACTCACGGCGCAGACCAAAGAGGGATTGCAGACCGGTGCGTATGTCAGAATTCATCCCCGGAAAGTGGCGGCACCAAGGCTTACGGGCAATCCGGTGATCTGTCTTGAAGGCAAAATGCTGCGGCTGTCTTATGATTTTACGGAAGCGGAGAATGACTGCTCGGATATTATCTGGTATCGAAGTAGAAACATTCGGGTAGAGGACAAAATCGTGACGGCAATCTCCCAACCGGATCAGCCGGAGAAAGTTTATGCCCTCACCGGAGATGATGTGGGATATTATATTTTTGCACAGATAAGACCCAGAACGAATCGCAGCGAATACGGGGAAGCAGTGCAGTGCTTTTATGAAAAAGCTATTTCGCCGGAAGATGTGGAAACAGACAGGATCTGGACAGATTTTCATAACCTTCCTCTTTACAGCCATGCCGGAAACGAAAAAGGTGTATGGAATTTTGATGCGAAGCGTCCGGCGGATACCTGTGATTTTGAAAAGTGGGACCGGGAAAAGACGCAGGTCTCCTGGCACTACGGTGCAACAGGGGACGGCAGTAAGGGCGAAGGGCTCTATCAGGGAATGCAGGGGGCCAGGATCCGCTATACGCCGACCACGGCACCGGAGATGGGAACGGAAACCAAACGGAATATGGAAGTCCTGTTGGAAGCCGATCCGGCAAAGTCTGCCGGACAGGGTTTTGGCAGCGCCGGACAGTATCTGGATGTCTGCATCAAGACGGACACGGACACTCTGGACGGTTATGGACTTCGGATCATCCGTACGGCGGCCCATTCCGATGCGGTATCCATGTATCTGATACAGTATGTGCGTGGACAGGCGCAGTGCATTTCCCGCGAGGTCGTGACAAACTGCTTTGTAACGGGATGCAGAATTTGGGTGCGGTATGAGAACGGAATATTATCGGCAAAAGCATGGACGGTTACGGAACCTACGGTGGTACAGCAGGAAAGGGGCTATGCCCGGGGAGTGGAGCTTACGGCAGAAGTAGGCAGAAGAGAAAATGCCGAAAACACCGGACTACTGATCTGGCACACCGGATCGTTGGGAACGGAGAACTGGAGAAATACCACGATGTTACATGGCGTAAGCATTCTTTATTTTTAAAAATTTCAGACTGCATTGGGCAAAATGAAAGATGAACTGGTCGACAGTACCTATCTGCGGCTGAAAGCATGTGCTACATCAGTGGAGCAGTATTTCACATGGGATATCCGTGAGGATATTCTGGAAAAGGATGATATCAGTTATCAGTTTATAGATTCTTTGCAGGATGAGCATATTGAACAGACGCTTTTCATGGAGGATGAGAGATTTATTACTTCCATTGTGGACAAGGATGGGAACAGGGCAGAAGGAACCAAGGCTGATCCACAGATATGGGAGACGGTCAGAGCCGGTAACGATTATGAAACTGATGGAGTAGAGATTAAGGGAGAAGAATATTATGTCTATTATATGCCGGTATGTTCCGATGACGGAGAGATTCTGGGAATGGCTTTTGCCGGAGAACGGGAGAGCATAGTTCAGGATGCAATATCCGACATGTTAAGAAGCCTGGTTCTGCGCTCAGTGAAGAGAATGCAGCCAGCAACGAGGAAGTAACGGCAAACGTATCTGATATCGCAGAAGCAGTTAACAAAATTTCGGACGATACAGGAACAATTAAAAAGGCATCCACGGATCTGGAAGAGTTGATGCAGTATTTTAAGTAGTTTGAGATATTTGGAGATATTCGTGGACGGGTGCTGCTTTATGTGCTATTATACAGAATGTCATCAGAAAACAGTAATTGTAGGAAGTAACAGGGATTATAATGAAAAAAAGAATGTTCATGGCACTGGCGGTAGCTCTCACCGGAGTCAGTATGGTGGTGGCAGCAGGAAACGGAGAACTAAAAATACAGAGTGAAGCCTCGGTACAGAAAGTACATGCGGCAGAAATACATCAGATCGGTGTCGAGCCGATTCCGGCTACCGGACAGATTACCATAGAGGATCTGCTGGCGGTACAGGGTGGCGAGACGGAGGATCCCAGAGCACTGGAAGGGGTGTCAGATCCGGAGGATGTCCCGGTAGACGAAGCTTCCGTAGAGGATACGACCGCAGATGAATATGCGTCGTTAGCGATCGCCAATGTGACGAATTACGTCAATGTCCGGACAGAACCGAACACGGACAGTGCCGTAGTGGGCAAAATCTATGACGGAGCGGTGGCACAGATCCTGGATGTGGCAGGAGAGGATCAGGACTGGTTCCGGATCATCTCCGGTAATGTGGAGGGGTATATCAAGGCAGAGTTTTTCATCTATGGAGATGCAGCAGCTGAGGTTGTAGACAATTATGTGACCAGATATGCTGTTGTTATCGCAGACCGTCTGAATGTGAGACAGGATCCTGCCACAGATGCAAAAAGAATTGGTTACATTGACAATGGAGAAAAGGTAAAAATTCTGGAGAATGACGGAGACTGGCTGAAGGTACAGTACACCGACAGCAAGGAAGGCTATGTCTCTGCGGAATATGTTACGATCTCGGAAGAATTTATCTATGCGAAGACAATAGAAGAGGAACAGGCGGAAATTGCCGCGCAGAAGGCATTGCAGGCAAGAGAACAGACTGCCGAGCAGGATGCCCCGGAGGTGATCACGAACATCACACTTCCCACTACAACTTATACCTCAAATGCGGAGCTCAGACAGGGAATCATTGATTATGCCATGCAGTATCTGGGCAACCGGTATGTACACGGAGGTTCCAGTCTGTCAGGAGGTACAGATTGTTCCGGATTCACCTGCTTTATCTATGCGGAGTTCGGCTATTCTATCAGCCGTACACCGGGAGGACAGTATTCCGGTGCCGGACGCAGTATCAGTTCTGAAGAACTTCAGCCAGGAGATATTGTATGTTATAGTTCCAATGGAGGGAAGAGCTGTACCCATGTAGGACTGTATATCGGTGACGGACAGATCATCCATTCCGCCAATTCACGGAAAGGTGTCATTATCAGTGCTGTGGACTACAGTCCCATCATCGGTATGAGAAACGTTATTGATTAATAGAATCGGTTTTGAAATTATGGAGCGCCTGATCTTTGGTGAGTACGAAATCACCGAGGATCTCGTCGCTCCATTTTTGCAGGTCTTCCAGATGAAGGACCACACCGGCATAATTGCGGATGCCGTGGGAGGCCGCCAGCTCTTCGGTATATTCTTCCAGCAGATAGACATTTTCAAACCGTACCGGTCCGGAGGTGTACTGACAGACCAGCGGGATCACACCGGTGGTCTTCCGCTCGATGGAGACACCGTCCTCTGCAACGTGAAAAGTCAGCCAGGCCATACCCTCTAACATGCTGAGAGCATTTTTCTGGGTGGACACATAATTGCCCAGCGAATAATAGCACAGAGACTCATTGCCGTTTTCTGCGGTGATCCATTCCACAGGCTCTACCACATGGGGATGGGTTCCGATAATGACATCGGCACCGGCTTCTGTCATCTCCAGTGCCCATTTTTCCTGATAGCTTGAGATTTTGGAGGAATACTCAGTCCCCCAGTGAGGACAGACGATGACGATATCTGCCAGTTCTTTTGCCCGGGAGATATCCTCTAAGACCTGCGGGTTCAGCGTGGTGAAGTCCATCTGTCCGTTTTTCTCATTTACGGCACACAGAAGATTCAGATGCCCCAGCAGATCTAAGGGGAGTGTCTCGGTATTGGCACCGTAGGTATAATTTAAGATGGCGAAAGTGACATCATCGATGGTAAGTAACGGAATGTCATCTGCCTGTGAAGCGTCTTCGTGAATACCGGTTACCAGTACCTCCGGGTGCTTGTTTTTCCAGAAATCCGCACAGTACAACAGGCCGTCCAGCTTCTGATCCGCGGTATGATTGGATGCCTGCAGAACCACGTTGAATCCGGCATCCGCAATCGCATCCCCAACTTCGGTAGGAGAATTAAAATAGGGAAAACCGGAAAATCCCCGGGAATTGCCGCCCATGACAGTTTCCTGATTGATGATCCGGATGTCTGCCGCGTTTAAGAAGGGTGAAATCCCCTGAAACAGCATGGAGAAATCATAAGTTCCGTCCTCCTGTTTTCCACTGGCCACGATTCCCAGATGCATCAGGTTGTCCCCGACAGCCATGAGCGTAATGTCATGCTCCGGGAAGGGAGTGGGGGTCGGCTCCGGAGTAGGGACGGGAACCGGTGTGGCAGAAGGCGGTGCAGGGGTCTGTGGAACGACAACAACATCGCTGCCTGCAGCAGTTTCTTCCAGAAAGTAATAGCCGCCCATGCTCGCCAGTAACAGTAACGGAACGAGAACCAACAGCAGATAGAAACGTGAAATCGGTTTTTTCATATATTATCCTTTTGTTCTCCTTTATTATTTTATTATCTCTTACGGAATTCCGGTTACAAGGTCTGTTTACAATCAAAAGTAACAATAGTATTATAGCATTGATTTTATTTTTTCGCAAAAAGCAAAAACAAATTACTGTTTTCCTATTGACATAGTATGAAATAGGAGATATAATCCTACCCATAAGTTGATTCGATACTTAAATGAGACATCGAAGAGGAGGAAAAGGATTATGAAGAAGTTTGAGTGGAAGAGCGTTTTGGCACTGGCATTAACAGGAGCATTGGCACTGGGGCTGACCGCATGCGGCAGCAGCGATAACGGCACAGCAGCTACCGGCAGCAACGATGCTGGAAGCAAGGCTGTATACCGCACTCTGGATGAGATCAAGGAAAGCGGTACCATCAACATCGGTGTATTTTCCGATAAGAATCCGTTTGGTTATGTGGATGAGAACGGCGAGTATCAGGGATATGATGTATATTATGCAAGAAGACTCGGTGAGGATCTGGGTGTCGATGTGAACTTCGTATCTACCGAGGCGGCCAACCGTATCGAGTATCTGCAGACCGGTAAGGTAGACGTGATCCTGGCTAACTTCACCGTAACTCCCGAGAGAGCAGAGGAAGTTGATTTCGCTGCTCCTTATATGAATGTAGCACTTGGCGTAGTATCCAAGGATGACAATGTAATCACTACTCTGGATAACTGGAATGCAGATGATTCTATTATTGTGATCTCCGGAACCACCGCAGAGACCTATCTGATTGCTAATTATCCGGACATTCCTTTACAGAAGTTCGATTCCTATGCAACCGCTAAGGAAGCTTTTGAAAACGGTACTTCCGTAGCATGGGCAAACGACAACACTGAGGTCATCGCATTTGCTCTGCAGAATGAAGGCTATACCGTAGGTATTCCTTCTCTGGGCAGCGCTGATACCATCGCTCCCGCAGTATCTAAGGGCAATACTACTCTGCTTGACTGGATCAACGATGAGATCGCAAGCCTTGGTGAAGAGAACTTCTTCCATGCAGATTACGAGGCAACTCTGGCAGGTACCTATGGTCTGGATTACGAGGACAGCCTGGTAGTAGAAGGCGGCAAGGTAACCGCACAATAAGTACGGATCGGAATAGAATGATAGAGAGGGGACTGCGGGGCACGTATGTTGCCGCCGCAGTCTTTTCTTGCATCTGGCTACTTCTTTTGTTATAATCTAAAAAATTGTGTGTAACTATTCTGAATAGTTACGATTGTTGAAAAACTTCCTGAAAGGAAAGAAATACATGAACTGGGAATTTATAGGAAAATATCTGCCTATGTATGAAAAGGCAGCGTTGCTCACCGTGAAGATCGGTGTCATCGGAATCCTGTTTGCGATTCTGCTGGGACTGGTATGTGCGGCGATACAATATTATAAAGTGCCGGTGCTTCGGTGGATCGTAGCGGTCTACGTGGAACTGAGCCGTAATACACCGCTTCTGGTACAGCTGTTTTTTATTTATTACGGATTTCCGAAGATTGGGATCCAGATGTCAGCAGAGGTCTGCGGTGTGGTAGGACTGGCATTTTTAGGTGGCAGTTATATGGCGGAGGCATTCCGCAGCGGTCTGGAGGCCGTGGAACCGATCCAGAATGAAAGTGCCATCAGCCTGGGAATGAACTCCGGACAGGTACTAAGATATGTGATCCTGCCCCAGGCCATGTCTACCAGTATCCCGGCATTTGTGGCGAATATTATTTTCCTGTTGAAGGAGACCAGTGTATTCAGTGCCATCAGTCTGATGGATCTGATGTTTACGGCAAAGGATCTGATCGGCCTGTATTATAAGACTACCGAGAGCCTTTTCCTTCTGGTGGTATTTTATCTGTTGATCCTGCTGCCGGTATCGATCGTGGGATCTCTGGTGGAGAGGAGGATGCGTTATGCCGGATTTGGGGATTGATGTATTATTCAAAGGCACGAACATGCTCCGTCT
>OJNP01001858.1_pt1 | contig 9894 bp, 8 predicted proteins | sample 1597921 | NCBI WGS metagenome assembly OJNP01 (sample SAMN01915213, study PRJEB22387) | human gut metagenome | isolation source: stool | host: Homo sapiens | place: USA | reverse complement strand
AAGGACGAGACCCCGGCCATCTGCGACGAGTACGCTGCCAAGTACCCCACCATCGTCAAGGCCATCCATCAGGAGAACGGTGGCCACGGCGAGGGCGTCAACCAGGGCATCCGCAACGCCACCGGCCTCTACTACAAAGTCGTGGACAGCGACGACTGGCTGGACACCGACGCCCTCCAGAAGGTGCTGGCCCGCCTGCACACCCTCGTGACCCGCGGCACCGCCCCCGACCTCATGATCTGCAACTATGTCTACGAGCACACCGAGGACGGCACCAGCCACACTGTGCGGTACACCAACATCTTCCCGCAGGAGCGTCTGTTCACCTGGATGCACGTCGGCCACTTCCGCCCCGACCAGAACCTGCTGATGCACTCAGTCATGTACCGCACTGAGGTGCTGCGCAAGTGCGGCATGGTGCTGCCCAAGCATACCTTCTACGTGGACAACATCTTCGTCTACCAGCCTCTGCCTTTCGTCAAGACCATGTATTATATGGACCTTGACCTCTACCGCTACTTCATCGGCCGTGCCGACCAGAGCGTCAACGAGAGCATCATGGTCAAGCGCGTGGACCAGCAGCTCCGCGTCACCAAGCATATGATCGACTGTCAGGACCTCGACGCCCTCAAGGGCGAGAAGAAACTGCGGGCCTATATGCTCCACTACCTCTCCATGATGATGGCCGTCAGCGACATCTTCCTGCTGCTGGACGGCAGCGCCGAGGCGAAAGAAAAGCAGAAGGGCCTGTGGCAGTATCTGCGCGAGCACACCAGCGCCGCAGTCTACCGCTCCATCCGCTTCGGCTTCGGCGGCGTGACCAATCTGCCCTTCCCCAAGGGCGACGCCATCGTGGTGGGCGGCTACCGCATCGCACGGAAGATCTTCAAGTTCAACTGAATTCACGATTGTTGCATACAACAGGGTCACTGCGCAGGCAGCGGCCCTGTTTTTTTGCCCTTTTCGGCCATTTGTTAAGGAATCTTCAATTTTGCTGCATGAAAAGATGTTGCTTTTCAGGAAGTTGAATAGTATAATTTATTACTGTGCTGTGTTTTTTGGGCTTTTGGCAAGCAGCAAGGAAACGCGCCTGACTGAGAAAAAGGAGGAAAGGGCGGCTGCGCGTTGGTATCGTGCTGCTGCCCGCAATATCGCATGGAACAGCTTCTCATCTGCCTTTCCGCGGCCTTCGTGCTGCTGACGGTGGGTCTGTCCATGGTCACCTTCAACATCGGGCCGATACACTGCGGCTTCTCGCTGCTGCTGGTCTGCATGATGACCGGTACGGTGTTCTGCAACATCTGCCCCACTTCCGATGAGCTGATGGACCGCCTCGACCGCTGGGTGTCGCCGGTGAACATCCTCTTCTTCGTGCTCAGCGGTGCAGAGCTGGATCTGAACATCCTCTCCGACCCGCTGGTGCTCCTCATCGGCGTGGTGTACATCGCCTTCCGCTCTCTGGGCAAAATTTCCGGCGCCTTCGTCAGCGGCCGGGCCACCCACTGCAGCCACAACATCCAGAAGTACCTCGGCATCACCCTGCTGCCGCAGGCTGGCGTGGCGCTGGGCATGGCAGCCGAGGCCGCTGAGCTTTCCGACGGCCACATGGTGCGCAACGTCGTGCTCTTCTCGGTGCTGGTGTATGAGCTGGTAGGCCCCACCCTCACCAAGCTGGCGCTGACCGCCGCCGGCGAGATCATCCCCGAGGGCCGCACCAATGCCCGTATGGCCAACAAGCCCGAGTTCCCGGTCTCCCTCGACTAAGTCTGCCTATGACAAACGGCACTCCGAACTGCTTCGGAGTGCCGTTTCTGTTTGCTTTACTTCAAGATAACTTCACCATTTTCGGCATCCACCGTCAGGCTGCTGCCCGCTTTCAGGGTGCCGTCGATGATGCGCTCGGCGGCGGGGTCCTCCACGGCCTTGCGGATGACGCGGCGCAGGTCGCGGGCGCCGAATTTGCCGCCCTGACTCTTGGCCACGAGGGCAGAGAGAGCCGCCTGGGTGTAGCTGTAGGCGATGCCCTTGGCCTCCATGCTGGGCTTGTACTCATCCAGCATGAGAGCCGCGATGCCTTCCAGCGTCTGCTGGCTCAGCGGCTTGAAGGCGATGACCTCATCCACACGGCCAAGGAACTCAGGCCGCAGGAACTGGCTCAGAGCCTTGCGGGTCTTTTCCTCACTCAGCTGTTCCTCGCTCTTGTTGAAGCCGAGGCCGGAGGTCGTCTTGTCGCTGCTGCCGGCGTTGGAGGTCATGCAGATGACCGTATTGGAGAAGTCCACCGTCCGGCCCTGTGCATCGTTGATCTTGCCCTCATCGAGGATCTGGAGCAGGATGTTCATAACGTCGGGGTGGGCCTTTTCGATCTCATCGAACAGCACCACGCTGTAGGGGCGGCGGCGCACCTTTTCGGTGAGCTGGCCGGCCTCTTCGTAGCCCACATAGCCCGGAGGCGAACCGATCATGCGGGACACCGCATATTTCTCCATATACTCGCTCATGTCGAGACGGATGAGCGGGTCGGGGCCGTCGAAGAGCTGGTTTGCCAGCTGCTTGACCAGCTCCGTCTTGCCGACGCCGGTGGGGCCGACGAAGATGAAGCTTGCGGGACGGCGGCGGCCCGACAGGTCGGCGCGGCTCCGCTTGACGGCCTGTGCCACCAGATGGACGGCCTCGTCCTGACCGATGATCTTCTTTTTCAGCTCGGCTTCCAGCCCGGCCAGTTTGACGAACTCCGTCTCCTGGATCTTCACCGCCGGGATGCCCGTCCACAGCTCAATGACCTTTGCCACATCGTCCATGGTCACTTTTATCTCACTGGCAGCAGCCTGCTTTGCGGGCAGCTCTGCCTCGAGCTTGGCGATGCGGGTCTTCCGCTGGGCCACCTGCTCATAGTCGATGGCCTCATTGACGTCGGAGGACTCCATGTCTGCCTCTTCCTGTCTGAGGCCGTCCAGCTCCTTCTGCATCTCGAGATACTCCGAGATGACCGGGTGGGCGAGATTGCAGCAGGCGCAGGCTTCGTCCAGCAGGTCGATGGCCTTATCGGGCAGGTAGCGGTCCGTGATATACCGCTCACTGAGGGTGACGATGGCGCTCAGCACATCGGCATCCACCTGCACATGGTGGTGCTCCTCGTAATACTTCTTGATGCCGTTCATGACGGCCAGCGTATCGGCCACGCTGGGCTCTTCCACGCGGACGGGCTGGAAGCGGCGCTCAAGGGCCTGGTCCTTCTCGATATACTTGCGGTACTCGTTGAAGGTAGTGGCGCCGATGACCTGTATCTCACCGCGGGAGAGGGCAGGCTTGAGGATGTTGCCCGCGTTCATGGCACCCTCGCTTTCACCGGCGGAGGTGATGGTGTGGATCTCATCAATGAACAGGATGATGTTGCCAGCGGCCTTGACTTCGCTCAGCAGGCCCTTGACCCGCTGCTCGAACTGGCCGCGGAACTGGGTGCCGGCCACGAGGCTGGTCAGATCCAGCAGGAAGATCTCCTTATCCTTCAGACCCACAGGGACATTGCCCTTGGCGATGCGCTCCGCGATGCCCTCGGCAATGGCCGTCTTGCCGACGCCCGCCTCACCGATGAGGCAGGGGTTGTTCTTCTGGCGGCGGCTCAAAATCTGAATGGTACGGTAAATTTCGCGGTCACGGCCCACGATGTCGTCGAGCTTGCCCTCCCGGGCTTTGCGGGTCAGGTTCTCGCAGTAGGTGTCGAGGAATTTGCGGCGGGGCGGCTTTTTGCCGTTCTTCTGGGCCTTTTTGCTGTTTCCGGCATCGCCCTCCGCCTTGACGCCCAGCGGGAAGGTAGCGCTGGAGCCGGGGACAAGGTCGTCGTCCCCTTCGTTCTCCTCGCCGCCCATGGGCTGGCCCATATTCATCATGAGGGAGAGGGGGTTCGCGTCCCCCATCTCATCCATCATGCTCTCCATCCGGTTTTCCATGTTATCCATGTCCTCGTCGGACATACCGAACTGCTTCATCAGGTCTTCCACCGGCTTGATGTGCAGCTCACGCGCACAGTGCAGGCAAAAGCCCTCATTTTTCATCTGGCCGTTCTCCATCCGCTGGACGAAGATGATGGCCGGACGTTTCTGACAGCGACTGCAGACCATATAGGTTCCTCCTAAAGCTCCCCTTTACAGGAAGGGGTTGAACAGATTGAATGCTTTATAGTAAAGGCTGCTGCTCATGACCGTATCGTTCAGGACGGTCAGATTGCCGCCGGTGATGACGATGACGGCCCACACCACACAGAGCATCAGATAGATGTCCATGGTGCTGGCGACACAGCCGGTGACCCAGCCCAGCCAGCGGTTGACGGTGCCGATGACCGGCAGCCGGTTGACGAGGCCCAGCACGGTGACCAGCATACTCACCAGCATCCGCAGCAGGGCAAAGGCCACGAAAAAGAGCACGACCGAGATGACCGGCGTGAGCAGCGGAGCCAGCACCTTCTGGACGATGGCGTCCGCCAGCACCACGGCGTTGTCGCTGAGCACAGCCGAGATGGAGCGCTCGCAGGTCTCCACGATGGAGGCGCGGAAGCTCTCGGGCAGAAAGCCCGCGTACTTGTCCGCGATGCCGGTCAGGTCCACGACCCCTCCGGCCGAGATGCTCTCCGCGATCTGGGTACGGAAGCTCCCGGCCAGAAAGCGCTGGAACACCTCGGCAGCCGCCCAGCCCGAAAAGACCCGGGCGCCCACGAGGCTGAAGACATTCCCGCCCAGCTGGACACTGGATGCGAGAAAGCCCTTGCGGGCATAGCGCACAGCCAGAAGCAGCCAGACCACGGTACATACTATATCAAAAAGAAATGACGGATTCTTGAACATACCTTGTTTTCCTTATTATGTATTGCTTTGAGCGTTGTTTTCCGCCGCAGGCGGGGTCAATACCTGCACCGTATTGCCGCAGAAGACCAGCAGCTGCCTGCGGTCGGCCAGCAGACCCTGTGGGCGGGCCGAAAGGCTCTGGGTCCACTGAGAGGTGCCGTCGGTGGAAAGGCACTCCACGCCGTTGTCGGTGAGCAGATAGAACTGCGCACCGGAGCGGACGATGCGGTTGGACGCCTGCACCTGCGTGGTGCTCTCGACGCCGAGGTCACGGCCCAGCATCACGGCCTGACAGAGCTGGCCGGAGGCCAGCAGAAGGGCAGTATTGCCCGAAGCGTCCACCGAGATGTCGCGGAGGGTCTGCCCGGTAAAGTCATAGTCTGCCTGCTCGCCGCCCGATGCGTTGTAGAGGACAGCGCGGCTGTCGCAGACGGCCAGGATGCTCTGGGAACCGGTCCAGCTCAGCCACTGGGCCGCGCCGCTTCCGCTGCCCACCAGCATGGGGTCGCCCTGCGCCAGGGTGACGACATAGAAATTCGTGACCATCTGGCCGCCGTTTACCGTCACCGCCGCCACTGCCAGCCGCCGCCCATCCGGCGAAAAGGCCAGCCGCAGCGGGGTGCCGTCGGCGATGGTGAGGCTCCAGCTCAGCAGCTGCTCCATTGAGGACGAATAGACCCGAAGCCGGGCCGCGCTGCCGGGGTCCTCTGTGACGACGGCCAGTGTGCCGTTGTCGGCCATGGCACAGAGGGTGATGCTGCTCTCCATCGTCTTGGTGTAGAGATTCTGGGTTCGGCTCTCCACCCGCAGCTCATTGCCCGAGCGGTTGTAGAGCACAAAGCGGTTCTTGCCCGCAGCCAGCGCAGGGCGGGCGTAGCCGCTCTGGATGGAGTTGAGCCGGGTGCCGGTGCGGGACCAGACCACGCACCCTTCCTCGCCCAGCTCCACAAAGCTGCTGTTCATGGAGGCAAGCTGTTTCACCTCCATGACGCCGGTCTGCTGGGGCCAGCCCGTGCCGGGGAAGAGCAGGATGCGGGCAGTATCGGCCCAGTCCTTGGCCATGGCAACAGAGCTGCCCACGATGCCGGTAGTGAACAGCACCACCAGCGTCAGCGCCACGACGATGAGTGCCGTGCGGCGGATGCGCCGGTTCCGCACCCGCTCGCGGGCCTGCTCGAGGTATTCGACCCGTCCCGCCGAAAGCGGCTCGTCCGACACAGGCCGGGTGCCGCGCTGTCTTTTTCTCATACTCTCCTGTCCCTTCGTGCAATGACAGTGCTCCCAAAGGGGCGTTTTCCCTCCGGGAGCATCGGTCATGTTTGCGTTATTCTATGGGCGTGTCGTAGTCCACGCTCTTGAGGAAAAGTCCCTTCGCCGCCAGCGTCGGCCCAGCGTTTTTGCGGTCGCGGCTGGCGAGGATGCCCGGCACAGCCTCAGGCGCAAGACGCCCCGCGCCGGCCTCACAGAGGGTTCCTGCAAGGATGCGCACCATGTTGTAGAGGTAGCCGTCCGCCGTCACCGTGATGTCGATGTCGTCGCCCCGGCGCTGAACGTCACAGGCCGTGATGGTGCGCACGGTGTCGCCGTGAGCCGCAGCCGAGCTGCCCGAGGCGCAGAGGGCGAGGAAATCGTGCTTTCCCACAAAATACTGCGCCGCCTGCTGCATCTTGTCCGCGTCCAGCCGCCCCGGCACTTTGGTATAATACCGCGCGGCAAAGGGCGAGTCGATTGGACTGTTGTGGATGCGGTAGAGATAGGTCTTGGTGTGGGCCGCATAGCGGGCGTGGAAATCGTCCGGCACCACCCGCGCTTCCAGCGCCCGGATGTCCGGGGGCAGATGCTGGTTCAGCGCCAGCGGCAGCTTTGCCGCCGGGATGCGGGTGTCGGCGTGGAAGTTGAGCATGAAGCCCAGCGCGTGGACGCCGGCGTCGGTGCGGCTGCAGCCCTTGATGTCGGGCCGACAGCCCAGCACCGCCTCCAGGGCGTCCTGAAACACAGCAGCTACGCTCCGCCCGTTGGGCTGCACCTGAAACCCGCAGTAGTTCGTGCCATCGTATGCTAAAGTAAGAAGATAGTTCATCAATGAAATTACAACTTTCCCGTCCGTATCATTCAAAATCGGAGAAACGAGAAAAAAGCGTTTAGCGAAGCGGCTAGCTTTTTTCCGTTTCGACTTCTCCTTTGGGGTCTGAAAGGGGCGAGCAGCCCCTTTCTCGTGGATCCAGCGCGTCGAAATCGCTGGTGGTTTTCTGGTTCTCTTTTGACATCAAAAGAGAACATATCTATCGCACCTTAGAAATTCGGGAACACCAATCTCGAAGCGAGGATCACCGCAAAACACACAATGCACACTGCAAGGTCGATATAATCCTGCTTTTCGCACCGCAGCACCTTGAGGCGGGTGCGTCCGTCGCCGCCGCGATAGCAGCGGCACTCCATAGCCATGGCCAGCTCGTCGGCGCGGCGGAAAGCCGAGATGAACAGCGGCACCAGCACCGGGACCAGCGCCTTGATGCGCTCGGTCATCTTGCCGTTGTCCAGCTGCGCACCACGGGCTTTCTGGGCGTTCATGATCTTGTCGGTCTCCTCGATAAGGGTAGGAATGAACCGCAGCGCGATGCTCATCATCATGGCCAGTTCATGCACCGGGAAGTGGAGCCTGCCAAGAGGCTTGAGCAGCTGCTCGATGGCGTCCGTCAGGACGATGGGACTGGTGGTGTAGGTCAAAAGGCTCGTGCCTGCGATGAGGGCCATGACGCGCACCGCCATCAGTACAGCATACCGGATACCCTCCGCATAAACGGTCAGAAATCCGAGCTTGAACACCGGGTCGCCCTCGCCCGAGACAAAGAAGAGGTTCAGCACCGCCGTAAAGACGATGATGGGGAAGATGGGCTTCAGGCTCTTGAGGATGAGCTTGAAGGGAATTTTCGCTACCGCGTACATCACGGCGAGGAAAATCAGCGAAAGCGCAAGGCCCAGCGGGTTGGACGCCGCAAAGAGCAGCACGATATACAGGATGGTCAGCACCAGCTTGAGCCGGGGGTCAAAACGATGGACGAGGCTGTTGCCGGGGAAGTGCTGGCCGATGGTAATATCTCTCAGCATTCGGCTGCACCCCCTTTCTGATCATCATTCCGGGGTAAGACGAGGGTCTCCCCTGCATCCCTCCGGGCTTTTGCCGCCAGGATCATCTTGACGGCGTAGGGGATGGTGTAGACGTCCGCCGGGACGTCCACGCCCATCTCCCGCAGCTTGAGGAAGATTTTCGTCACCTGCGGCACGGAGAGGCCCAGTTCCAGCAGCTCGGGAGCGCGGGCAAAGACCTTCTCCACCGTGTCGTACATGGCGATCTTCTTCCGGCTCATCACCAGCACCTTGTCGGCGTACTTGGCAATGTCCTCCATGCTGTGGGAGACCAGAAGCACCGTGGTGCCGGTCTTTTTGTGGTAGTCCTTCACCTCGGACAGGATCTCATCTCGTCCCTCGGGGTCGAGGCCGGCCGCAGGCTCATCCAGAACGAGGATACGGGGCTTCATGGCCATAACGCCCGCCACGGCTACGCGGCGCTTCTGTCCGCCGGACAGCTCAAAGGGGCTGCGCTCCAACAGCGCTTCATCGAGGCCGACGAATTCTGCCGCCTCGTGGACGCGCTTATCGACCTCCGCCTCGTCGAGGCCCATATTCTTCGGGCCGAAGGCGATGTCCTTATAGCATGTTTCCTCAAAGAGCTGGTACTCCGGGTACTGGAACACCAGACCCGTCAGGAAACGGAAATCCCGGATCTTTTCCGGTTCGGCCCAGAGGTCGCGGCCATCAATGATGATCTTGCCGCTGGTGGGTTTGTTCAGACCGTTCATGTGGGTGATGAGGGTGCTTTTGCCGGAGCCGGTGGCTCCGATGATGCCCACGAAATCGCCCTCTTCCACCTCAAAGCTCACGTCGTCCAGCGCGGTGACTGCGTTCGGCATACCGGGGTTGTAGACATAGCTCAGGTGTTCTACTTTGATAATACTTGCCATGTTTCCGTTCCCCCTTACTTCAGCAGCTCATACAGAGCCTGTGCGCACTCGCCGGTGTCGATGATGCCTTCGGGCATGGGGATGCCGGCCTTGACCAGCTCATCCCGCAGCTCTGCGGCCTGCGGCACGTCAAGGCGGAGAGAACGGACTTTTTCGGTCTGGCTGAATACCTCTTTCGGGGTGCCTTCCATCACCACATTGCCCTGGCTCATCACCAGAACACGGTCGGCCTGCGCGGCCTCTTCCATGTAGTGGGTGATGGACACAACGGTGATGCCCAGATCCTTGTTGAGGTGGTGGATGGTCTGCATCACCTGCTCACGGCCGCGAGGGTCGAGCATGGCGGTGGCCTCGTCGAGGATGAGACAGTCGGGACGCATGGCGACGACGCCCGCAATGGCGACGCGCTGCTTCTGGCCGCCCGAGAGGTTGTGGGGTGCGCGCTCCCGGAACTCGTAGATGCCCGCCATCTTCATGGCGTCATCAACGCGGCGGCGCATCTCTTCCGGCGGAACACCGAGGTTTTCCAGCGCGAAAGCCACGTCTTCCTCTACCACCGTGGCGACGATCTGGTTATCGGGGCTTTGGAACACCATGCCCACGGTCTGGCGGATGTCATAGAGCTTGTCATCATCGGCGGTGTCCATGCCCTCGACGTACACCTTGCCCTCCTCCGGCAGGAGGATGGCGTTGAAGTGCTTGGCAAGGGTGGATTTGCCGCAGCCGTTTGCGCCCAGCACGGCCACGAACTCGCCCCGCTTGACCTGCATGGAGACGCCGTTGAGCGCGTAGCCGGGCTGCTCCGAGTCGTAGCGGAACTTTAAGTTTTCTGCTATCAGTATCGTTTCACTCATTTGTTTTCTCTTTCTGGTGGTGCGCCCCTCTGAAAGGGGCTGTACCCCATTCTTAGATGTTAACCTCTCCGTCAATGCTTCGCATTGCCACCTCTCCTATCGAGGAGAGGCCTTGGCATTCCGTAAAGCTTTATCTCTTCGCCAGAGGCTCCCCTCGCTAGGGGAGCTGTCGAGCGA
>OJNP01001857.1_pt1 | contig 9898 bp, 23 predicted proteins | sample 1597921 | NCBI WGS metagenome assembly OJNP01 (sample SAMN01915213, study PRJEB22387) | human gut metagenome | isolation source: stool | host: Homo sapiens | place: USA | reverse complement strand
AATAGCCCTTAACACAGTAGTTCTTACAGCATCATGGCTCTTCATAGACTCCATAATCATGGAGTTTAATTTGTCATTCCACATATCATTTCTATTTAATAAGTTAATCAACTGATTGACATTCTCATCAGTAATGCCAATTACACCATTAGTTCTAACAACATACCGTCCTTGAGATTTTAACATCTCTCTGTCATCGTCTACTATGGCATATACATAAGGTTCCGTTTGAGTGTCTAGCCAGTTCTAATCTTCTGTTCCATGTTTAATGTATTCTTCAGTAAACTGCTTACCAAGTTTACATATCTCTGCAAATGACCTCTCGTGTAAGAGGTCATTGTTAGACATAAGTATCTTGGTAAACTCTAATCTCAATCTTTCAAAGTATTCAATACGAGAACGTTCTGCTATTGAATCAACTGCTTCCAGAAGGTCTTCATTCAAGTCCATGACTAGGATGTATAAATTTCATAGTATGACGCCTTAATAGGTTTTCAGCAGTACCAGAATCCCACTTAGACTTATTCCTTAGAAAGGCAATATCTTGGTCTGATACTCTAGTCATTGCTGCATCCCTTTCGGTATCTGATTCGTACCCTCCACAATAGTAAATTTGTGGGCATTCAGGTAATGTCCAAGGCTCATCATCGTCACACCTATTTTCATTAAGCCAATCAACCATATCTATGTAATAGTTACCATTACACTCTGTTCCAACTCTAAATCTAGGTTCAGAGAACATATGGTATATAGTCAATGAGCAAGGAACGTAGTCACTAGGGTCTTCTGTGTTGTCCTCAATGTACTTAGCTATGAATCTAGCAGCCATTTCATCACAACCCTTACAATCTCCTACTACAAATTCACATTCATCATAACTCTCCGAAGCAGCATCAATTACTTCTTCTATAGCTGGAGCATAGAACTTATTGAATTCTTCTTCTGTTAAATCTCGATGTCCACTAATGAAATATGTCATTCAAACAAATCGTCAAGGTCTGTGTCTAAATCGTAATCTACGTAGGCATCATAAATGCCTTTAATGATTGCTTTATGGTTAAAAGCCCATTGATAATTATCAAGCTCGGACATTTTAATCCACATGATAGCTTTAACCTCATTCTCCTCTCCACCTAACGTACCTTTAATAGCATTAGTAGAGATTCCAATATGAGATTCATCTGTTATAGCCATGAACCGCATAGTTACATTCTGTCTATTGGAGTCCTTCGGGTCATCATTATAACCTGTGAAGTGTAATTCACTAGGCTCAATTTTAACTCCAGTCTCCTCATAGATTTCACGAGCACATGCTTCATTTAGCTTCTCATCGAAATCAAGATACCCACAAGGACAATTCCAATAGCCTTGGAAGTCTAGTGTGCCTTCACCTCTCTGATTAGCTAATACATGCCATTCATTGTCAATCTTACAGAATACAAATCCTGCAACGGCAATGCTACGATGAACCCAAACGGTTTCACCTGATTCAGTTGTAATTGGATAATTCTTCATTAATAAGTTGTTTCAAAGTTAGTTAATTCTCCTGATGGAGCACTACATTCTGTCATGGATGACAGTTTAGGAGGAAGTAAGTTACTTTCTATCACCGTGAAGATAGTATCTTTACACCCAGCAATCCCACTTATACATAGGTCATCTGTAATTACAGCAGGATAGATACCTATGTCTCCATCAGAACCTTTATAAGCTATGAAGGTTGGTCTGCGTGTGTTAAGACAATATATCAACTCTCCTAAAAGACCCTTAGTAAGCTTGTCAAGACACCACATCCAGTTCAAGTTAGGAAGGATAAAGATTACTGCATCTGCTTGCTGTAAATGTTCCTTTCTATAAGATGCACCCTTAACGTGATGTTTTACATCAACATCTTTACGGCCTTTGAACAAGTTCTTGACCATTGGTGCAGTGCTAAGCATATCATTTGAACACGAAATATAAATGTTATACATATAGCTTAAATTTGTTAATACACTGTATTACATCGTCTGTTACGAAGGGTTCTATCCGTACTCCATTCTTGACTCTGTTACGAATACAAGTTGAACATATAGTAATTCCAGGAATGTAACAGTTACTAACAGACTGTAAGATATCTCTGCTAGGAATCTCATCATTACTGCTAATTACCAATAGGAACTCATACTTCTTAAGTATTAATTCGCCATTCTCCCATTTAGGAATCTCTGAATATGTTTCTGGAGTAGTTATAATGATAGGATTGTCATTTATAGCTGCAAGGACATCACATGTAGGAACTCCGATAGGGTACTTGTTAGGATTCTCCTGACGTAATCTCTCTTCAATGCTACTTACATACACATCCTCAATATCACCAAACGCTAATTGAGCCATAACAACCCTTTTAGCAAATGGAGTGCTTTCCTTCCATACATTCTGATATGCAGGAATTACTAACACCTTGTCAACCTTACCACTATTAAGAGCGCCAACAATTACGTTGGTGTGTCCTATGTGTGGTGGGTCAAACGAACCAAAGAATACACCTACTGGCATTCTAACACCTCCTTTACTGCCCTACGAACTATGCTATCAAGTTCATGCTTACATTTAATACATTCTCCGGAATGAGTAAGCCCATAATAGGCATATATATACTCATGTCCATTAATTTGGAATGAGTAGAGACGGTTATGACTATCGTCTATACCAATTGTCTCTCGTGGAGTAATGTTGTTTGTAGGACTACAACTAGTGAGGAGCCATAGCAAGGCTATAGCTCCATAATACAATTTTAGTTTCATCTGTTAAATCCAATTTTAGGTCTTGGTTTGATAAGGTCTTCCCCACCATTCTCAACACCTAGGTTATACACTTCGCACAGAGCCATATCCTCTGTTACTTCTTCGGCCTTTCCTAGCTTAGTAGCTAGTGCCTGTGCCTTCTCCTTATTAAGTTTACCAAATTCATATTTAACTTTCAATCGTCCTTTACGCAGTAATGCGCTGTCAATACTCGTAATGTCTGCATTAAATGTACATATGAATTTGAGATTCAGAGAGTCACCTAAGATACCATCAGATAGATTTAGTAATGATGAAATCTTATAGTTACCCTTAGTATCCCTACTAACTAATAAGTCCTCACAATCTTCTACTACAAAGACAGAGTTCTTATTGTTAGTAAGTAATTCAATAAATGAGGCATCTCCAATGCTAGAGAACGTAGAAGAGTCTAGGAACACAAACCTTCTATTAGGGTTGTCAGCAATCAACTTCCTAATATAACTTGTCTTCCCACATCCCGGAACACCGTGCAATATAGCAATTCCACTCTCTTCGGAGTTTACCATATCCACAATCTGTTGGTGAGGAAGGTCATCATTATAATTAGATTCAATGTCACAGTCTTGCTGTTTAACCTTCATAGATATAGTTCTGAAACCATGATTACTATAAGTGACATAGGACATATAAGGAGTTGCTTCTTCAATTACTACTAAGTCCTCTATCTCTTTAGGTAATTCATAGCTAAGACTAAAGAAGCTGCAATCAGGAATGTCCATGATAAAAGTATCAGTAAACATATAAGCTTCGGCTGCATCTCTGATATAATAAGCTTCAGGATAGTGCTGCATGATGTTATGAGCAGTTGCCCAGTAATCTATGCTGCAATCTTTAAACTTGTCTGCAACCATGCACTTAGAATCCTCATTCTCCCACTCAAATCCCTCTGGAAGGTCTGGACTGACTTGTTTACCTCCAATGTGGTATCTGTGAGGAGCAGCCCCATATACCTTAGTGAATACGGATAGCATTGTTGAGGACAATCCGTATGAGGGATATGGATGAGTTTCTAATACCTCCTTAATGGCTCTGTCTACTTTAACTTTAAGCTGATGTTTGTTCATATAATTCTCTTGGTATGTAAATAGGCGCCTTCTTGCGCTTAAATTCAGAAGCTACATGTCTATCCCAAACCTTATTAACTACTTCTTCGCCATGTCTATCACATAGTTGTGACCAGCAATCAGATTCAGCCATTTGGTCATGTGGATGCATCATCTGTCCAGCAGAATCATAACTCTTCCTAAAGTTTTCAAATGGAATGAATCTACTAAGAATATCATCCACTGTAGCATAGTCTTTAGCACCAATCTGGTCTAGGTCACTATTACTAATACCGAGACCATCAGTTGGAACAAGCTTTCTAGATTCATGTATAGCCTTAGCCCTAGCTATAGCATCCTTGCATTCTTTAGATTCCTTTCCATGAAGCATACTGGCAGCCTTAACTTTCATATCGTATTTATAAAATAGATAATTAGCCAATTCATACACTTCAGTCTTCCATAAGTCCTGAATTGGGTCATAGTCACCTACATCACCATGAATAGTCCAGAATCCAAGCTGATATTCAGTTTGGTTGTCAGTAGACATTACTAAGCCCTTATTACGACTAGCTAAATCATATAAGTGCTGCATTCTACATCTAGCCTGTAAGTTACCATTAGCAATTGGAGTTCTGCTGGGCATTTCTTCTAATTCTTCTAAGAAGTAAGAATTGGATGCATTAGCATCTCCTGCGTCCATACACGCATCCAGAAGAGCAGCTTGGTAAGACCTATTCAACGCGTAAACTTTAAACTCGTTACAGAATGCCTCTCCTACTAGCTTAGATACATCAAACTCATCCTTCTTGTTCTTAATAGGAAGGCTTCGACCAATCAGAGGGATTCTAGTCCGTTTACTTACTTCATGACAGATGGCAGCAACAACAGTGGAGTCAATTCCTCCACTGATGCCAAGTATCATAGCTTTAAGGTTGTTGTTAAGAAGATAGTCTTCTAACTCATCTACTAAGACATTAAATACTACTTCGTAATCTAATTCATTCATACATTAATAACTTATGTAGTAGGTCTGTAGAATAGATAGTTGTATTGTTGTTCAGTCACCTTAACTGCTGCACACATAATCCAACCTTCTAAACCTAAAGACCTAAGTTCGTCCATACTTATTACGGAACCATATACCGTAACACGTTTATACTCAAACAAGTCCCAATGAAGTTAAACAGTTCTCAACTTCCTCAATATTACCAGTATGTTTACCCTCATCATCAGATAGTTTAACACAGGAATATATTGGTTGATTCTTATTCATCATACAGGTAGTAAGCTTCATAACGATATTAGATGGTTTAAATCCAGTATCGTTAGTAAGATTAGTACCTATACCAAATGCACAACGAATTCTACCTCTACAATACTCCATAATGTCTTGGGCCTTATCAAAGTCAAGAGCATTACTGAATATGATAGTTTTGGTAGTAGGGTCAATGCCAAGTTCTTTATACCTAGCTATTACAGCATTGGTAAACTTGAACTCGTCACCAGAATAGGCACCTCATACAGAGTAGCCTTATAAAGGTAATCAGTAACTTGGATATGTAAGTGCCTCTTATCATCCAGGAATACTGAAACCTTACCCGAATTGAATCGGAAGGAAGATAACCATTCCCAATACATTGCAGGTATAAACCTACAATGAGAGTTCATATAGTCTTGCTCCTCTTTAGTAAGACGATGCATTCCTAGATTACTAAGCTCTAAATACATCTGCTGAATGAACTCATCAGGGTATTCAGTATTGTCACGGTCGGTAAACGTAAAAGTTCCCGTAGCTTGCGGGAACAATTTCATGTAAGCATACGAAGTTGTAAACTTATACAAGTCTGTATCTAAAATTGATTTAATTATCATCTCTAAATGCTTTAATTAATCTGAGTATGGCTTCATCAGTCTTTTTAAGATTCTCTATCGTCTGTGCTTCTACCCATTCCTTACCTTTAGCCTTGTATTCAGAATACTTAGCAGCAGACTGGACTATGGTTACAACGGTTACAATAGTATTGATTACTGGTAGAGCAGCCATAAGTCCATAGAACACTAAGACTCTTTTGGTCATATAAGGCTTAAGTGCTGGTCTGAAGAATCGCATTCTTACTGCAAGGAAGGCGATGAACAGAAACGAAAGTAGATAGATTATACCCATTTTAAATTGTTGTTTGAAATTAATAATTTAAGCTTCTCTCCTCCATCTATTGATGCAATGAATCTAGTATCTACCACAATGCGGTCTCCTAGTCCCATTTCAATTAAATCCCAGATGGTATCATACACACAGTAATCTCCTGCAATACCAACTACTCTAATTTCATTAGTATCGTCAAGTTCAAAGTCAAGTAGTATGTCTTTAAGAACAGTACCGTATCTCTTATTCTCAAAGATGCTATACTCCTCATGGTCTGGCTCCATGCCCTTGTAGAATAGGTCTCCCTTATCATCATCAAGCTCGTCCCACCATTTCTGTAAGGGCGGATACAGCTCAAATCCGTCAGTTCCTACTTGACAATGAATTGGCCATTGTCCTCCATTAGTGACAAATGAGCAATGAGTAGATGGGTGTGCATCCTTAGTAACTGCTACATAGTCTTGAGATAACTCTCCACTACGTAATGCTGTTACTAAGGCATCCATCTTCTCCTTAGCTCCGTCAACTGCTAAAGACCCACTGATGAAATCCACCTGTGGGTCTACTATTAATAAAATCTTATCCATTACTTACCTCCAATTGCTGCAATAGCAGCCACAAGTAGTAAGAAGATAAAGGCGACTGCCATTATACCTAATACCATTGCTACAGGCATCCAGATTGGGGCAAGCACCCACCACCAAGACCAAGTAGCCACTGCTGTGGTCCCTGTAATCTTTAATATAATGAATACTATAGCCAATGCTGTTAATAATGACGACCCTCCTGATGTATAAACTACCTTCTCATTACTCATGTTTTAAATGTCCAAATATAATGGTGTGTGATGAACTTTATAATCTTCTCCTACTAAACTGACATTAGCGAACTTCATGCTGTTGAACTCTTGCAGTTCATGTTTGCCACTATGGATATGTCCACAGAAGTTATATTTGGGCTGCTTACGTAATATTTCATCTGCTAGCCAAGGATTACCTGCATTCTCTCCAGCCCAGGCTCCATCACGTATCATCCCAAGTTCTAATAACTTAGGTGCATCATGTGACAGTAATATGTCACAATCAATAGGAATTGCTTCATATCTAGCTTGGAGAGTCTCTGGTTCTCTCATGAATGCCCAATTACCGAATTGCTTACAGTACGGAGTTCCAAATACTTTGTATTTAACAAAGGTACCTTCTACGGTCTCATGGTCATACTCCCATGCTTTGTTATGTAAGTATACTATCTTACCGTCAGAAGGTTTATGGAACATATTGTACATTTCAGGTTCTTTACCTCCATTACGTTCAAACCAAAAGTCATGATTACCTGCTATAAACACTACATGCTTGGCAGGTACACCCATAGCCCAGTTAAAGAAAGCACCTTTAAGCCACTTCTCTGATTTAGGCATATTACATTGAATGTTAAGTGGCATAATGTCACCACATATCAACAGTAAATCTACAGGTTCAACTTCCGGTAATATACCATGTAAGTCAGACGTTACTCCTATTCGCATTTAGTAACAACGAGTTTAATGGACAATTCCACAATCTCACCTCTACTAATGCCTGGGAATACTCCTAAAGATAAGTCTCCAAATCTATCAGCAATATCTTCTTCGTCCATCCATTCAAAGTCTGCTGTCTCATCATCTGGATTAGTCCATTCGCCATCTTCATCTTTAACAGGTTGGACAGTGCCTATATACAAGAAGGCATCGTCTGAATTATTGTCTTTGCAATACCAGTAACGCATATTATACTAATTCAATTATAGTTTTAAACCGAATCTCAATTCTCTCACCCTTACCTAGTTCCGGTAAGTCATTACCAAATCTATCTCTGGACTCTGAAGGACTGTAAAACATCCAGTCATTATTAGTAGTTGGACCTTGCCAGTTACCATTATCATCCGTAATAGGAGGAATTACTCCCTTATACACAAACGTACCATTGGACCAGTCTCCAGTGAGGTCTCTACAACACCAATATCTCATCATTCCTTATACCAAGTTGTGTTTAAATCTTTATCAATCTCAAATTGTATGGGACCGCCTTCAAATGTAACTTTAGGAAGTACACAATCATCAAATACGTGACTCTCGGCTAAAGTCCACACATGGGAATTGTTATTACCACACCACCTACCGCCACGTTTAGTAGGTTTAGTGCCATCCACTATCCATTGTTGACCGTCATCGTTAGCAACAATCCACCAAGTACCTATAGGATTAGTAATTTCATCCCTCATGTCTATAGTCTGATATACTTTCTAAATACTTAAACATCTCTTCTTCAGACGAAGTACATTCCTGCAAAGTAGTTAACAATTCAGGAAGTGCTCCAGCTTTGTATACGTGGTACCAATTGTCATCAACACCTACCCAAGAAGTAATGTCAGATGTACTCATATAGGGTACACCTTCAGCTTCCAGCTGTCTTCTTAGCTTAGGATTTGGACAACTAGGGCCCATATCTATTTCAACTTCATGTCCATGTATTAGCATAATAACCTATATTAATTTCAAATTCCAAATAGCCACAAGTATGGTCAAACCCTTCAGGAATAGAGAAGCTAAAATTCTTAGGGTCATGTAAAGTGTTAGCCTTACCTTCGATATCCCCCTTTATACTCTCATCGACATTCCATGCTTCTCCATCCCATATAGGAGGGTTATCATAATACCAGCCTTGACCATCTTTGTCTACGGCATAGTAATACTTCTTAATCATTACTAAGAGTTACGACATCCTTAAAAGTTTCCCATTCAGTAGCCACAAACAGCGGTGGATAGATAACATTCCCTATACGGTACTTGTCGGTATCAGTGATGATAACTACTTCGTGATTCTTCGTATAAATGCCAACTACCCTACTGTCGTCCACAAGACATATCAATCTAGGAAGATTGCAATTTTGGGTCTTAGAAGTTACTACTGACTTCATTCCTTTAAGTCTCCCATTACATTGCGTTCAAGTCTATCATCAATACGTTCCTGGCACGCATCAAGATAGTCTTGAAGAGCAGCAATCTGCTTAGCATTCTGCTCACAAGGGAACTTCTCATTCAACTTCTTGATTCGGTCAATCATAATCAGCACAAGCTGTTCATTCTGCCAACCAGGAATTACTGTACCATCTTCCTTCTTATGAACGAATTGGATAGTATCAGTAGCATCAACATACTTAGTCTTGCCATTAACAAAACCAGCACACATTCGAGCACGATACTTATGTGCTCCACTAAATCCATCATCAGGCAGAACCTCAATAGTCTCTGTCTTACTAGGATACACTGTCAAGTCTTTAACTTGAACGTACTTCTTTCTACTGCTAATTATTCTTGCCATAATTCACTCTTTATAAATGTCTAACAAATCTCCTAACTCTCTAAGGTCTCCACATAGTTGGTGTATACACCTTATTAAGGCTTCCTTCTCTAAATCCTGCAACCATTCGTCCCTAGTTACATGATTACAATCTTCGATACAAGTCGGAAGAGACTTCTCATCTCCTTCCAACTTATCAAAGATATAAATACCGCTAAGGTTTCTTCGCAATCGTGATTTCGTACTCATACTCTACAGGTTCATCGTCCCAAGTAAGACCTTCTGGCAATTCAACTCCAGGGAATATACCTTCTTGAGGGTCATAATAATCACCCTTAGTAATCCAAGAGTCAGAGAGTGGGTCACGAGTAGGCTTCTCGGTATAAAACCCATTCACACCGTCCTTGTCAACTGCGTACCAAAGTGCTTGCTTCATCTACTTGCTTATTAATTATACGTTTAACTTGTTTATAACTTACAGGAGTGTAATTGTTATTGTCAACTCCCACGTCGTATTGAGTTGGTAGCAAATAAGACAATCTA
>OJNP01001842.1_pt1 | contig 9955 bp, 19 predicted proteins | sample 1597921 | NCBI WGS metagenome assembly OJNP01 (sample SAMN01915213, study PRJEB22387) | human gut metagenome | isolation source: stool | host: Homo sapiens | place: USA | reverse complement strand
AAGTTCTGTTGCTCCTTCGTATCCTTCGAATGATCCTTTAAAAATGTCAACATTAAATTCGACATTTTTTCATGTTTTTATCGTTTTGCTGTTTTGCACAATACGCAACCTGTTTTATTGTATATTTTCACTTTTAGGCAGCGCAATAGTAAGGCTGCCACTGCTGCCAGCCTCTCACGCTCCCTATTTCCGTTCTTATGCAAGCTGCTTTACCTCTTCCTCGAATAGTTCCCCTGCTGAATGATAGCCATGTATTTTGCGTGGGTATCCGTTTATCCAGTTCTCTATACTCTCTACCTCTTCCTCTGTCCTGTCGTCAAAATTTGTGCCTTTCGGTATCTTCCGGCGTATCATCTTATTTGTTACCTCATTCGTGCCACGTTCCCAGCTACTATAAGGGTGGCAGTAATATACCTTTGTCCGCTTTTCTCCCTCGTTGATAATAGAACGCTGTAAGCCCTCTGCATCTGCAAACTCGCTGCCGTTGTCTACTGTGATTGTCTTAAATACCCGTTTAAACATATCAGCGCCCCATTTTCTTTCTAATCTATCCAGTGCCGCTACTACTGCCTCGTCTGTATGGTCTGGCAGTTTAAATATAATCTCGTTTCTGGTTTTCCGCTCTGTCAGTACCAGCAACGTATTTTTTGACTTTCCCCGCTTACCTAAAACGCTGTCCATTTCCCAGTTGCCAAACTCTTCCCGTGTATCTATCTCTTTCGGGCGTTTGTCTATACTCTCTCCTGCTGCCGCCCTTTTCTGTTGCCTCTGTACTTTCTTATAATTTCTCTTCTTATTCTTCTTTACTGGCAAATTCTTATTAGACAGCTTAAGGAAAATACCCTTGTCAATGTAGCTGTATAAAGTCGTTACGCATACTGTTACGGAAAAGTCCCCCTCTTTCCCCTGTGCTTTCAATTCTCCCAGTACCGCAGCTGGGCTGTAATCTTCATTTACTATTTTATCCTCTATATAATTTGCGTATGCAATATCGTTTCCTATTTTAAGTTGTGTACCCCTTGCCTTTAAATTTTCCTCTGCTTTCATTTGTGCCTTGTTTGGGCTATAACTTAATGTTTCTGTATAGTCGCTATTTCTGTGCATATATTCCCCTCGCTTAAGCTCATTGTATATAGTGCTGCGGTGTACGCCCAGCTGTTCTGCTATCTCTATCACGCTATGCCCTGCTTTTTTCAATGCCTCAATACTTATACGGTCTGTCCATGTCAGCTGTCGGCTGCCTTTCTTATTCGCCATTTCTGCTACCTCTCTTTCGTTCCTGTTCTTTCCCCATATACGACGAAAAGCCGCAAACTCTTTTACAAGTCTGCGGCTTATGCCTTTACCTATTTACAACACTTTTTACAAGCGGTGTATTTCTTCTTTGCTTGGCTTAGCGGTATGCTCTTTGGGTTTTTCATTCCCGAACAGTTAGGCTTACTATGGTATTTTTTGTTGCTACGGTCTACATATACTGTAGTTTCTCCCGTATGCTGGCTTACGCTGGGCGTTGCGTCCTCGATTACGTCAAGCTCTATATTGCACCCGAACGTCTGTACCCCCCCCCAGAAATTTCCAGTACTTCTGCGGTGTAGCGGGCTTTCGGGTACTTTCTCGCTAAGTCCCCCGCCAGCTCTGCCGATAGATTGCCTATTACCTTATCGCCCCACTTTACGTATGCGGCAGGCTCTCCGTTGTATGTGTACTTTTCTACTGTAATATCTTCACTACCGGACATTTTGCTTAAAATATCCTGCCTGTTTTCTCCGTCCTCATTATTGAACGTCACGCCTACTACTTTCGTTCTGATTGTATCTAAAACCCTGCTACCAGATGCAGCGGCAGGCGCAGGCGTTCTGTTTTCGTTCTCTTTTCCTGCGCTTTTCTTTTTCAGTCCAAAATAGGCGCATACTGCCGCAACCACAATGCAGCCCACCCCGCCTGTTATATTTCCAGACGGCAGCGCCGTTAAACCGCTTACTGCAAATAATGCAGCCGCTGCCACTAAAATTACCTTTTTCTTTGTCATAGTAAGCCCTCGCTTTCGTATCTACTTCAATTCTAAAATTTCATCAGCAGAGGCGTTAAGCTCTCTGCATATTTTCGCAAACATTTCTATTGTCGGTGCGTGCGCCCCGTTCTCCCACCTGCTTATATCTTTCTGGTGGACTTGCAGGCGTTCCGCAAGTTCTGACTGTGAAACGCCCGCCGCTTTTCGTGCTTTCCTTATGTTCTCGCCTAAATTCATGCCTTACCTCTCTTTTTCCTTTGCTCTCAAAATGAAAGCAATAATCAGCTTTACCAGTCCTACTACTACTAAAAATACTCCTAATTTCAAAAGCATACTCTTTACTCGGCTTTGGGTTTGTGTTATATTTCTTATAGGCGGCGGGCTTATCGCCCGCCTGTTGGTTAGGGCTTTCGCCCTAACCTATGTACTTACCAATTATGATAAGTATTGTTCCTATGATTAAGTCTATCACTGCACTGATTGCCAATTCTTGCCAGTTGATAGGCTTTTTCTTTTGTTTCTTTTTCTTACCCATTGTGCCGTTTCTCCTTTCCAGTGGCTTTGCCTCTTATTTGTTCTTATCTCCTTTCCATGATTTTATTATATACCTTTTTCGGTATATTGTCAACGCTTTTATGCAGAAAATCCTATAAAATTGCAAAAAAATAGAGGGCAGACAGTGAACCGCCCACCCTCGAAAACTTAAGCTAATCTTGTGGCATAATCTAAGCTAATCCAGCCTGCGCCACTCTTCAAGCGTCCCCAGCCAACGCTTGCGCCCTGTCCGGCTTTCACTTCCACAATGGTAAATACTCCCTTTCCTGTGGTTTCTCCCGTCTTTGCATAGTTCGTGCCTGCTCCTGTTCTGATATTAAGGTCTAAAATATCTACCTGTACGCTAAACGGAACGCCTGCGCTTGCCTGCTGCCCTGCTGCGGTATATACCGCCTTGCCGTTATCATCATATACAGTATAACCCGCCTTGCAAGCGCTCTTTGCATTTTCCAGCGACGTAAACGCCCCCAGCTGGCTTGCTGCGTCCGTCCAGCTCTTGCGCACTCTGTAATACTTTGTACCGTTTCCTGCTGCATATTTTTTATAGTATCCCTCGCCGTACTCTGCACGCTTTTTCTTTATTGTTTCGCTCTGGTCTGCTGGCTTTTCATATCCAGTAAGAACGGCATCAGATGCAGCACGCACGCTGCCCGCCTTTTTCAGTGCGTCCATTACTGCTGTGTATCCCTGCAATTCTTCCCATAAAAAGCCCAGCTGCATATTAAGGTCTGCAATGGATACGCCCGCCTGTTTTGCATGATTAAGCAACGCCTGCTTTCTGCTCCAATACGTCCACTGCGCCAGCCCATAGCCTGCACTGTCCTTTACAAAATTGCCATAGCTGCCATTATCCACCGCCGCTGTATATTCTGCGTCCGTCTTGCCCAGCTTATTGTTATAGGTGTTATGATGCACTATCTTTGCTGGTTGCCCGCAGCGTTCACAAATATAATCTTGTGACATTAAATAAGCGGCTCTGGTTTTTTCCCATGCCGCTGATAAATAAAAACTCTTAGCCCATGCTTTCATACTGTCCCCTCTCTTTCTTCATTCCCCAGCGCCCTAAGTTTCATGCGCTGGGTGGAGGCTAAAGAATGAATAGAAAAAGAGTAGGCAACTGCTGCCGCACATGGCTTAAGCTATCGCCTACTCATTTCATGCTACCATTGTATCTCTTTTGTTTTCCCATGTAAACACCACGTTTTTACCACGATATTACCCGCTGCTGCTCTGTTATCATTTCTCTTACTGGCACGCCTGCTGCTCTTAGCTGCTCGTATATACTCCTTATCTCGTGCCTAAACCAGCCTACATACTGCATGGGTACTGGCTGATATTGCCGCCCCATAAATGGGTTATCTGCATACGCTGCCACCTGTGAAAACTCATATAGCAGCAGTGGCTTACTCTGGTCTAATAATAGCCGCAATATATATGCTGTCGTTCTTCCGTGTAGCCGTCCCTCTGGCGGCTGCCATATCCCAGTTATTATATATAACCTCTGCCACTCGTAAAGCTCAAATCCTAACGCCTGCTCTATATGCTTTATCAACCTGTCTGCCGCCTGCTGTTCTCTCGCTGTTTCCCGCTTTCTTTTTATCCATGCTTTTATTTTTTCAAACACTTACTTTACCCTCTCTTCGTCAATCCCCCACAATAATACTGACAGCTCGTTTATGATGCCCGTAACCCAGCGCCTCGGTGTGTTCTTTCCTGTATCCAGTTCCTCTGCGATTTCCGCATAGTCCATGCCCTGCATGAAATACATTTCAAAAGCCTTGTACTCTACACCTCTGCCTGCTGCCTCTCTGCGGCGCTCTATCTCTTCTACCGCTTTGTCTATATGCGCTGTCATTATCAATGTCTTAAAGCGTGTGCGTCTGATACTCTCTAAGTATGTACGCTGCTGCTCGTCCGTCATGCCCTTAAGCTCTAACTGCTGCCCGTCGCTTATTGCGTTCTCGATATGAAAATCCATATCACGGTAACATTTCATAAGCGTAAAAGTGTTGTGGTATTTCTCTTTCTTCCTCTCCTGTTTTTCCTGTCGTTTCAGTTCCGTTATTGCAGCCTTTGCCTGTTTCTGCATCAGCTCTGTTAATTCGCTTTCATGCAGTTGTACCCAGCTTTCAGCCTCTGGCGGCATTTCTACCCCTGCCGCCGCTGTTGTCTTTGTTTCTTCCTGCTCCATGTTTTGTACCTCGCTTTCTGTTAATTAAACGGCAGCTCTTCGTCTGCTCCCTCTTGGATATTCAAAAACCCGTCACTCTCCGGCAGCTGCTGCCCTCTCGCCTCTGCCTCTGCTTTGCTCTCTCCAAAACCTACGCTATTTGCCACAACCTCTGTGTAATATACCTTACTGCCCGTGCGCTGGCTCTCGTAGCTGCCTATTTTAATCTTACCAGTAACCTCTGCCCTGCTGCCTTTGCTTAACCATTTCTGCGCCCATTCCGCAGTACGTCCGAAACACTTAATATTTATAAAATCTGTGTCTTTCCCGTCGTCTACCGCAAGCGTAAAGCGGGTAATAGCTGTGCTATTGTCCTGCCCGCCATATCTAAGCTCTGGCTCTCTTGTAAGCCGCCCTGTAAGTGATACGTTATTCATTCTCTCTGCCCCTCTCTTCCAGTTTGTCCAGTTTTGAAAATATAGCCAGCAATTCCAGCGCGATAATTCCCAGTAAAATATTAGTCATTTTCTACCGCCTCGCTTTCTTCTCTCAATCCTGCCGCAGCATTACTAAACGCCGCTGCTGCGTTCTCGCATAACGTCGCCAGTGCTGGCTTTATACTCTGTACCCAGCGGTTAAGCGCTGCCGCCAATATTTCTGCTGCTGCCGCCAATGTTTCTGCTGCTGTTGGCAATGTTTTATTTATCTGCCTTGCCATTTTTCTTGCAAGCCTGCGCTGTTTTCGCTTGTCCAGCTCTAACGGCGGGTTTACTCCGTGCTTTTTCTTGTAGTTCTTTTTCCACTGTCTGTATTTCACTGCTTACGCCCCTTTCTCCATATTGCATACGGCAGTACCCATACTGGCGCTGTTATTATCAACACCGCTTTTGCTATGCATATCATCACAAATACTGCTGCCTGTACAAATTCTTCCAGTGCATCTACTATACCGTCCATAAACTCAAACATTTACTACCCCGTTTTCCTGCTTAATCTCAATATTTCTGCCGCCTCGCTGCTTTATGATTGCCTCTACGTGCAAGTATGCAGGCAGCATAACCACGCTGCCTGTTCGTAACTGATATTCTACGCCTTTCCGCATCTTCTCGTATTGCTCTGCCTTGCAAAATGCCGTACAACCCAGAATAATTGTAAATACCTGTGCTTTCTTCTTTTTCCGCTGCCGTCTATTCATGTTCTGCCCCGCTTTCCGTGTCCGTTTCGGACACCTTACCTGTATAGTCTGTTACTCTGATACCCAGAATACAGTAGGCCTCTGTAGGCCCTGTAAAATCTTCCAGCATATAAATAATATCTGCATCAATCGTGCGCCCTGTGTGCTTACCGTCCTTAAATTCCAGCATTTTAAGGCTGTCGCCCTGTTTGTATCCTCTGTCATTCTTCCGCAGCTCAAAGCTCTTTTTCCCGCTTATTACGTCCTCGTAATAAGATGCCACTATCTTTAATTCATGTTGCTTATGCTCTATATTCCCCTCGCTTGGCAGATGCTCCATTTTTTCTGTGTCTGCCCGCTCCTGCAATTTTTTCTTTGTCTGGCGGTCTATAGCGTCCTGCTCTTCGCTGTATCGCTGTTCGTCTGTCTTTTCAGCCTCTGCCTTATTTATGTACTGGTCGCATTTCTGGCACGTTCCCGTTTTTACGTTACAGTCCTTGTATTTCTGGCAGGAATAGCACAAAGATGTTATGCTTTCTGGGTGCGGTGTTTCGTAATCGTCCCCCTCCTTTTTCTCTGCTACCTTTTCCGCTATTTCCTTTGCCCTCACATTTTCGCCCGCTGCTGCTTTTTCCGCTATTTCTTTCTGCTCGTCCTCGTCCAGCTTGGCTGCCTCGTATGCAGCAGTGATACCTAAATTACCCTCTTTCAGCTGCTCTTTAATCTCCGGCGTGGCATTGTTGTTGATTGCGTCCATTCTGGCTACGTTTCCGGCATAATCTCTGTTCTGTATGCAGCCCAGCTAAATAATGCCTCTTGATGTCCGCTTTCGTCGTCCAGTCTAAAGTTTCTCATTTTCTCGCCTCGCTCTCTGCTTAAATTCTACATACTGGCAAATTCTGAAAAGCAGCCCGTCCTTATGCGGCTTGCTGTTCTCTATCGCCAAAAGCGTTATTGTTTCCTCGCTTTGTAGTCCCACATTTCCCAGTACGTCCCAGCGGCATATATCGTAATATCTGCACCGCAGGCAGCAGCGCTTACAGTCCTTGCCTTTCTGGAATAACCAGTATTTAATTTTTTCTATCATGTTTTCTGTCCTTTCTGCTGCCGTTGTTTTTTTAGCTCTCCTGCTGTTCAAAAATAGCCGCCGCAATTCTAAACGCCAGATATGTTGCCACAATCAACGCCAGCAGTCCGGCTATTATCAGCACTGCTGCAATGGCAATGCCCTTGATTATCTGCATTTCAGCCCCCCCTATCTGTTATTTTTACTAAGGTGTATCTTAAATACCCGTAGCCGTAATACTCTGGGCTATGTACTCCCATGCTCACGCTGTTCTTATCCACGTAATAGCCCTTTATTGCCTTTGGCTCTTTCTTGAAATACTCACGGTCTGAAATTATGTGGTACTCTGGTTCTGGTCTTACTAAATTCTTGCTGCAATTCCAGCGCTTGCCCTGCAATGCCCCGTCCTCGTCTTTTCTGTGCTTGTCCGTGTATTTGATAAAATAGCTTGCCAGTTTCGCATAATTGCCGCTGTCGTCCAGAGGAAAAACCTTTATGCGGTTATGCCCCTCATATGCCTTATACCAGCAGCGCTGTAAAATCTCTGTGTCAATTTTATTTACTACAAGGTGGTGATGCCTCGCACCTTTCTTGCCTATCTCCATAACGTGTATGTATTTGAACTCTAACCCTGCTTTTCTGTACTCCTTTCTGCACTCCCTCAAAAATACGTCTATGTCCTGCCGCATCTGCTCCGGCGTTCTGTCCGGCTCTCCTTTCCTGCGGATATAGTCAAGCACTAAATGGTAGTCCCCATAGCCATAGTTTGCATTTATGAGTATCCTTAACTTTCTCTCTGCCTGTCTGGTGTTTACTTTCTCCTGCTCTTCTTTTGTTGGCTTTACTTTATCCCCTCTGCTGATACCTTTCTTTTTGTATCTGCTGGTAAAGTACCTCTCTATCTCTATCGTATTCCCCGCTTTTGTTACCCTCTCTACGTATGGCATATATCTACCTCTCTGTCGGTTCGTTAATACTTTTATCAAGTGTTAAAACGGGCTGCCTGCCCGTTAAATTTCTTGACTTTGCGCCATACATAGCTTATAATTTTTATAGTATTTCAAAGCTGTATAGCTTAGCGCCTATGGTGTTTCCCCACCGTAGGCGCTTTTATTTTTCATGTTTCCTGCCGCTCTCTTATGCGGCTTAAGGCATACTCATAAGCCCGTCTATATGCAGCTGTGCAAGTGTTGGCGGTACAGCAGTTCTCATACCCCATAAGGCTACATAATCTACGCTCGTAACAATGCTTGCACTCATGCAGCTTTGCGTAGTCGCTCGCTGCCCGCTCCTGCCGCTTTTCCTCATATCGCATATATGCTTTAATCTGGCTCGCATCTATAACCGCAATTCCCAGCGTATTTGCTGTATGTATTTCTCTGTCCATTCCCTCTGTTATGCCGTATTTCACGCCCGCAATAACAAAATCGCAGCCTTTCAGCAGCGCAAGCCCAGCAGCCATGCCCCTTGCCCGCTCTTCCAGCTTTTTATCGTCCATGCACTGCGTCATATATAAATGCGGCGTAATGGGTGCTAAGCCTGCCTCTAATGCCTGCCGTGTCAGCTGCTGCGCATAATCTATGTTTCTGTCCAGCTCTGCGCCGTCTTTCGCCCTGTATGGGCTGCATATATAAACCTTTCTCATGCTTTGCCTGCCTCTCCTGTTTCTTTCTCAATTCTCTTGCTTTCAATTTCTGCCAGTTCCTCTGCCATGTGCATAACGTCGTCTGTACTCTTTTCTGTCAGAAAACCGCAATGCTTACAGCAAGCGCCCCAGCCGTAAACCATGCTTAATAACTGCTCTAATTCCCGCTCGGTTTTCATTTCCTTTAAGCCGGAAATAAGGCTTACCAGTCCTGTTACTGCGTGCTGTCCCAATTCTCCACCGCCGCCCTGTATCGGTATCTCGATACGGTGCGCCTTTACTTCTCCCTTGCTATTCATTTCTACTTTTACTCTCATTTCTTGCCTCTTCCTTTCTTCTAATCAGCCGTACTGATACCTCGTAAGCTGTGCGCTGTTCTCTTTCTCCTGTGGCTGTATCAAGTACCTTTTCATACTGGCGGCTCTGATACCGTCCCAGCAGCTCTACAGTGTCGCCCTGCTGCCACTGCGCCGCCTCGTCTGCCTGTTCCTGCCAGCAGATGCACGGTAAAAAGCAGCTGCCGCCTGTAAGCTCATTTCTTACCTTTACCGTAATATCAGTAATGTGCTTGCCTCTCGGCGTTTCTCTGTGTGTTGGCTTATTCGCTATAATGCCTCTTACTGCTACCTCGTCCTGCTCTACTGCCTTTTCTGATACCGCCACAAAATCTGCCAGAATATATACCAGCAGTCTACCGCTCTGGAAGTCCTTAAGCGTCTGCGCCTTGCCTGTCATTAAAAGCCTGCTACCCTCTACAAATTCCTGCATAATGTCAAATTCTATGCCGTTGCAAGCCTTGTATGTATGGTACGTCCTCTGCAAATACTACCGTTACCTCGTCCGGCACGCCGCTTGGTCTTACCGTTTCCAGCTTTGCCATATAACCACAAAACAGCAGCCCGCATAGCTGCTTAATTTCCTTAATCTGTGTAAGCGTTCCTACCAGTCCCGCTGCATTTCCCTTGATACCGCCACTTGTAAGCTCGTCCATGATTGCAGTATCTAAATCTCGTAAAAAATCTGGCTTTTTCTTTGTCATACTTCCTGCCCTTTCCTTTCTTATATGTAAATGGTGTAGTAAAGCGACATCTGCAAATCACTAAACTTATACTGTGCTGTCTGGTCTGGCTCTAATGGTTTCATAAGCCCCAGCTCTTTCCAGCGTCTGTGCGTTATCTCTGGCACTGCCCTAAACTTCTTTACCTCATGCTCGCTGTATTTTCGGTATTCCTCGCTTATCTCATGGTCTGCAAACGGTTTGAACGCTGCCAGATACCCTACGTAAACGTCTGCCCCGCCCTCGATAATGCGCAGGCGGTCTGAACTCTCCAGCG
>OJNP01001841.1_pt1 | contig 9957 bp, 9 predicted proteins | sample 1597921 | NCBI WGS metagenome assembly OJNP01 (sample SAMN01915213, study PRJEB22387) | human gut metagenome | isolation source: stool | host: Homo sapiens | place: USA | reverse complement strand
CGCCGAGCTTGCCGTGGAAGCTGCTCGCGCCAACGGCGTGGACCTGCGCGCATTTCTTCGCAACGCCGACGCACTGGCCCGTGTACGCCGTGAGATCCGCCGCAAGCGGGGCTCGATCGACTTCGACACGCCGGAGGTTCATGTCCTGCTCGATGAGGCGGGCATGCCCGTCGATATCATCACACGAGAGCGCACGGCTGCGACGAGCCTGGTCGAGGAGGCCATGCTGCTCGCCAACGAATGCGTGGCCGAGTTCCTGGCCGATCGCGATCTGGTTTCCGCCTATCGCGTTCATGAGGACCCCTCTCCCGACAGCTTGGCCTCAGCGGCCAAAACGCTCACGGAGCTCGGGGCCGTGGAGGGCGGGCTCGCTGCGGGCATCATGCTCGGAGACCCTCGCGCTATGAACGCGGCGGTCGAGGATGCGGCGGGCACGGCGTTTGCCCCACAGGTCAATGCGCTGCTCCTGCGCGCCCAGCAACGAGCCGTGTACAAATCTCATAACGAGGGTCACTACGCCCTCGGTGCTCGGGCGTACTGCCATTTCACCAGTCCGATTCGCCGATACCCCGATCTGATTGCGCATCGCGTTCTCAAGGTCGCCCTCGCCAAGCATGAGCTTGGGAAGAGGGAGGCCCTCGTCCGCGCGCCGCGGCTTACGGGCAAAGGCCCGCAGGCGCTCGAGGCGATTTGCCCGCAGCTCTGCCGACAGGCGAGCGACAACGAGCGGGCGGCCGATGCGGCTGCGAACGCCTCACAGAAGGTGAAGGTTGCGCAGTTGTACGCCAGTCGTATTGGAGAGCGGGACACGGGAACCGTCTCTTGGATCTCCGACCTCGGTGCATTCGTTCGTCTCGATGCGACGGGTGCGGAGGGGCTGGTCCGCATGAACGCCCTGGGTGCCGAGTGGTGGGATTTCGACGATGTTCTCCTCACACTCACGGGCGAGTCGACGGGGACGAGGGTCGGCCTCGGCTGCCGTGTGGTGGTGGAGGTCGCGAGCGTGAACGTCCTGCGCGGACACCTTGACCTCAAGCTGCTTCACGTGAGCGGGTCGGCGTCGTAGTTGACTTTGGCTTAAGCGGTGGGGCGTCGCACCCGTTCGCTCCGTGCGCTACACTGAGATTTCGACTCTATCAAGGAGGACACCATGGAAATGCCCATTGCGGCGCATGACATCGACTATGCCGAGAATCTGCTCGCTGAGGGTGAGCTTGAAACGGCTGCCGTGCTGCTGGAGGAGCTCGCGTCTGAGGCGGGGGAGTATGCCGACGCCCGCCAGTGGTTCAGCTTCTCGAGCCCGTTTGAGTATCTTGCCTATCGCCGTGTCGAGCGCGATCCTCGCGAGCTCTCGCAGGTCGAGGCGCCTTTCGATCGCCTGTATGCCGACCTGGCCTACATCTACATCCAGCGTCATGAGTACGAGTCCGCGCGCGACGCCCTCAAGCAGGCCGTGCGCTGGAACCCGATGAACTGTGCACACCGTCTGAACCTCGCCGAGGTGTTCCGAGCTCTGGGCGACACACAGGAGTGGGCCGCGCTTTCCGCTTCCGTGCTTGATCGCGCGACCACGCCGCAGGCCCTCGCTCGTGCTTTCGCCAACCTTGGTCAGTATTTCCTTGCGGGGGAGAACCTGACCGCTGCTGAGGGCTGCCGTCGCGCCGCGATTCGCGCCTGCGATGCCGATGCCGCCGCAACCGCTCTCGCCGCGCAGCTTGATAAGGAGCATCCCGAGCTCGGCGAGCTTTCGGACGAGGTTGTGAACAAGCAGCTCGAGGAGCATGGTATTGGCACCGGTGCGAACGCCGAGATCGCCGTTTGCCTTCTCATGTGCGCGACAGATGCCGCTTCCGAGGGCGATCGCAACGAGGCGACCCGCTTGACCCTGCTCGCACGTGACTTGGTGGGCGCCCCCGCATGCGAGGCGCTCATCCGCCTGATTCACGAGTCCGACGCCGAGCTCGCTCGCGAGCGTGAGGAAGCGGCCGCCGGCAAGGGGGCCGTGTCAGCAGAGTCCGACGACGATGCAGCGTCCGCCGCCGCGCCCGCCGCGCCAGCTGGCTCCGCGTCTTCGGATTCCGTCGACTCCAAGGACGGTGAGTAGCCATGGCCGATGGATTCGCCCGTAAACCGCGCCGGGAGAAGAAGCTGATCGCCAAGAATCGCTCCGCGCATCATGAGTATTTCATCGACGAGACGTTTGAGTGCGGTCTTGAGCTCGCCGGCACCGAGGTTCGCAGCTTGCGTGAGCGCGCGTGTCAGATTACCGACTCCTTCGCCCTCATTCGAAACGGTGAGTGCTGGCTGCACAACGTGCACATTCACCCGTATTCCAACGGCTCGATCTTCAATCGCGACCCGGATCGCCGTCGCAAGTTGCTGTTGCATCGCAAGCAGATCGACTATCTCGACGGCAAGCTGCGCGTCCGCGGCGTGGCGCTCGTCCCCCTGGAGCTCTACTTCAACGAGGACGGCCGTGTGAAGCTGTTGCTTGGCCTCGGTCGCGGCAAGAAGCTCTACGACAAGCGCGAGGACATGGCAAAGCGCGACATGCAGCGTGAGATCGACCGCGCCCTCAAGCAGCGCAGCCGGTAGTTGGCCGGGATTGTCGAGTGTCCGTCTGCGCCTATTTCGGCCGTCCTCGCCAAGTCCTATACTGGAGGCAAGCGCCTTCAGAAAGGGGAGTGCCATGGCAATCGATTCAACTGCGATGTTCGCTATGAGTTACGGGTTGTACGTGGTGTCCGCCGAGGCCGACGGCCTCAAGGCGGGATGCGTGGTGAACACGGCTGTTCAGGTGACGGCCGAGCCCATCCGCATGAGCGTCGCCGTGCACAAAGACAACGTGACCGCGCGGGTAATCGCCCAAGCGGGCGCGTTCACGGTCACCGCGATCGACCAGACGGCCGACATGCCCTACATAGGCAACTTCGGCTTCCGCACTAGCGACACGTATGACAAGTTCGCCAAATACGAGACTGCGGTCTCCGAGGTGGGGAGTCCGTATTGTCCCGAGCATGCATGCGCCGTGTACGGCTGCCGCTTGATCGACACGGTCGACGTGGGTACGCATTACTTGTTTGTCGGCGAGGTGGAGCAGGCTGAGCGCCTTTCGGATGAACCCCCGCTCACGTATGCGTACTATCACAGCACGCTCAAGGGCAAGACGCCTCCCAAGGCGAGCTCGTATCAGGCCGAGTAAAAAGCTCTTGCTAATAGGAAACGATTCCAGTAACATATTGGCAACGAGAGGTTTCCGAGGTTCATTCCGCCTGTGTGTGGCATTTGGAACTTGGGTATACTCTGCTTACGTTCATTCGCCTGTGAAAGGAGCCATCATGGCTGACAAGACTTACAAGTTCGTTTGCGTTGTTTGCGGCTTCGAGGTCGAGGTCGACACCCCCGAGCTGCCCGAGGACTACGTCTGCCCCGTGTGCGGCGTTGGCCCGGATGAGTTCGAGGCCGTTGAGGAGTAATTCGCATTCGCCGCTGCCAGGTAACTGGATCACCAAAGGGACGTCTCTTCGGAGGCGTCCCTTTTTGTGTGTCTGGTGAAGGGGCGGGGTCTTGGCCCGCCGCGATTGCGGGCAATTGGTCCGCCGCGACGGCGGACACTTGGCCCGCCGCGATGGCGGACACTTGGCCCGCCGCGATGGCGGGCGCTTGGCACGCCGCGATTGCGGGCTCTGGTGGGGGCTTGCCTACGGTGGGAGGCGCTTTCCCTATGGCGATGTGTGTTTTGCTTACGGCGCCCGCCTCTCTGCCTACGGGGCCGCCTCTTTGTCTATGGGTTTTGCCACATTGAGTTGTTGAAACGGAAGATATTCATAGGCAATTGCAGGAAGTCTACGCCGGGGTGCACTGAGAGGATGCTAGCGTGCCATGTGGGGCCGGCATGTGCGGTTGTTCTACGCGAGCGGTACGCCAGCGGTTGAGAGCAAGGAAAAGAACTTCTCCGTGTCCAGGGCATCTGCGTATGAAAAGCGCAGCACGGTAATGCCGGCAAGGTTGAGGCTTGTCTCCCTCATGCGTTCGCGTCTCATGGCTTTGATTGCGGAGCGAAGATTCTCGTCAGGGGATTTGCGTGGGTTTCCGTGGGTCTTTAGATACTTTTCGAATCCGTCTAGCTCTCCAACAATTGCGCGGCCGTCTTCGAGCAGCCAATAGTAATCAACGCGTTTGTATGTGCCGGGGTTGAGAAGGTCTTCGATTTCGACTTGTAAATCGGGCTCTGCAAATCCCAGCTCCAGAATAATTGCGCGCACGACAGATTCGCCACCGTTCTCGCTTCTGCCGTCTGCATGCATTAGGGTCATATGCGCCTGACGAGACCCGTGGCGATACCGTGCATGCTGCTCGAAATAGTCGATGAGCGTTTCTCGAGAAACGAGATGGTTGTGGAGCGCGGAATCGACGATGGCGAGGCCAAATCGAAAGTCTGTTGCGCACAGGCATTCAAATATGGTGGCCGAAATATTCGTGCACGGCACGCCATCCGATGTTGTCGTGATCGGGTCATGGAGGATGTGCGAATGTATGGTCGGCTCGGCCTTCCGCCAGTTCCGCCCTTTTGCGATCGCGATGTGCGTCGCATCGAGCAAGGCGTGGGGAACTTGGAGGCCATGCGCAATGGCCGCCGAGTACAGGCAGAATGTCCAGTCGGGGTGCAGCTTGTGAATCGCCTTGATTCGGGCGCGCTCCCTAGCTCTGGGGTTCATGTGCTCATATTCTTTTTTGAGGGAGAAGGCGCCTGGAATCGGCTCAATGGCCGCCTCTCTTGCGACGAGGAGCTTCAAGCTTTTCCGCTCCGATGGTGTATGTGCGATGAGCAGGTGGTTTCGCTTTGAAGCACAGGACAGCTGCCGCCTGAGGTTCTCGTTGACGTTCATGGCTCTCCTCTCATGTCCCTCTCCCATTGGGGGGACCATAGAGGAATTTATGTCTGCTATGTATTTCGACTTGTCTAACAGGAATCTGACCGCGCTGATGTATGCGGGTGGCGTTCTCCACATGCCTCCGTGAGCGTTCGAAATAATCGGCGAGCGGTATGCCGATGGGGTTCTGCGGGCATTGGGACGCAGTTACTGTTTCTCGACGATCGGACGATTTGTCCGCAAGTCCTGCGTCTCCGAATTTGGTTGTGTGACTGGATGGGGTTGGCGTGCACTGGTGACTCAGTTGAAAATTGCCTATGGCATTCGGCTATTTAATGGGCGCAAACGGAAGAATCTCATAGCTAATTATCACTCTGACATATGTAATTCGGCATGTGTGTAGGCAATTTGCGGTCTAATACGGGCAATCCGGCGCCATGCGTAGGCAATCTGCGATTGGATGCGGGCATTATTCAGTCACGCCGGGGCGGATAGACGTACGGGCGGAGGTAAGTGTGGGTGCGCTAGTCCGAATCTGGGGCTTCCCTCAGGAGCTTTGCTGGATGGCGATTGCCCGGGCAGAATTCATCGAGCAGGGCGTGGAAGCGGGCGTTGTGGCTCGGCTCCAGAAGGTGCACGAGTTCGTGCGCCACCACGAACTCGAGGCAATCGGACGGATAAGCGGCCAGTCGGGCGTTGATGCGGATTGCACCTGTTTTCGGCGTGCACGAACCCCAGCGCGTTTTCATCACTCGAACGCTCCAACGCGTCGCATGGACGCCGATGCGGGCCTCCATGCGCTCGACCATATCGGGCAGTGCGCGCAGCACTTCGGTGCGGTAGAGCTCGTCGAGGGCGGCTTGATCTATGGTGGTTTGACCGGGGGCATCCTGACCGCTAGCGTCCCGGTCAGAGGCGGCCTGACCGGGGATCGCCCGACCGCCGGCACCCTGCCCGCAGACGTCCTGACCTGAGTTCGCTTGAACAGAGTCGCGTGGGACGAGCTTTCCCCAGAGCGGTATGCGGTTGGGCAGCTCGCCGGCAAAGTCCGGCGAGGGCCTGCGCTCGATGTTGCAGCGGACGCGCTCGGCGATCCAGTTGCCCTTGCGTTCGAGGAACTCTTGTGCGCGGGCGAGCGGTAGGTGCTGCGGGATGCTGAGCGTGACGGTCCCGTCCGCGCGAACGCGCAAGTTGAGGTTTTTCACGCGTTTGCGGACGACGCTCACGGGAATCTCGAGTCCGTCAACGTTGAGGATGATGCCTGCGCTCATCGTTGCGGACTCCTTTCGCTGATCTGCGACACTGCGGTCCCGTTCGTAAAGACCTGCCGACCAAGATGTGCTCCCGTGGGGAATTGTTCGCCCATGGGGCGTCCAACACGGTACCATAGACCGAATGTCACCAATCGAAAGGAGCGCCCATGAGTCACCATGAGCGCGAGGTCATCGGCGTCGATGACCGAGTCTCGTCCGCCCGCGCCATCCCGCTGGGCATCCAGCACATGATGAGCATGTTCGGCTCTACGGTGCTCGTGCCCGTGCTGACCGGCCTCGACCCCAATGTCGCCATCATGTGCTCGGGCATCGGCACCATCTGCTACCTGCTCGTCACCGGCAATAAGATCCCCAGCTACTTGGGCAGTTCATTCGCCTTCATCAGCCCCATCATCGCGGTCGGCGCCACACAGGGGCTCGATGCGGCCATGTCCGGCGTGATTGTCGCCGGTGCGGTGTTCCTGGTGGTGGCTGGCATCATCAAGTTCGTCGGCACCGGCTGGCTCGACCGCCTGCTGCCGCCCGTGCTCGTCGCCTCGGTCATGGTCGTCATCGGCGTGGGCCTCTCCGCAACCGCCGCGAACATGGCCTTCATGGGCACCGACGCCGCGGGCACATCGGTTTTCAACCCGCAGGGCGCCATCGTGGCCGCCATCACCCTGCTCGCGGCCGTGGTCTTCTCCGGCCGTGGCGGCATCGTCGGCACGGTGCCGGTCCTGCTCGCCATCGTCGTGGGGTACGCGGTCGCCATCGCCTTTGGCATGGTCGATTTCGCGCCCATCGCCGAGGCTGCATGGGTCGGTCTACCCAACGTGAGCTTTCCCAAGTTCGACATGGGCGCTATTGCGCTGATTGCGCCGGTCGCCGTTGTGACGGTCATCGAGCACATCGGCCACCTGCTCGCCGTGGGCGAGATCGTCGACAAGGATTATCGCCCGCTGTTGCCGCGCTCGCTCGCCGGCGACGGTCTGTCCACCATGATCTCGGGTTTCCTCGGCGGTCCTCCCACCACCACGTATGCCGAGAACATCGGCGTCATGAGTGTCACGCGCGTGTATTCGACCCAGATCTTCTGGTATGCCGGCGGATTCGCGCTCGTCGTGGGCGGCCTGTGCCCCAAGCTCGCCGCGCTCATCAACTCCATCCCCAGCCCGGTCATGGGCGGCGTGTGTCTGCTGCTGTTCGGCCTCATCGCCTCCAACGGCCTGCGCATGCTCGTGTCTAATGGCGTCGATTTCGATGTCAACCGCAACCTCATGATCGCCTCCGTCGTGATCATCCTGGGTGTGGGCATGGAGACCTCCGGCATCGCCATCCCGCTGGGCGACTACACCCTGCCCGGCATGGCGACCTCCACGCTCGTGGGCATCATCTTGAACCTGGTGCTCCCGCAGGAGAAGAAGGGCGAGGCGAAAGAGTTCGCCTAGTACCTGCTGAACTGTCTCGCGTGGCGAAAGCCCTCCGCCGTTCATTGCGGTGGAGGGCTTTGTCCTGAGGTGCGCGTACAATAGCGGTACGCGAGGCATGGTCGATAGGGGGCGTCATGCTCGATGGCGAGCTTTTCATATCTTCCGTTGCGATTCTGTGGGAGCTCGTTCATGGAGACGAGTACCTGCGCCGCATCTCCGCACTGGCGTCGCTGGGCGAGCGTCCGCTTGCATTCGATTCTAACGTCACGTTTTTCGTCGGCGAGAACGGATCGGGCAAGTCGACCCTGCTCGAGGCCATGGCGGTCGCGTATGGCCTCAACGCAGAGGGAGGCACTTCCAACTACACGTTCGCCACGAGGGATTCCCATTCCATCCTCCACGAGGGCATCTACATGGAGCGGGGGCGCTTGGCGCCGCGCAGCAGCTTCTTCTTGAGGGCGGAGAGCTTCTACAACGTCGCGTCTGAGGCCGATCGGTGCAGCATGAGGCCGGGGCTTTCGGGCGCGATGTATACCAATCCTGTTACAGGTGGAAAGGTCCTGTTGCACGAGATGAGTCACGGGGAGGCGTTTCTCGGGTTCATCCAAGACGCCTCCCGGGATAATGGCCTGTATTTCCTCGATGAGCCCGAGGCGGCCCTTTCTCCTTCACGGCAGCTGACCTTGCTGTACGAGATGGATCAGCTCGCGCATCACGGCAGCCAGCTCATCGTGGCGACGCATTCGCCCGTTCTCCTGGGGCTTCCAGGTGCCCGCATCATCTCATTCGATGGTGGCGAGTTGCACGAAATTGCCTACGAGGAGACCGAGAGCTATCAGGTAACGGAGCTCTTTATCAATAATCGGGAACGCATGTTGCATGAGTTGCTCGAGCCTCGGGTATAGTGGTGCAGCACGCCGGCGATCGATCCTGCGAATCGCGCCGGCGGTCACGTAAGGTATGTGTGCGCCCGTGCAGGGCGGGCGACCCATCGATAGAAAGAGGATGCACATGTCCAACCAGGGTAAGACGGTCAAGGCCCACTACCGCGGCACGCTCGACGACGGCACCCAGTTCGATTCCAGCTACGACCGCGGCGAGCCCATCGAGTTCGTGGCCGGCGCCGGCCAGATGATTAAGGGCTTCGACGCCGCCGTGCTCGACATGGAGGTGGGCGAGAAGAAGACCGTCCACATCCCGGCTGCCGAGGCTTATGGCGAGCGCTCCGAGGACATGATCCTCTTCTTCCCGGCCGATCAGGTGCCGGATTTCGAGAAGATCGAGGTCGGCATGAAGCTCTTCCTGCAGGGGCCTGGCGGTATGCCCGTGCCCGTGACGGTTGTCGAGGTCTCGCCTGAGGGTGTCAAGCTCGACGCCAACCACGAGCTGGCCGGCTGCGACCTCAACTTCGATATCGAGCTCGTCGAGGTCGTGGAGTAACGCCGCTCTCGCACAGATGAAATGGGATGCCCGGGCCCTTGAGGCTCGGGCATTTTGTTTTCCGGTCGTGCTTATGGCCGTCGTGGCTCGGGCATTTTGTTTTCCGTGCATGTCCTTGTCCGGGCTGGTCGAGCATTTCCCGATGCGCGAGTGCCTTTGGCCGCCCACGACGTTTACAAGCATAGTCTTTTGGGCAGAAGCAAAACGTTACTCAGGATATGACATTACGGCTGCCGTGAGCCGTCTGCCATGTGCGGCGAATCCGGCCGGCGGCCGTGAACATCACAAGAACGGAGACCCACATGTTTGAATCCCCGTCCCGCGTGCTTTTCGACCGCGCCCCCGCCATCGCGCAGGCGATCCAGGGGGAGCTCACCCGCGAGCGTCGAAGCATCGAACTCATCGCCTCCGAGAATTTCACCAGTCCGGCCGTGCTCGAGGCAGTGGGCAGCGTGCTCACCAACAAGTATGCCGAAGGCTACCCCGCGCATCGTTACTACGGCGGATGCGAGCAGGTCGACGTGGTGGAGGATCTGGCCCGCGAGCGCGCTTGCAGGCTGTTCGGGTGCAAGCATGCCAATGTGCAGCCCCACTGCGGCGCAAACGCCAATCTGGCGGCCTACGCGGCCCTTGTGAAGCCTGGCGACACGATCCTCGGCATGAGCCTCGACCATGGCGGCCATCTCACCCACGGCAGCCCGGTGAACTTCTCGGGCAAGCTGTACAACTTCGTTCCCTACGGCCTGTCTCTCGAGACTGAGACCATCGACTATGACGAGCTCGAGCGCCTGGCCGAGGCCGAGCGCCCGGCGCTGATCGTGGCTGGCGCCTCTGCCTACGCGCGAATTATCGACTTTGAGCGCATCGCCGCCATCGCGCATGGCGTGGGTGCCCGCCTCGTGGTGGACATGGCGCATATCGCCGGCTTGGTCGCGACGGGCGCGCATCCTTCGCCCTTTC
>OJNP01001835.1_pt1 | contig 9975 bp, 8 predicted proteins | sample 1597921 | NCBI WGS metagenome assembly OJNP01 (sample SAMN01915213, study PRJEB22387) | human gut metagenome | isolation source: stool | host: Homo sapiens | place: USA | reverse complement strand
GGATTCATGTATCTTCACGACCAGATGGAAGGCATGGACGGAAAATTTTACCAGATGACAGGTGTGATTCCCGGCAAAGTCTGGCGCACGCCAAAGCTTACAAGATTTGGCTATATTACTTTAACTCAAAATGAAGAAACGGTATGCAGCAGCGAACAGGCCGGGGACAATTTGCCCAAAACAGCAAATTGTCAGGAATTGCTGGGATTTGATCAAAAGAAAAAAATCCAGGTCCTGGGTGAAGCAGAACTGGGAATCAGCCCGGCGCACGAGTTCCACTATTTTGATTCGGAAAACTGCGGCACCGCCTTTCACGCATCAAAGCCTCACAGCAAAAGAGGCTGGGACTGCATACACGGATCAGACCGCCTGCTGGCAGGTTTTCCTCATCTTTATTACTACGCAAACCCAAAAATCCCACAGGCATTCCTAAAGAAATGCTTAGAGTATCGTTTATCTGGCAGATTCAATGATTGAAGAATGCAGCAGATGAAAACAGGGAAAGTTCGTGCATAAATGTTTGAACAATTGCAGGACTTATTTTGCAGAAAATATTGCCTGGAACACAGGTGGAATGAAGGAGCAACAAACATGATACGATTATTCACCCTCCCGGCAGGGTTTCTTCTGGATCTGCTTATGGGCGATCCAAGATGGCTGTACCACCCGGTATGCCTCATCGGAAAACTGATCAGCGTACTGGAAAAAGGAATCCGGAAGGTTTTTCCAAAATCAGAAAAAGGAGAGCTGGCAGGCGGTGTTCTGGCCCTGCTGGCCGGTGCCACCACCCTGAACACCGGTGCTGCCGCTCTGGACGCAATCAACAATAAATCCAACGGTCTTGTTGACACAGCCGAAGACATTGCCGTTGTAAATCATGACCTGAAGATTGAAGATATGAAGGGTCTTGCTTATGATGACCCGAAATGGAATGATTTTCTGGAGCAGATTCCGGTCAGTGAGATGGTTAATCTGGTTTCCAACGGCGGCTGGGGAACACAGGAAGTTCCGTCTGTAGGCAAACTGGGCTATACTGAAGTTGACGGCCCCAACGGTATCAACAACATTATGGCAGGCTCTACCGGCAATCAATTCTGCGCACAGTCCGTTCTGGCATGCAGCTGGAATACTGAGCTGGCATACGATATGGGCGAAACCTTCGCGCAAGAAGCGGTAGCTATGAAAATCGCTGCTCTGTATGCCCCGGCTATGAACATTCATCGCAGCCCGTTCAGCGGCCGTAACTACGAGTATTATTCTGAGGATGGTCTGCACTCCGGTAAAATGGCTGCTGCTGAAACGCAGGGTATCCAGTCTCAGGGTGTTACGACCTACTGCAAGCACTTTGCTGTCAATGACCAGGAGAGCAACCGCGATTCCGGTGGTCTACTGACTTGGGTGAACGAGCAGGCAATGCGTGAAATCTATATCAAGCCCTTTGAGATTGCCGTTAAGGAAGGCGGCACACGCGGAATCATGTCCTCCTTCAACCGTATCGGTGAAATCTGTGCTGCTGAAAATGCTGATTTGCTCACTACTGTCCTGCGCAACGAATGGGGCTTCCGTGGCACTGTCATTACCGACTGCATCCTTCAGCTGTCCTATATCAACATTGACCGTGCAATCGCAGCAGGCAATGACTTGATTCTGTCTTTGATGAATATGCAGGCTCCGAGTGAGGCAGTCACCAATTCTCCTGCCGGTCATCAGGTCCTTCGCACTGCTACGCATAATATCCTTTATACCTCTGCTAATAGCATTGGTCAGGAAGTCAGCGCTATCCCGGTTCCGTACTGGCTGTATATCACGGTTGCGGTTGTCGATGCTGGCCTCATCGCACTGTGCGTGTTTTACTTTGTCCGCCGCCGCAAGAATGTTAAGCGTTGGAAAGAACAGAATTCTGTACAGGCTTAATATGGAGGAGCAGAATGGAGTTTTGGAATCGATTTGCAGCCAAACACCCTGAAACCGCAAAATGGGTACGAGAAGGCGGACTGTTTGTCATCGTATCGAATCTCATTACTGTTTTCAAGTATCTGCTCTTGCAGTTCTTGCCGAAAGCATTTGCAAGTTTGCCGGTAGTTGATTTCGGCTGGCCGGGTATTCCTGTTACGCTGTTTGGAGAAACCTTTCAGTGGAATATTCTTGGCTACGATGCAGCCCACGGTGGTTTACCGTATTTCTGTGCATACATGATTGCTATGGTCATTGGTGAGTGCATCAACTTCCCGATTCAGCGAAATTTCGTGTTCCGAAGCAAAGGAAATCTGGGAAAGCAGATTGCGGGATATGTGGTCGCATTCTGCATCATTACCTGCATTGTCAACTCAATCAACTGCGTGTGGGTCGCTGTTGCAGGTCTGGTTGTTCCTGATTTCATCTACAACATTGGCACGACCGTGCTAAACGGCGGCGTATCTATGGTCATCTTCTTCTTCGTGAATAAAATGCTGTTTCCGGCCGCAAAAGATTAAGCATGGACAGCAAAAGACCGCCGTGACAAAATTCATTTTCTGACATTCTCTTCATTAGCGTTTTTCCTCAGAAAAGGCCGCTGTGCATTTTTATGCATGGCGGCTTTTTCATTGCACAAAAAGAAAAGCAGCACTTTGTTTTTGAACGCTGCAAATCATTCAATCTTTAGTTTTTTGTGTCGAAGGGGTTCAACACTAGAAGATTGGTAGATTTTTTAGAATAGCTTGTCGCTACCATGAATCGCACAATTCAGTACAATAAATCTTTAAAGTATGCCCTGCTTGTGATGGGTTACAAGATGGAGCACTGCTTTCTCCGCAATATCTCGTTTGAAAACAACGACTAAAAAAAGCACAAATAAAAGAAATCTTTTTACTTGTCAATCTGCTGTAAATTATCGACTGAATTTGTGCAAAGCTAACAAAGTGAAAAAGAGAGCCGTTCTTGTCTTGACACTCCACAAGGAATATGGTATTGTAATCATGCACAGAATAAGTCGCTATTCAAGTGCCTGATTTGTTTGTGCCTTACAAAAAAGAAAAATGTACGTGAGCAGCGTCGTTGGATTGTTACCGTTTGGCGGGCTAGACCAACTCTGCATAGCACAAGCCGAAAGCGTGTTTCAGCCTTCGGTATGTTTGCTGTGTCAAGAGTGGTCTTTTTTTATTGCCTTTTTCAACCTGAGGAGGAGAAACAATGCAATATACCGTCAAAAAACCAATCAACAACAACATTCTGCGCGTGGTGGACCCCACGGGCTGTGAGCTGATCGTCACCGGGCGCGGTCTGGGCTTTGGTGTTAAGCCTGGCTATAAAATCGAGGCTGAAACCGTGGAGCGCAGCTACCGCATGACCAGCCCTGCCGTGCAGCAGAAGTTGGTGGAACTTCTGGAACAGATTCCGTATGAGCATCTGCTGCTCACCGACGAGCTGGTGGCAATGATCCGCAGCCGGGTGAACTACCCGCTGAACGAAAGCCTGCTCATCACGCTGGCCGACCACATCAGCTTTGCCATTCAGCGCAGCGAACAGGGGATTCGCTTTTCCAACCCGCTGATGGCTCCCATTCGGGAATTCTACCCGGAAGAGTATCACCTTGGCATGGAGTGCCTTGCCACCATCCGCCAGCGTTTCCATGCAGACCTTTCGGACGACGAGGGCGGCTTCATTGCGCTGCACATCGTCAACGCAGAGCTCAACACCACCATGAGCGTGGTGAACGATGTCACCCGCTTTGTGGATGGCTGCGTGCAGGTGGTGGAATACTTTTACAACTGCCATTTTGACCGGGATGCACTGGATTTCAGCCGCTTTACAGTACATTTGCGCTTTTTTGCGCAGCGCGTATTTCAAGGAAAACAGGAGCAGGAAAACGATACCCACGACGAAGTGTTCCGCGCCCTGATCGCCCGCAATTGCAGCGAACACTACAAATGCGCTTGCTGCATTGCGGAGTATGTGCGCAACACCTGGCACAAGGAGCTTTCGGACGAGGAACTGGTGTTCCTTACGATCCATCTGAAACGGATTCGGATGGGAAAATAAGATTTTTGCTTCACCTTTGATTCTCCACAGGTCTTTCCTGTGTGGATATATATGCTGGATACGAACTTGAGAAAAGGAGAACTGAAGATGAAAGACAAGATCTTTGGCGTGCTGCAGCGCGTGGGACGCAGCTTTATGCTGCCCATTGCACTGCTGCCTGTAGCGGGCCTGCTGCTGGGTATCGGCAGCTCGTTCACCAACGAAACCATGCTGGCGGCCTATGGCCTGAACAATGTCATCCATCCGGGCACCCTCATTTATACCATTCTGGACGTGATGAGCCAGACCGGCAATGCGGTGTTCAGCAATCTGGCGCTGCTGTTCGCCATGGGCGTAGCCATCGGCATGGCCCGCAAGGAAAAAGAGGTCGCGGCACTGTCCGGTGCAGTGGCTTATATCATTATGAATACAGCCATTCAGGCCATGATCAATGCGGCAGGCGGCGTAGAAGCGATGCCTGCCAACTCCACCACCACCATGCTGGGCATCACAACGCTGCAAATGGGTGTGTTCGGCGGTATCGTGGTCGGTCTGGGCGTGGCAGCGCTGCACAACAAGTTCTATAAGATCGAGCTGCCGCAGGTGCTGGCCTTCTTTGGCGGCACACGCTTCGTGCCCATCGTCAGTTCGATCGTGTATCTGGTGGTCGGCATTGCCATGTTCTATATCTGGCCGGTGGTGCAGAGCGGTATTGCCGCGCTGGGTGCACTGGTGCTGGCTTCCGGCTACGCAGGCACCTTTATTTACGGCCTGCTGGAGCGTGCGCTGATTCCCTTTGGACTGCATCATGTGTTCTATATGCCGTTCTGGCAGACCGCTGTGGGCGGCACCGCCATCATCGACGGCATGACCGTGACCGGCGCACAGAACATCTTTTTTGCCGAGCTGGCTTCCAAGGCCACCACGGTGTTCTCGGTCAGCGCTACCCGCTTCATGGCCGGTAAGTTCCCCTTTATGATGTTCGGTCTGCCCGGCGCGGCGCTGGCGATGTACCAGTGCGCCAAGCCGGAAAAGAAAAAGGTTGCAGGCGGCCTGCTGCTGTCTGCCGCCTTGACGGCTTTCCTCACCGGCATCACCGAGCCGCTGGAATTTACCTTTATCTTTGTGGCACTGCCCATGTACGCGGTGCACTGCGTGCTGGCCGGTCTGTCCTTCATGCTGATGCACATTCTGAATGTGGGCGTGGGCATGACCTTCTCCGGCGGTCTCATCGACCTGGTGCTGTTCGGTGTGATGCAGGGCAACGCCAAGACCCACTGGGTGTGGGTGGTCGTGGTCGGTGCGGTGTACTTTGTACTGTACTACATCATTTTCCGCTTTATGATCTCCAAGTTTGACTACAAGACCCCGGGTCGCGATGATGCCGAGGAAGTCAAGCTGTACACCCGTGCGGACGTGAACGCCCGCAATGCTACTTCCGGCAGTGTGCCTGCCGGAAATGACCCGGTCAGTGCAATGATTGTGGAAGGTCTGGGAGGTGCCGCGAATCTGGCCGATGTGGATTGCTGCGCAACCCGTCTGCGCTGCACGGTCAATGATGCGGCATTGGTCAAACAGGATGTGCTCAAAGCCTCCGGCGCCTCCGGCGTGATCTGCAAGGGCAACGGCGTACAGGTGGTGTACGGCCCCAAGGTGGCCGTCATCAAGGCAAAGCTGGAAGATTATCTGGAAAGTACACCCAAAACCCCGGTTGTCGCTCCCTCGCCGGCAGCAGCACCCGCAGCAAAGGATACCGTGCTGTCTGCCTGCCTGAACGGTACTGTAGTGCCGCTGGCCGATGTGAAGGATGAAGCCTTTGCCAGCGGTGTACTGGGGGATGGCATTGCCATTGAGCCCTCCGATGGTGAACTGGTGGCACCTGCTGACGGTGAGATCTCCTCCACCTTTGAGACCCACCATGCCGTGGGCATGACCACGGCTGACGGTGCCGAACTGCTGATGCACATCGGCATCGATACGGTCAAGCTGGGCGGCAAGCACTTTACCTACCTCGTCAACGAGGGTGACAAGGTGAAGAAAGGTCAGCCGCTGATCCGCTTTGAACTGGAAGCCATCAAGGCCGAAGGCTATCCTGTGACCACACCGCTCATTGTCTGCAACACCGATGACTATGCCGCTGTCGCGGCTAAAGCCAGTGGCACCGTAAAGCAGGGCGATGCGTTGCTGGAACTGAAGCACTAAGCGTTTCTCCCAAACTGTAAGGCAGGGTTGCTATAAAGGGGGCTGTTGCAAAATAGCCCCAACGAAAAAATGAGATAGGTTTCCCCAAAAGGGGTTGTCTATCTCATTTTTTTGTTGTAAACTGAAACTGCAATGAACCGACTACAGAATGAACAGTATACTCGACGTCCTTTAGTTTATATAGTAGCGGTCCTGTTTTTCGAGCCAATCTTCACACAGCCGCTGGGCTTCGTCCTTTGTGCAGCAGGTGCAGTTGAAAAGTTTGCCACGGATGGAACAGTAAGTGTAGTGTACCTTCGGGACTCCATTGGCATCTCGAAAATCAACGCAGCGTTCCTCACCGGGCAGCAGATAGATCGTATCCACGTTCAGCAGCTCCTTTTACCTTCGTTCATGTGCCAAGGGGCACAACGTTTGCTATTGTACCATGTACCGTCCCAAAAGACCATTGCTTTTTTGACCAAAGATACGCACAAAAATTTTTCGTCCCAAAAGTATCCAGATGGCGTTGAGTAAACGCTATTGGATTGTGTATAACAAAAATTGCGACAGGTATGCTATTTGTGTGTAACAAACACAATTAGAATGTGAGGTCGCTATGAATACGCTTTTGGGTCAACGAATACGAGAACAGCGCAAGGAAAAAGGCTGGACGATTGAACAGTTTGCAGAACGGGTCGATTTGTCGGCAAATTATGTTGGAGATTTAGAGCGCGGAGTAAAAATCCCCAAACTGGAAACCTTTATCCGAATCGTAGAGGTGTTGGACGTATCTGCTGATGTGCTGATCCGGGATTCCGTTCCATCCGCATCCCATGTGGCAGATGACGAACTGAGCAGAAAGCTGAGCCAGCTCACACCGGGGCAGAAGAAAGCTGCCATTGACATTCTGAATGCATACACCGACAACATTCCCTATATTACAAAATAACACCTATGTCAAAGAACGCCAGCAAACGTGCTGACGCTCTTTCTTTTTGCCCTCAAATAGTCTATAATCAACACTATAAGCGTGCATATAACGCTAACAGTGAGTGTTTGAGGTGAACGACATGACAATCCTACCCAATATCGAAGAAGCAATGGAAGATGCCCGGAATGGAAAGCTGAGTCCGTATTGGCAGAACGACCTATACCGTGAATGTCACCGTCAGAAGTTATCGGACGAAGAACAGCAGGCTCTTTCGGAACTGGAGCGCATTTTGTCCGAAACTCCACAACGGAGCAGCGAAGAAGAATTGCATCATGACATGGCGAACATCGGCGGCAGAGTCTGGTACTGCCACTACTGGGAGGAACACTACTCCATGGTGCAGTTGACGGAAGATCGCAACGGCAGATTTAATACTGCCTACGTTCTGGACAGAAACACTTCCCCGGAAATGCGCCGGGAGGCTGCACTGCTGGCGCAGAAGGAGCTTGCGGAATGTATGCAGAAATGGGGCATTACGCTTCTGGATGCGCCTGTTCCTGAACAGATGAAGTACGATTCTCTTGCAGAAGCCGCTTCTCACCTCATGCAAGTTTTGAACGACCCAGAGCACATCACCGGGTAAAAAGCGTCCCGAAGGGATGCGCAGCCTGCATTGGAAAATGCAGATTAAAGGGGCTTGGGGCATTCCCCAACAGCGTTTTGCAACGCAAAATAAGCAGATGTATATACGTCTGCACTGCTTGCTGGTACAATGTCATCGATGAAACAAAAATAGTTTCATCAAGGACGGTTATATGGTTGTGCCGATTTCCAAAACATAGTAATATTGAAGTACTAACTGGGGCTGAAAGTGGCAAAACTGCTTGCTTGGTTTCCATTCAGGAATTACTAACAGCGTAGACCGTCCGTTCGCTTCGTATACCGTCAGCGTCACAAATTGACACCAATTTATCATTCTTCACGAAGTATGTGCTAAAATCTCTTGACAGCACCTCACAAAATATGTTATCTTTTGTAAACATCCTTGAAAAGGTATGACCTTTTCTGGGGGCCGAACACAAACCGATTTTTCTCTGGAGGAAAGACCCATGAAACAGGAGATCATCCGCAAACTGAGCGCTGCCGTGGCCATGAGCCTCGTTGTTGGCGTCTCTCTGGCCGCCTGCGGCGGCAGCAGCAGCTCCACCGCTGCCGGTGTGACTAAGACCGGCTCTGCCGAAGGCTTTGGCGGTGCTGTCACTGCCACCCTGACCGTGGATGCCAACGGCACCGTTACCGACTGCAAGCTGGAAGGTGCACAGGAGACCGAGAGCATCGGCGGCGCTGCACTGGAAGAGCTGTCCAAGCAGGTCGTAGCCGCCAACGGCCCCGCCATCGACGGTGTTGCCGGTGCCACGGTGACCACCAAGGCCGTCCGGAAGGCCGTTGCCGCCGCACTGGGTGTGGAGCTGGCCGAAGAAGCCCCCGCCGACTCTGCTGCCGCAGCCCCCGCTGAGCCCACCGCCATCGTCCCGGTGGAAGGCGGCATCCAGATCGGTCAGGCCTATGCTGCCGCCCACGGCACCAAGTGCTTCACCGAAGCGGTGGCTGTGGTGAAGGATGACGTCATCCTCGCCGCCTACCTCGACGATTTCCAGTTCACCAGCGCCGATGCAGACGTGACCGCCGTGCCCAACTCCGACTCCGACTTTGCCGCAGGCTACGCCGAGGGCAAGGTTCTGATGTCCAAGCGGGCCAACGCTGATTATTACAGCAAGATGATGGCCGAAAAGGGCGGCTCCACGGTCGCTCTGGATGCAAACTTCGACGCCATCCAGAACTTTGCCGTCGGCAAGACCATCTCCGAGCTGGAGGATGTGGCCGCCAAGGGTGCCGAGGCTGTGGACGCCGTCTCCGGCGCAACGCTGGTGGATACCGCCGGTTATCTCTCTGCCATCGTGGATGCCGCCAAAAACGCCCAGACCACGCAGGCCGTGGAGTTCAACGGCAGCTCCGAGGACCTGAAGCTGAATGTGGTCTATGGGGCCGCACACGGCACCAAGTGCTTCACCTCCGGCGCTGTCGCCACCGCCGGGGACACCATCGTGCTGAGCTACATTGACGAGTTCCAGTTTGCCGGTTCGGACGCCGGGGTCGTCGGTGTGCCCAACTCCGATTCTGACTTCGGCGCAGGCTACGCCGAGGGCAAGGTGCTGATGTCCAAGCGGGTCAACGCCGATTACTACAGCAAGATGATGGCCGAAAAGGCTGGTTCCACCGTTTCGCTGGATGCCAACTACGACGCCATCCAGAACCACGTGAACGGCATGAGCATTGCCGACGCCGAGGCTCTGAGCAAAGATGAAAAGGCTGTGGACGCCGTTTCCGGTGCCACGCTGGTGGATACTGCCGGCTACGTTGGTGTGCTGGTGGATGCCGCAAAGTAAGGCAAGAAAAATAACGTTCCTCTGAACACAGCAGCGCCCGCCGGGAGATCTCCCGGCGGGCGCTGCTTATTTATTGGGTAGCTTGAGCGAGCGACAACCACCAGCTCCGCTGGTGGAGTAGAAAATGCTTTAGCTATAAGATTCGAGCAAAGCGAGATGACAAAGAAATTGTCATCTTAGAAGATGCACTTTGCAACATAGCTCGTTAGAGCGGTAGGGCAGGTAATGCAGATGAAAGATGCTTGCTCGTGGCCTCTTATAGGGGCTTTGCTGGTAAGGTGCCCTTCTAGGGCTTACTCAAGCCACCGGCTCAGCCGGTGGTTTTGACTCAGTTACTCACTGTTGCGTGGACTGGATATGGAGAGACAACATATCTCCCGATCTTACATGGGTTATCTTATCTGCCATCACTCT
>OJNP01001831.1_pt1 | contig 9985 bp, 5 predicted proteins | sample 1597921 | NCBI WGS metagenome assembly OJNP01 (sample SAMN01915213, study PRJEB22387) | human gut metagenome | isolation source: stool | host: Homo sapiens | place: USA | reverse complement strand
AGAGCTCACCGCTCAGGTCGCCCTGCTCAAGGAAAAAGGCGAAGCGCTCAAAGCAAAGCAGGCCGAGAGCAGCAAGGAGCTCATGGACAACCTCGAATCCGAAGGGCTCGACTCCTCCTATTCCAAGGATGGCGGCAAACTATCCTGGTGGGAAAAGATCGGGGCGAGCATGGCGCAGGGCCAAACCATGCAATCCGCCTCCAACATGATGCTGTTCGACCCGGACATGGCCCAGCAGCAGATGGACATGATGGACGACATGAGCATGTCCGCCAAGGAATACGCAGAGTATTGGACGGATAGCCTGTCAACCGACGGGCTGGACCGCCAGTCCGAACAATTCCAGACCGTGCGTGACAACCTGCTGAATATCGCCGAGGAATACCAGAAGGTTGCGCAGAGCAGCGACGGCGCAATCGGCGACGCGGCGCGCGAAAAGGTCAACCAGATTACCTACGCGCTCGGCGACGCGGAAACGCGCGCCGACCTGTTTAACAACAAGCTCGGCGATAACGACGCAAAGGATAAACTGCTCGATGCGGCCGCCGCCGGGGAACTGACAGCGGAAAACCTTGCCCAAATCGCGGGCGACGACCTTGCCAGCCAGCTCAATTCCGTTTCCGGCTCCGCGCAGGCGACAGTCGAGCAGCTAGCAGCTATGGCGCAAACCGGCGAACAGGCCCGGTCGGCGGCAGAAAACCTGCAAACCGCCACGGCATCCCTCGCCGAGGCCAACCAGAAGATTTCCGATATTGAAGGCGCTGTTAACTCCCAACGAGCTCTAAACGCCAGCGAGGTGAGTGATCTCTGCGCCAAATACCCGGAGCTCCAGCAATATGTGACCGCCACGGCGGACGGTTTTGCAATCGAAGAAAGCGCGATGAGCCTGCTCAGCGGCGCAACGAGCCAATTCAGCACCGGCTACATTCAGGCACAGATCAAAATGAGCGAGGCCGCTCTCGCGGAAACGCAGAACCGCATCAACCTCATGCAGCAGGAAGCCGGCATCATGGGAAGCCTCGACTATGCTACCGTGGCCTCAAAAACGGACAAGTTCGTCATGACGGAGCATGAATTCCGCCGTGGGAACAACAGCAAGGGTTATGAAAGCTATGAACAATATCTCGCCAGCTTCCTCGACAGCGATCTTGCCGCCAGCTATGAGCAAAGCGCAAAGCTGCAAAAGGCAATTGAAGACGCAAAGAAAAACCTGAAGCTCAAACAGGATTACGAAAAACGCGCTGCCGATACGGCCAAGAAAAACCAGACAAAATCTACTTCTTCCGGCTCAACCGCCTACAAAAACGAAGCCCTCGACAACGAATTAAAGCGCATCGAGCACCTCAAAGCCATCGGCAAATACGAAAACGACGAGCTTGGCTACATCAAAGCCCTCGAAAACGCGAAATCCAGACTCACGAAGAAGGAATCCGAGCGCTGGCAGCTCGAGGAGAAAATCTACGCCGCCCGCGAAGCCTATGAAAAGCAGCAGCTCGACGATTATCTTGATGAGATCTCCTACAAGGAAGCCATGGGCCAATATGACGACGACCAGGCCCGGAAGATCTCCGACCTGACCTACGCCTACAACAAGCTTGCCAAGAAGAAGGAAGACCTGCGTAAGCTTGAGCAGCAGATCTACAAGGAGACCAAGGCCTATCAGGAGGCCGAGGCCAAAAAGGCCAAAGACGCGGCCGACGCGATTGAAGATATCGTCGACATGCGCATGAAGTATATCCGCAAGGAGCAGGAGCTCAAAAAGAAAGCGCTGGAGGACGAGCTCGACGGCTACAAAAAGCTCTACGACGCGCAGGCAAAGGCTCTCGACAAGCAGAAGGAAGCCGACGACTACGCCAAAACCGCCGCCAAAAAGCGCGCGGATATCGCAGAGATCGAAACGCGGCTGAATGAGCTCTCCGCCGACACGAGCGCCGCCTCCCAGCGCGAGCAGGCCGAGCTGCGCGCCGAGCTTGCCGAAAAGCAGGAGGACCTTGAGGAATACGAAAAAGAGCAGTCCATCGAGCGGCAGAAGGAAAAGCTCGATGAGGAATACGCCCTGCTGGAAGAGCAGAACAACGCCAAAATCGAGAAGATTGATGAATTCCTCGATAACGAGGGCGCGGTGCGCGATCAGGCCATGGCGGACATCATGACCCGCAGCGAAACCGTCTACCAGGAGCTGATGGAGTGGAACGCGAAATACGGCGACGGCATCAACAAAACCGTGACCGACGCGTGGAAGGCCGCCACCGATGCGCTCAAAACCTACGGCACGCAGGCAAACGCCATCAAAATCTCCGAAAACCCTGGCGACATCAAGCCGCCCGTCAAAACGCCCAGCGCCGCCGCGCAGCAAAAGCCCGCCGCGTCCTCCGGCGGTTCGTCCGCCGCCAAGGCCCCGGTCAAGGGTGGGCGAGCGAGCGTGACCACAAAGGACGCAGCGGCCTATGCCTCCTCCTCCGGCAAACGCGTGGGTTCCTGGAGCACGATGGCGAAGAACGCGGGCGTGGGCTGGAACCAGAAGCTCTACGTGACTAACATCGCCAACGGGAAGGTTGCCATCGGCACCACCTCAAAAATTGGCAACACCATCGCGTGGGTCGACAAAAAGAACGTAAAGGGCTACCGCTCCGGCTCCCCCTTCATCCCCTCCGATCAGCTTGCGCTGGTGGACGAGGCCGGGCCGGAGCTAATTATCCGCAACCCCGTTCAGGGGCGGCTGACGCACCTTTCACGTGGCGACGGGGTGCTCAACAGCACGCTCACCGAACGCATTATTGCCCTCGCGCAGAACCCCGCCGCCTTCCTCAACCAAAGCATGGCCAAGCTCTCCTCCGCCTTCGGCGCGGGCTTTGCCCCGGGCGCCGCGCCCTGCATTCAGATCGATTCCAAGGTGATCGTGGAGGGCAATGCGGATATGGAAACCGTCAAGGCGCTCGAAAAGGCGGAAAACCGCATTGCGGAAAAGGTGTTCACGCAGGCGAATAAGAAATACCTGCGCAGCGGCCATACGATCAACCCAAAGCATTTGGGGTAATGGATTCTAAATAACCAGACGACAGATATTGACACATCCCCCGGAGCGGCAGGCCCCGGGGGATGGATGAAGGAGGCTTTTTATGCATCTCTCCGGAAAGTATTTCAACTACAACAACCAGTCCTCCGCCATCTGGGGGCTGTTTTTCGCGCAGGTGGAGCTCACCCCCGACCGGCGCAGAATGGGCGGCCCCGCCTATTCCACGCAATATAACCGGCTTTCACACCGCCATTTTCTCCAGCAGGATACATGGGAGGAGCCGCTCTCTTTCGATGTGGAGATCGTATCCGACCGCGTGCTGTCAGACGCGGAGGTGGGCGAGGTTTACGCCTGGCTTTTTCATGAAAAAGCGTTTCGCAAGCTCGAACCCCTCTCCGACGAATACGACGGCGTTTACCTCAACTGTGTGTTCCACGCCGTGGAGGAGATCGAGGGCGGCGTAAACGGCAAGTATGGAGCGGTCGGCTTCAAGGCCACCCTGCTGTGCGACGCGCCCTGGGGCTGGGAGGATGGCGAAGCCGTATACGAAGCGGCGGAGATCGGCACGCAGATGGCGTTTGAGAACCCGTCCGTTTACAAGGGCTATCTCTACCCGGAGGTTATTCTACAAACCGGAACGCAGGGCGGCAGCGTCATGCTGCAAAACGTGACCGATCAAAACCGCCAAACGGCATTTACCGGCCTCAACGCCACGCCGCACACCATCACGCTCCGGCCGGAAACGCTGGAGGTGCGCTCCACCCTTTCGACCGAGCCGATCTATAACAGCTTTAACAAAAATTTCTTCCGCCTGCTCCCCGGCCTGAACCGCTTTGCCGCGACCGGGGACATACAGAAGCTCACATTTCAATACAGGATTGCGAGGCTGATATAATTGCTTGCTCAATTTGATTCCTTCGGGAATTTTGAAATCCCGCAGATCACGCTCTGCAACCCGGATGGCCGCGCGCTCGGCATCCTCTCGAACCTCTCGGACCGGCAGATGAATATCCGGTTTAACGATCTATCCGATCTCTCCTTCACCATCCAGCGCGGCGCAAAGGAGTGCCGCTGCCCCGTCTATGAACAGGTGGAGCCCTTTCGCTACCTCCTGGTGGATGGAATCGGCTATTTCGTCATCACGGATGTGTCCGTTTCCGAAGAGGGAAACGACGCGTTCAAAACCGTGGAGGCCTCCTCCTGCGAATATGAGCTGAACAACATTCAGCTCGGCTACTATGAAGGCACCTACCGGTTTTACAGCGGAGACGACAGCGACCCGAAAAACTCCCTGCTCTCAGATATCATGAAGCGCCTCCCCTCCTGGCGGCTGGATACGGACGGCATCCCCGCCGCCGTTGCCGCGCGCTCCCGCACCTTTGACACAACCGATCAAACGGTTTATGCCTTCCTCATGACGGAATTGGAGGAGGCGTATGAATGCCTGTTTGAATTTGACATATTGAACCGCGTCATCCGTGTTTACGACCGCTATCAATACGATAACCGCACGGATATCTGCCTCTCCACGGAGGATGTGCTCCAGGGGCTGACCCTGCGCACCAAATCCGACGAGATCAAAACCGCCCTGCTCGTCAAGGGCGGCAACGGGCTCGACATCCTCAGCGTAAACCCGCTGGGCACCAACTTGATCTATAACTTCAGCTATTACGCCACAGAGGAGTGGATGGACGCCGCGCTGATCGAAAAGGTAAAAAACTGGCAGGCCCATGTGGACGCCCTCACGAGCTCAGAAAACAGCGCCTTTCAGGTGCAGCGTGCGGAAATCAGCAAGCTTCAGGGGCGAAAAGCCGAAAAGGAAGGCGAGATCACCCGCCTCAAGCAGGAGCTTTCAAACTTGCAGGTGCAGCAATCCGCCATCATCAGCGATACGGCGTCACAGGATATCAAAAATGCAAATCTCAAAGCTCTTCACCCGCAAATCCTAGCTGCAAAATCGGCGCTGAGCACGGCGGAAGGCGCGCTCTCTTCTATTCAAACACAGCTCAACACAGAGAACGACAAGCTTTTGGCGCTCCAAAAACAGGTGCGCTTAGAATCTGTATTCACACCGGCGGAGATGGAGGTGCTCTCCCGCTTCATCCAGCAGGGCGCGTATACAGAAGAGAACATCACAAAGCAGGATAACATGAGCTATGAAGAGGCGCAGGCCCAGGCGCTGGAGCTTTACAACAAGGCGCAGAGCCTGCTCAAAACCATCTCCACCCCGCGCTATGAGTATTCTGTGGAAACCGCGAGCTTCGTGTTTCAAAAGGAGTTTGCCCACTTAACCAGCCAGCTCAAATCCGGCTGCCTGATCGACATCCGGCTAAGCGAGGAGGATATTGCAAGCCTCCTGCTGCTTGAAATGGCGGTGGATTATGACGGCCGCTCCCTCTCCCTCACCTTTGGCAACCGCTATAAGCTCAGCGACCCGAGCGCGCTGTTCAACGATCTCGTCGGCGGCTCCATCGCCAAAACGGCAAGCACGGTGGAATACCTGCGCACCACCTTCGATTTTAAGCAGCAAAAAGACGATCTCGACCATCTGGCGGAGCTGAAGGATGAATCGATCAACCTCACGCACAATATGGTGGTCAACGCGGATAACCAGGTGATGGTCATCGACGCCTCCGGCATCAACGGCCGCAGGGCGGTCATCGGCGAAGACGGCCTTCCAACCGGCGACTACGAGCCTGAGGTTTTGAAAATCACAAATAATACCATCGCCTTCTCCACGGACGATTTCGAAACGACGGAGACTGTGCTGGGTAAAAACCTGCTGCCCGACGGCGCGACCACGCCGGACGGGAAGAATTACATGTACGGCCTGAATGCGAAGCTGCTCATGGGCGATCTGATCATCGGCGAAAATTTGAAGGTGAGCGGGGAGATTGAGGGCAGGCTGATCAACGCAAAGGGCTTAACGGTGAATAACGGCGTGACGGACACGCTCCGGGTGGATGAGAACGGCGACGTCTCCCTCAACGTCAAAAGCCTAAGCATCACGGGGAACCAGGTGGCGACGCAGGGGGATTTGACGAGCGGGATCAATGGGCTGCAAATTGGAAGCCGGAATTATATTAAGGACAGTGTATCAAGAACTTTAACTGCCAATTCCACGAGTGATTGGTATTATAACAACCTATACACAGGCTTAGAAAATACGCAATACACGTTTAGCGTAGGAAAAATTTCCGTCATTTCGGGAAGCGCAACCAAGGTATCCGTTTTGATCTATGATATAAATAACGCAAAACTCATTCAAACGATGTATTTAAATGTGTCCAATAGCAAGCAGCAAATCTCGTTTACCCCGCCACCCAGCAGCGCCGCCTTGAGCTTATTAATCTATGCAGGCGTTGCCGGAAGCACGGCTGGAAACAGCCTAAAATACGAACACATGAAGCTCGAAAAAGGATCAAAAGCCACCGACTGGACGCCCGCCCCGGAAGACCGCTCCTATCTCGTCAACACCCTCTCCCCCACGCAGGCGGACGGCCTTTGGCTCGGCAGCGACGGGAAGCTGAATATCACGGCGACGCAGATCAAGGCGGGGAGGTTGCAGTCGAAGGATGGGAGTTCGTACTTTAATCTGGAAAGTGGTGAGATAGTAAGCAAAAATACAAAAATGGCAGGACGGTTTGTGTCAACAGGAAGCAAAATAGCAGCAACGTTAGGGAACACGGAACAAATCCCCGATGCGAGCCCGGGTCAAGCATTGGTGTTCCATCCTGCTGGATCCGATCCATTTAGTGGCTGGAATGTCCTTGACTCATATGGATTTATATCATCCACTGAGTTTGGAGGCGGACATGATATTGATATCAATATACCAACCAAGGGGAATATTTCGTTGAACGCTTTTTACGGAAGCATCAAACTGAATGCCGACACCGTAACAGTGAATGGAAAAGAGGTATATACAAGTAAAAACCTCCAAAGCGGCGAAGCAATGGTGCCAAACGGTTCCCTATCCGGAGGTATTTACACCGGAGAAACAACCGTATACTTTCCATTAGTCTTTTCAAAAGCGCCTCGCGTTATTGTAACACCCCGAACCGGGGCCCCGTACACTGTCCAAGCGGCAGTCGGCGGACCGCCTACGGCCAACAGTGTAAAAATCATCGTGCAAAGAAACACCAAAACAGCAGACGGCTATACCGCTGTGCAGTGGATCGCGGTTGAGCCAAGATAAGGAGGTCGCAAAATGGCATTTATAAAATCCGACGTTGAAACCTGTTATGGATTTCACGTCCCAAACGCCTATTTAAAAGTCACACGCGCGGAATTCAGCGCGAGAAAAAAAGCCTGGGACTATGCCGTATGCGTCTACGCGAGCAAAGAGGCAGCGGCTGAGGGCAAAATCATCTGCGATTATTATATTGGAGAAATCCCTTTGCAAATTGGCGGAGACTTGCCCGACATCCTCCGCATGATCTACGAGGACATTAAAATGAAGGCGCAGGACGCGGATTCCTATCCTGAAATCGCTGAAAAATTTGCGGACTGCATAGACGACGTGGAGGAAGACTTGCCCTCCCCCTCCTATGCCGAGCTCGCCGCCGCAACCAATATCCTGATGGGAGGAGAAAACGCATGAGCATCATCGACGAAGCCCGCGCCATGCGGGCAAGCTATATCGCCCTTGCGCAAAGCGCCCCGGATGAGCTGCTTTCATCCGGGGATTATTTATCGGTTTTTGATCCGCTGTGCTGGGATGGCGGCCTGATCCCCGCGCGCAGCGTGCGCCGCCATGAGGGGAACCTTTACCGCGCAAATGCGGATTGCTGGGATCGGGAGGACAATTGGCCCAGCGCCGCGCCCACCCTCTGGACGCAGGTCACGCCGGACGAATGGCCCGCCTGGGTGCGGCCCTCCGGCGCGCATGACGCTTACAACACCGGCGACAAGGTGACGCACAACGGCAAACAATATACCTCACAAATCGACGGCAACACCACAGAGCCGGGAACAGACGAACGCTGGTGGAGCGAAACGAAAGAATAACCAAGTGGAGGAAATATACTATGCAAGAATATCTTACCCGCCGCAAGGCGGAACTCCAGCAGGAATATAACAGCCTGACGCTTCAAAAATCGAATTTGAGCAGGCAGCTCAAAGCCTGCCGGGAGCGCATGGCGCAGCTACGCGGCGCATTCGCCGAGCTGGAAGCGCTTGCCCAGCAACCGGCATCTCCGAATATTTCCGAGCCGCAGGCATAGCAATTCCCCCATTCCATAAACATGAAAGGATGAACGCATCATGCGAACCGTACGCATTGATTTCACCAACCAATCCGTTTCCTATCCGGATGGCACATTGGCCGGCCGACGGGGCGAACATCTGATGACACAGCTCATCATCAGCCTGCCGGAGGAAATGGGGGCTTCTGAAATTGAATATTATCGCCTCGCCTTCTGCCGGTATGGCAACGAGGAGCGCATTTTAACCAATCGGATCACAGAAGCCACGGAGGGCGACCGCGCATACCGCTCCGGCAACCTGATTTATTGCAAGCTCTGGCACGATTTAACGGATGCGCAAGGCCTCTTTTTCAATGTGGAGGGCTGCCGTGAAAAGAACGGTGAGGAAGTGCTGCTTTGCAAATCGCCCCGGGCTCGCCTTAGCTTCCAATCTGCCGTTTCCGGGGAGGAATCCGCCGCTGACACACCGCTCTCTTCCCCGCGGGACGGCATCACACCCCACATTGGGGCAAACGGCAACTGGTTTCTCGGCTCCCAGGATACCGGCGTTTCCGCCGCTGGCCAAAAGGGGGAGCCGGGTGAAGCAGGTGCGCCGGGCACACCCGGCCAGCCCGGCATCACGCCCCATATCGACAGCGCCACGAAGCACTGGATGACCGGCGATACGGATACCGGCATTTCAGCCGAAGGCACGCCGGGCCCACACGGCGCAAACGGGGCGGACGGCGTGAGCCCCACTGTTTCAGTCGCAATCAACACAGGCACGGAGTACAGGCTCACCATCACCGACAAAAACGGATCTATCACCACCCCAAACCTGAAAGGGCAGAATGGCGCGGGCAGCGGTAGTGTTTCCGTAACGGTCGGTGAAACAACCACCGGCGCGCCTGGCTCAAACGCCACCGTCACCAATTCCGGCACAGCCTCCGCCCCGGTGCTGAACTTTACCATTCCGCGCGGCGACAAGGGGGAAACAGGCCCCAAGGGAGAGCCCGGCATACAGGGTCCAAAAGGCGATCCAGGCCCAGCAGGCGCCAACGGCAGGGACGGCACAGACGGGGTAAGCCCCACTGTGGCGGTTGCAAGCAATACGTCCACAGAATATAAACTTACCATCACCGATAAAAACGGCTCCATTACTACCCCTAATTTAAAAGGCCAAAACGGAAGCGGCGGGGGCTCCGGGAGTTCTTCCTCCTTTACTACACAGGACGTCCCGCTGGTGTGGACGCGAGACGACGATCTAAAAGTCCTATATGCACCGATTGATATCAGTCCGGAGAATTATGTGCGTGTGATGCATGTTGTATTAACGACGGACGGCGTGATTAATAGCAACAGCGCACTCCTTAACGTCCCGGGCATAATGACCTTTGGCGCAAGCACACCAACACCTATATATTTGGCACGGCTGTTCACTGTGGCTCCACTAGATGGATTTGTAATATGTGCAGATATTTCGAGAGCATTGACAGAGGGGGATATAGGAGATCTTTCGATTAACCTTATCCCATCTATGTTTACTCAAGCCACGCTATATATCTTACAGGAGGGATGACCGATGATAGACGCAGAGATGATTGCGCAAATAAATGCGCTGGGCAGGGAATCGCGTGCGCATAACCAAGCGCTTGCAGAGCAGCGGGAGATCTTGCTCCGTGCCGCTGCGCAAACCCTGCCGGAGGATGTAGCGGTTACAGTGCCGCTGATGTACCCAGCGTGGGATTGGCAGTCCTGCAAGCGGGATATGATCGTCAATTAC
>OJNP01001826.1_pt1 | contig 10009 bp, 7 predicted proteins | sample 1597921 | NCBI WGS metagenome assembly OJNP01 (sample SAMN01915213, study PRJEB22387) | human gut metagenome | isolation source: stool | host: Homo sapiens | place: USA | reverse complement strand
CGACGGGATGACTTTCAGCGCGCGGTCAAAAGCAGCGCGGCTTTTTTCATAAGTATTTACTTTAAAGCTCATTCCTGTCACCTCCTGAGTTACGCCAAATAGATGGACACACGGTCCAAAATCCGGTTGACGTTATCGATCATGTTTACCATACCGCTCATGGCGATAGAACCATCACAGATGCAGCCCATGGCGCTAACTTCACCACGCAGGAGCTGGCCCGCAATTTCAAGGCTGCCAAAGGTCATGGCCGCACGCGGCTTGTCGCAGCGGTCTTTAATTGTAACCATGTGGTGATTGCGCACGCGCAGCGTCACGCCGATATCGCCGTTCACGTTCATCGCGATGTCCCCATCCGGGATCAAGCCCGTGCTGAAAATGCCGCTCTTATCGTGGTTAGCCACCTGAGAAATGGCAACCGCCGCAGTATAGAGCGTCAGGCGTGTGCTGATTGCACGGAATTCCGGATCCTTCATGTCCTCTGGCTCCGGGCGCAGATACTTTGCCAGCAGATCGGTCAGCGGCACAAAGCTCTTAAGCAGGAACTTCAGATGCGCGAAGCCCTTGGAGGGGATCGGCGTCGTCGTGCCGTCAAGCAAGCCGTTAAACTTCTCGCAGGAGCTGAAGGGAAGCTTTACGTCGCATTTTTCAACGCCTTCCTCCATCCTGCAGCGCCCGTTTTTGAAGGTGATCGTGGCAGCGGGGCCCCCTTTCACCTCAAAGCCGATCGAAAGAGGCTTTTTGTTGGTCAGGAGCGCACCGGCGTTGGGATCCAGCGCACACAGATTCTCCAGCGTGCCGAGAACGCCGAACAGATTGATGTACGCCATGGTTTTGGTGTCGGTCGTTGTTAACAAGGTACCTTCCTCCTTTTTCGAGTGAGTGCTCATTCTATTACTATCGAAACATATGCGGGTTCCCACCCGCATATGAATTGAAGCCGATAAAGAACAGTATAGGCACGATCATCTCTGTATACTTGTTTGTTATTTTACCAAAATTCAATGAACATGTCAACGCACTTTCGTCATTCTGACAGTCAAAGAAATCGACTAAATTCTGTGCGGAATGACGAAACAAATCTTTGTTTTTTCTTTATTGTAATATTTTTTTCCTCTCTCCAAATTGGCATGAATGAATTTTTAGGTTAAACGGATTGAAAATCCTGATTACCTATTGTTTTTCAATTTTACAAAAAAGCCATCCGGACTGCAAGTGAATATTTCTGGGAATCTTTTTGCTTTTATCAATCTGTTATCCGATAAAACTGTCCGCTCAGGCCGGATTCCCGGGCTCCATGCTTGCAGGAATCTTCTTATAGCTTCGCAAGGACACCGGCCGTCCTAAGGCCTTTGTAGGCAATAAGGTGCGCTGGCCCTAGCGTGGCTTTTCCCAATTGCCTGAAAGCATCTCATTCCCATCAGAAACGGGGATAGCTGTTTTCACAGCCATCCCCGCCATCGTGTTAAAAAACAATTTTAATTTGCCTGATACATAACCGCACCGCCGGCCTGCTAAATAAGGATTAATATTTAATTAGGTAGTTTTCCAGTTCCCATTGGGAAACCTTGGTGCGGTAATCCTCCCATTCGGACTTTTTAGCTTCCAAGTATTTGGTATAAACATGATCGCCCAGAGCTTCCATAATAAAGGCGTCGCCTTCAAACGCCGCGACAGCCTCTTCCAAGCTGCCCGGAAGCATTTCGATTCCAGCGGCCTTGCGCTCTTCTTCCGTCATATGATAAATATTGGAGTCTGTTGATGGCGGCGGAGTCATGCCCTTTTCAATCCCATCGAGGCCCGCCATCAGGCAGAGCGCCATTTCCAGATACGGATTGCAGGCTGGGTCTGCGCTGCGCAGTTCCACGCGCGTGCCAGCTCCACGCGCCGAAGGCACACGAATCAATGGGCTACGATTTTTTGCGGACCAAGCGATATAAACCGGAGCCTCATATCCAGGCACCAACCGCTTATAGGAATTGACCAACGGATTGGTGATGGCGGTCATGCTCTTGATATGTGCCATGATACCCGCGATAAACTGATAGGCGGTGGCGCTGAGGTTGTTGACATCGGTTTCATCATAAAATGCGTTTTTGCCATCTTTAAACAAAGACATATTCGTATGCATACCAGATCCATTGATCCCAAAAATCGGCTTAGGCATAAACGTGGCATGTAAGCCATGCTGCTGCGCATAGGTTTTCACCACATATTTAAACGTCATCACATTATCCGCCGTGGGCAGAACCTCATCATATTTAAAATCAATCTCGTGCTGTCCCTCTGCAACCTCGTGGTGAGAGGCCTCGATCTCAAAGCCCATTTCTTCGAGCGCTAAGCAGATATCGCGGCGGCAGTTTTCGCCGAGATCCACTGGACCAAGGTCAAAATACCCGCCCTCGTCATTGGTTTTAGTGGTAGGCTTTCCATCCTCATCCACATGAAACAGGAAAAATTCGCATTCCGGGCCAACGTTAAAAGAATATCCCATATCGGCAGCCTTCTTGATCGCCCGTTTCAGGATATAGCGCGGATCGCCCTCAAATGGCGTGCCGTCCGTCCGGTAAACATCACAAATCAGGCGGGCCACTTTGCCAAACTGCGGGCGCCATGGGAAGATCACGAAGGAATCGTAATCCGGGCGAAGATACATATCAGACTCCTCAATGCGGACAAAGCCTTCAATCGAAGAGCCGTCAAACATGCATTCATTATTGAGCGCCTTCTCCAATTGGCTAACAGTAATCGCCACATTTTTCAGTTGGCCAAGAATATCCGTAAACTGAAGGCGGACAAACTTCACGTTTTCTTCCTGTGCAATGCGGAGGATATCTTCTTTCGTATACTTTCCCATGACAATGCCCCTTTTCTAAAAAAATAAAAAGAGCAAAAGCATTCCATCCGGAGCGCCTTTGCTCTAATGCTATTTATTATATGCGCCGCACGGCGGCCTGTCAATTAAAAAATAGCAATTTTTAATTTTTGCTGTTTTTTCAGCGGAGGCAACAAATCCCCCTTGCCCTCCAGCAGCGTCATTTGTGCATCTCACCATACCGCAAACCCTTATTCCTGCCTATTATCCTCTCTCTGGAACAATTCTTGCACAACGCGGATCTCCATCACGCGCCGGCCGTCCGTTTTCGTTACTGTCACATGGAGGCGGCCATCCGTAAAACGGTCGCCTTCCACCGGAATCCGCCCCAGCTCTTCCATCACCCAACCGCTGACGCTGACATAATCGCGTTCTTCGTCAATGGAAAACAAATCAAACATATCCTCCAGATTTGCGCTGCAATCGATCGTATAGCTTCCATCCGGATTGAGGCGGAACTCCTCATTCACCTCATCGTGCTCATCCCAGATTTCGCCCACCAGTTCCTCCAGCACATCCTCCAGCGTTACAATGCCTGCTGTGCCGCCGAATTCATCCACCACCACAGCCATGTGAGTGGCCGCATGCTGCATCTGATTGAGTAGACGGGAAATCGGCATATTTTCCGGCACCCAGATCACTTCCTGCATCATCTCGGCCACCGGCCGCCCCTCGTCCCAGCAATAGGAATAGAAATCCTTTTCGTGGATTACGCCGCGGATATCGTCCAAATTTTCATGATAGACCGGTAGTCTGGAAAAATGATTTCCTTTAAAGATAGCCGCAATCTCCTCCGGGCTATCCGTATCCTCGACCGCCACGATATCCACGCGGGGCGTGAGAATATCCTCCGCGTTAAGATCGTGGAATTCGATCGCGGAGCGGATTAGTCTGCCCTCATGCGCATCAATGCCGCCATCATTCTCCGCCTCGCCGACGAGGGTCATCAGCTCTTCCTCCGTGATACCCGGATCGTCACCGCCATGAAACAGGCGCAGCAGCAGCTTTTTCCATTGGGCAAAGAGGAAATTGACCGGCTTGAGGAGCATAATGAAAAAGCGCAGCAGCGGGGCGAATGCCATTGCTATTCGCTCCGGCCTCTCCTTTGCCAGGCTTTTTGGGGAAATCTCGCCGAAAATGAGAACCACCACCGTCAGCACAATGGTGGATACCGGCACGCCCCTCTCCCCCATCCACCGGGTGAAAAGCACTGTTGCAATCGAAGCAGCGGATAGGTTCACAATATTGTTGCCGATCAAGATGGTCGAAAGAAGCCTATCGTAATCCTCCGCCATGCGCAACACCAGCCCCGCGCGCTTGCTGCCCGCCGCCTCTCTGTTCTTCAGGCGAATTTTATTAATGCAGGAAAACGCCGTTTCTGTTGAGGAAAAGAAGCCGGACATTAAAATCAAGCATAACAGAACAACCAGCAAGATAATACTGCTACTGTCCATTGAGGACCATCACTCCAATATCCATTTCTAATGGGATTTATTTTATCTGATTCTCTTCCCTATTTCAAGGATTTTATAACAAATCCAGCAAAATGAATTTTTGCTTTGTATCCGACCACCCGATTTCGGGCCAATCCCTCTTTTTGCGCAGAGCCTATCGCTTGAAGCCGCATTGCGCCGACACTTGCGGTTGATTCAGAAAAGAAACTATGATACGATACACATAAAGGTTTAGAGGTTATTTTGGAAAGGATGTGACAGCAATGCCGAAACGCAGCGACTATATTTCCTGGGATGAATACTTTATGGGGATTGCCCTGCTATCCGCCATGCGCAGCAAAGACCCTTCCACACAGGTGGGGGCGTGTATCGTCAACGCGCAGAACAAGATCATGTCCGTCGGTTACAACGGGCTCCCGCTCGGTTGCGACGACGACCTGTTCCCCTGGGAGCGTGAGGGGGATGATTTCAACACAAAATACCCCTATGTATGCCATGCGGAATTGAACGCGATCCTCAACAACGCCGGTCGGCCGCTCGATGGCTGCAAAATCTATGTAGCGCTTTTCCCCTGCAACGAATGCGCAAAGGCAATCATCCAGTGCGGCATCAAAGAAGTGATCTACATCTCCGATAAATATGCGGATTCCGTCGCTGTGCGCGCCTCCAAGCGGATGTTTGAAGCGGCGGGAGTCGCCTATACGAAGCTCACCGGCCTGCACGAGGAGTTGACGCTCAACTTCCGCGAGGAGGATATTTGACCTGCCGATTCGAGAGAGAAACGAGGGCATCATGCAAAAGAAACAAATTTTATACATTGCTTTGGGGCTTTTTCTTATGCTTTTCCTGCTGTTCGGCGGCAAAGCCGCAAAAGCTATTATCCAGCCCCTGATCGCCCCTGCGCCCGCTGAGCGCCATTCAAAGGCGAAGGCGCGGAATATCACGCTTCAAGCAAACGACTATGTGTTATTCGGCTCCTATCAGGGTGAGCCGATCCTTTGGCAGGTGCTGCGTATCCAGGAGGGCAAGCCTCTGCTTTGGAGCAGCCGGATTCTCTGCTTTAAGGCCTTTGATGCAGCCGGGGAGGATGCAGCCCTTCACAGGGGCGCGGACTTTGCCGCCCAGGGATCAAATCGTTGGGCGGATAGTTCTCTGCGGCAATGGCTCAACTGTGCGGAGCAGGAGGTGCCCTGGTCGCACTGCCCGCCTGCCGCACAGAATGTGCTGGACGGGCTGAACCCATATGCGGACGAGCCCGGCTTTCTGGCCGGGTTTACCGCGCAGGAATGCTCGCTTTTGGCAGAGCGCAAAGGAGATCTGATTTTTCTGCTCAGTCAAAAGGAAATCAGCGGGTGGGTTCCCGCAGCAAAACGGGCGAAGCGGTTGACCCACACCGCGAGTGTAAGCGACCGCTCGCCTTATCTGAATCTCCCCATGAGCCCGGAGTGGTATTGGACCTCTACCCCAGCCAATTCCACCCGCACAGGCGTGGCGACAGTGACCACCAACGGCAGCTTTTATAAAGACCCGGCATACGACCGCCACACCGGCGTATGCCCTGCCGCCCTGCTCAAAACGCAAAATGTGAAGGCGTGCGGCAACGGCACGCAGGGAAGCCCCTATCAGCTCGAGGGGGCGGTTAGATGAAGCAAGAAAAGCAGCGTATCTCTTCCCTGCGACAATCTCCGTGGTTCCCCCTAGTAGGATACGGCGCGATATTACTGGCCTTTTGTCTTTTTTGTACCCGTCTGTTTTTCAAAACAGACGACGGCAATTTCACCGGAATTTTGCTCAGCCCGGATTTCTCCCTCTATGGATTTCTGTCGCAGCGATATCTCACATGGTCTGGCCGCACGGTGGGGGAAGCGCTTCTCATGCTCTTCCTGCGCGCGCCGCTGGTTTGCTGGAAGCTTGTCAATTTTGGCCTGCTATTCTATATCTCCTATTTCCTATGCCGGTTGTTTACATGGGCGGAGGGCCCGCTCCCGGCGCGTGAACGAATTTTGTTTGGTAGCGCATCCCTCTGGATGATTTTCTTTTTATCCCTCAATTCGCCTGCTTTTTGGTTTTCCGCCACGTTTTTCTATGTATGGCCGGCAGCGGCAATGCTTTACACGCTTTCCCCGCTTGTTGCGCTGCTGTTCGGCCAAAAAGTGCGCTGGCGCTGTTTACCGCTCTGGTGCCTCGCGGCAGTGCTCGCTGCCTCCCAAGAGCAATCCTGTGCGCTGACGCTCACATTTTTCCTCCTCCTACTTGCCGCTTTGTGGATGCGGGAGAAGCATTTCCGGCCCATCTTTCTTTTACAGCTTTTGATTCTCGCCGCGGAAACAGCGTGGGTGCTCCTCTCGCCCGGCGGCAGCGCCCGCACGGCGGCTGAGGCGGCTGCCGCCTATCCGAATTTTCCACAGCTTTCGCTCTTACAAAAGCTGTGCGGCGGATTGGTGAACCTCTTGGCGCACCAATTTTTCTATATCCAATTGATTGCTATTCTTCTGCTCGCCTTTTTAAGCATTGCCGCCCTCCAGCTTGCCCCGAAAAAATGGCTGAAAATTTTGCTTGCTGCGCTCAATGGCGTTCAGTTCTTCCTCTGCGTGCCCTTCAATATCCTCCTAGCTGCAACGCGCGGTGGTTTTCAATGGCTCAACGCGGCCTTCGCCGAGCGCGCTTTCGATTGGGCCGCCTGCCTGGCGCTTGCGCTCGGTTTGCTGTGCCTGCTCGCGGATTTTGCGCTCAGCCTGTTTTTGTGGCTCAGGCGGCGGGATGCTGCCCATGCGGGCGTGTTATTGTGCATTCTGGCTGCCTATGCCAGCGCGATGACCATCAGCCTTTCTCCAACCATCTATTCCTCTGGGCAGCGCGTTTTCTTCTATACGGACATTTTGCTACTCGCCGCCATAGGTCTACTTTATTGCACGCTCCCGCAGACAAAGGCCGTCCGGCGGTTGCGCATAGGCGCTTATGGATATGCAGGCGTAAACTTTATATTGGATGTCATCCTCTTCACGCTTCTGGAGCTTCCCTGGCTGGGATGACGGAAAGGATTCATATGGGAAAAACATTGGTGCTCGCTGAAAAGCCCAGCGTCGCGCGGGAGCTTGCCCGTGTGCTTGGCTGCAAACAGAAGGGCGACGGCTGCCTCCTAGGCGGCCAATATATCGTGACCTGGGCGCTCGGCCATCTGGTCACTCTGGCAGACCCGGAGGCCTACAGCAAGCAATACCAATCCTGGAGGCTAGAGGATCTGCCCATGCTGCCGGAAAAGATGCAGCTCGTCGTCATCAAACAGACCGCCAAGCAATTTCACGCGGTGTCTCACCTCATGCATCGGCAGGATGTCACTGAGCTCATCATCGCGACGGACGCCGGCCGCGAGGGAGAGCTGGTCGCCCGCTGGATCATGCAGAAGGCAGGTTGGAAGGGAAAAACAAAACGGCTCTGGGTCTCCTCCCAGACGGATAAAGCCATTCGGGAGGGGTTTGCCCATCTCAGGCCTGCCGCAGAATACGACAGCCTTTATCGCGCCGCTCAGGGCCGCGCAGAGGCGGATTGGCTCGTGGGCCTCAATGTGACCCGCGCGCTCACCTGCAAGCACAACGCACAGCTCTCCGCTGGGCGCGTGCAAACGCCTACGCTCGCGCTGATCGTGCAGCGCGAAGAGGAAATCCGCGCCTTCCGCCCAAAGGAATATTTCTCCGTACAGGCGCAGTTCGACGGCTTTCGTGCTCTCTACCGGGATGAAAAGGGCCAATCCCGCTTTTTCGACCGCGCGCGGGCGGAGCACATCGTTTCCTCCTGCGCCGGGCAGGCCGCGGTGGTCGCCCGCCTGCATAAGGAATTAAAAAAACTGCCGCCACCCGCCGCCTACGACCTGACGGAGCTCCAGCGGGACGCCAACAAAAAATACGCCTATTCCGCCAAGCAGACGCTCTCGATCATGCAGCGGCTCTATGAAACCCACAAGCTTTTGACCTATCCGCGCACGGATTCCCGCTATATTTCCGACGACGTCGTGCCTACCCTCCCGGAGCGGCTGCGTGGGATCATGACCGGCCCCTATGCGGCCTATGCCCGTGCCATCCTGCGCGCAAAGCCGATCCCCACGAAGGCGATCGTCAACAATCAAAAGGTGACCGACCACCATGCTATCATCCCCACAGAGGAGCCGGCCGATCTCTCTGCCCTCTCTCCGGAGGAACGCAACGTCTATGACCTCGTGGTGCGGCGCTTCCTCGCGGTGCTCTCCTCTCCCTGCGGCTATGAGGAAGTGGATCTGGCACTCACCATCGGAAAGCACACGTTTTATGCTAAGGGGAAGACCGTCACAAATCCTGGCTGGCAAACTGTTTACGGTGCGCAAGCAGCCCTGGAGGAACCAGAAGCAGAAGAGGAGACGGAAAGTCAGTCCTTCCCCGTTCTTACCCAGGGCGCGAAGCTTGCCGTCAGGCAGGTCTGTCTCTCCCCCGGCCAGACCAAGCCCCCCGCGCGCTACACGGAGGCAACGCTTCTAACGGCCATGGAGCACCCGGGCGGTCAAGTGCAAGACCAAAAGCTGCGCCGTACGCTGGAGGAGACAAGCGGCCTCGGCACGCCTGCCACGCGGGCGGACATCATCGAGAAGCTGTTCGACGCCTTTTGCATCGAGCGGCAGGGCAAGGAAATCCGCCCCACCTCCAAGGGGCGGCAGCTCATCGGGCTCGTCCCGCCCGATCTGAAGAGCGCGGCGCTCACTGCCCAGTGGGAGCAGCGGCTTCAGCGCATCAGCAAAGGGCAGGAAAGTCTGCCCGCCTTCCTCATAGAAATGCGAAAATACGCAACCAGCCTCGTTAGGCAGGTGATCGCAAGCAACGCGGCCTACGTCCACGATAACGTCACCCGCGAAAAATGCCCGGATTGCGGCAAATTCCTGCTCGACGTTAACGGCAAACGGGGCCGGATGCTGGTTTGCCCGGATCGGGAATGCGGCTACCGTAGGAGCCTCTCTGTTCAAACGAACGCCCGTTGCCCCAATTGCCACAAAAAGCTGGAGCTTCGCGGCGAAGGGGAGCAAAAAATGTTCACCTGCATCTGCGGTTACCGGGAACGGCTCAGCGATTTTGAAAAGCGCAAAAAGGCGGCGGGCGCAAACAAGAGCGACGTTCGAAAATATCTGGAGCGGCAACAAAAGGAACAGGCCTCCCGCGGCAATTCCGCGCTTGCGGATCAACTCGCCAAATGGAAGGCCCAGCAGGAAGAAGATGAATGAAAGGGGCGGCTGTATGGAGATTCGGGAAGCCTCTTTTTCGGAAAAGAGGCAAATCATCCGGCAGCATCCGCACACGAAATCGTTTCTCAAGCGCAAGGGGATCTTATCTGTTGCGGCCAAAGCCGGGCGGCTGCTTGGTTTTGCATTTGTGCAGCGCAGGAAGATTGCCACTGAGCCGCGTTTGACGGAGGATTTAATCCTGGTGATTGAAGTATTCAGCCCAGCAGAGCGCTGCAAGGGGATCGCCAGCGCGCTCGTTGGGCATATAAAAGAACAGGCTGTCGCGGCGGAAAGCTATCAGGTAATCGCCTATTATGCGCCGGATAATCTCCCCTCCCATAAGCTATGGATCAAAAATCAGTTTTGCGTGACCCCGCCGGATCCCAAGCTGGATCGGCATTTATCCAGTTGCTGTGCGCTCTATAAATGCTGCGTTTC
>OJNP01001809.1_pt1 | contig 10062 bp, 9 predicted proteins | sample 1597921 | NCBI WGS metagenome assembly OJNP01 (sample SAMN01915213, study PRJEB22387) | human gut metagenome | isolation source: stool | host: Homo sapiens | place: USA | reverse complement strand
TATATCTCCAACTTTTAATTTAGATTTTTCTTTTAATTTACTTTTCACTTTGTTAAGCCTCCGAATCGTTTGCTTTATTATAGCACATATTACATTCTTAGTTAAACGACTTTAATGTTTCCAATGCTGCTTCGAGTTCAGAGTCTTTTTCTAAATCTCTTTCACCTTCGATTCCAAATATTGGTTCTTTATGGTAATCTCGTGGCTCTGTAATTATTCGTTGAGTTTTTCCTTGGCTAAAGTAGCCACAAAAGAAATGAAGAAACTGTTGGAAATGATTGTCCAAATGCGGAGGTAACCAGTTATCACTTCTACAGAGAAAAACAGCATCGTAATCATTCTGCTTTAAAATAGATAAGTCTGTTGTGATTTTATCAATACCAGAGTAATCTTGCTCTTCGTATAACTCTACATAGTTCTCCGGAGCAATCCAAGTTATCTTAGTATTGGGAATTTCTTGTTTAATAAAATAACACCAGTTACCACAATCTTGTGTATCATTCTTTACATTATCATTGTAGTAATCCGCATGGAAATCTACATTAACTATTTCTAACTTTTCTGCTCCAGAAGTACTAAATTGCTCCTGTATAAATCCATAAATGTATTCGTGGCTAAAGCAAGCTAATACGGGAATATCATGCTTACAGTTGTTCATGAATACATTTTCTATAAAATACATTTCATTTATTTTACATGTTACTGTCTTTATTAAATCTGCAGATGGCTTAAAGTCATACTTACCTTTCCAGACCTGTTGAGAAAGGCTTGGTTGTAAATCAATACCATCTGGATATTCCATTAAAGCTTTTTCATTAGCATTTTGAAAATAATCAAAATCAATGCTTAGTACTCTAAAAGTTTTATTGTTCATGCTGTTACTCCCTATTGTTATTATTTCTTTACTCTATTATATTGGCTTCTCTAAATTGTATCACACTCCAGACTCTCCATTCAACTAAATCATCGAAACTAATACACCATCTATCTTTGTACTCACTAATTTCGTAATCTATTGCATCTTCGCAATTCTCGTAGTCCTCTTGGGAGGTTTTCTGGGCTAAAGTGATACAGTCCTCCTCTGTTCCAATGTTTAGAATACCAATATCAATTCCCTGATAAGCGTGATGCCATATGCATAGAAAATCACCATCATTTACTTCTACCTCTAAAATACGGTTACTATAGAAGCTTAGTACTCCAACCTTTGGTACAGGATTTTCCCAATCACAGCTATGACATCTAGTACCATTGATACGTTTGTAATTATTATCCATCTCTTTGTATAGATCCATACGAGTGTTTTGCATAATCTCATCTTCCGACAATTCTGCGTTGCCTGATGCTATTACGTTGTCTTTAATATTTTGTAATGCCTGTTTCTTTGCTAAATGGAGATTCCTGTGAAAGCTGAATTCGACATTTTCATAACTCTCATGGTCTATACCGCATACTAAATAAATCTTCATTCTTATTCTCCTTTTACGCTGACTATTGCAATTCCATAGTAATAAAAAGAGCCATTAGCTTTTACACTAATGGCTCTTGGCTAAAGATTGCTTCACTCTCGTGATCTAAAGATAATCACAGGTTCCTTATCTCTATACCCTCCGGGATCTAAAGATATCCTAGATTCGAGTCTGTCGTATCTTCCATCTATGATTTAGGTTCCATTTTTGAGATGTTCAATTTAAAGGTCCTTTGGCTTCCATCGGTTCTTTAGATTGTTTGGTATTTCTAAGACAGTTACTAGGATTTTATTACAGAAGATGTATGCGAAATTACCATACAGTCTAATGTTGTTAGCATTTTTATTGTTAAAGTACAGAGATGTAATCCAACGATTAATCTGTCCTTTTGTATCGCTGTGTTTCATTCCTATGTAGAAAGCTTTCTCAGCCATGCGTGTTGCTGCTTTACGACTGAGGCCACATCTCTCATGTAATCTCTCGTAGGCATGTCTTGATACTTCTATTTTATCTTCCAGCTGATCCCCTAACTGTTCCACCAGCTGCTCTTCCAGCTGATTTCCAAGCTGATTTCCCAACTGCTCCATTAACTGCTCTTCTGATGTTCCATCTTCTGAAATGTATGTAGTGGTTGTTTGGTCTTCTTGGCTAAAGTCTTGGCTAAAGTCTTGATTAAAGTCTTCTTTATTAAAGTCTTCTTTACTAGAATTGGAAAATAAATCTAATTTTAATAATTCACTCATTAGCACCCCTTCCTTTCATTTTATTGTTTCTTAATTGTATCTTATTATTGTATCTTAATTGTCTGATGCTGAATCATTAGTAAACTCTGAATCATCGGTAGACTATGAATCATTAATGGACTCTACTGCTTCTTGCGATCTGTTTACACAAAAATCTTGTATGCTATCTTTTTGGATACCATCTATTTGTGTTAATGATTGTAACGTTGCTAAAGCTGCATTGGATTCCAAGATGTTACTTTCCAGTTCTGCATCGTACATATCATCCAGTAAAGAATTTAACACTTTAGCGTAACCATCAATAGTGGTTTTTGGTAAATTATCAGTCTTACAGTTATTAACGATTTCTTTAAAATAAATATTTCTATATCGAGCAATATCAATATTTCGGAATTTGTAACCTTTTTGGATATTTCTTTCTATCTTATCTAAAAGTAATTGTATGTTTACATAGCTTACTGCGTTATAGTTAGCTTCTGCATCTGTAGAAGAAACCTGGGCTAAATTTGAATCTGCATTCAAATTGTTCTGTGTTGAAGTGGAGTTCTCGGTTAAAGTGGATCTGACATCCGAATCATCATTGGTTAATTCTTTAATAATTCCGGTCGCGGAAAATATACCACAAACTGCTAATCCTAAAAATGGTATGAATTGCAGAGATATAGCATAACCAAAAGCAACAAACACGCAAAGTAATAGAAATAATATGATAATAAACAATGTCTTAAATATTCTATGTCGAATTTTGTAGAACACATTAGATTCATGTTTATCAGTAGAATAGTCCTTGGCTAAATCGGAACCTACATCCAGATTGTTCTGTGTTGAAGTGGAGTTCTTGGCTAAATATCTTGATTCAGTGCTATCGCCCCTGCCATCAAGAATCTTAGTAGATAAAGCATTGGAACTTTTGGAGTTCTTGGTTAAAGTGGATCTGGCTTCTGAATCACCATTGATTAAATCTTCATTGGGTTCTACCATTGCAGTAATAGCAAAAGCTGCTGATGATAGAATCAGTGAAAGTTGTGGGATGTATGGAGGTATAGCACAGCTTAAAATAGTGAGTACACAAAGTAACAATGATAGATAAATAGCAAATGGTACCTTTGAATTTCTACGTCGAATTTTGCGGAACACACTAGATTCATGTTTATCAGTAGAATTTACATTGAGACTTAGCATATCTCTCTGTTCCTCTGTTTTCTCACCATTAATAATCTTTAGCACATCTTTTGGATGTTTAACATCACACTTCTTTAAGAAGTCTAATTTAATATCTTTGACTGTCATGTTGTTTAAATTGTCATACAGAACTATGAGACTATAATAATCCTCTGACGTTTGGCAACTAATACCATTCTCTTTGATAAATTCAAAAATGGTGAACAATGTAGTACTCTCACTGTGTATTACATTGTATTTTAAATCGTCATTCTCTAAATATCTTAAATATTTTGTTAAAATGAATAAGATAGTGTACGCATTTGTAAGAGTATCTATATAATCCGTAGTAAAGTATTCTATCCTATCTTTAAAGATTTTATGGATTGGAATATCAACCTTTTTCCTAAAAGAGTTTTTAAATGCACTGTTTATATCACTCCTTTTTAAGATTTTATAAATCTTTTTGATAGACTTTTCAATAACATCTTCACAATTATTAGAACTGTATAGATCTCTTATTTCGGCTAAAAGTATTTTTTCTGACATGTTTACTACCTCCTTTGACGTACCGTCACTTTCTTTCAATGTAATGTCATTTTCTATCTTATAATTCGTTCTTCTGGTAATTTAGATTTGTAGTGGTCGTTTTCAGATCTATGTTAGAGATGTGAAGGTACTTTAGAATCTTGACTAAAGCTAGGAGAGTTCCATTGCTGTGCTAAAGCTGTGAAGGAATTCTAATTTTTTAAAATTATTGCGTATAATAAAAAGAACCATTAGCTTTTATACTAATGGTTCTTAAGACTCTTAAGATTGTTGACGGTCGCTACGCTCCCTTGATTTAGACATTGCGTTGGCTTATGATTGTCTCCTTCCGGCGCTTCGCGCCTCCAGTCGACGGTAAGACTCGCGCTACGCGCTCGAACAAATTAACGCAGTACGAGTGGTCGCCACCGCATTTAAAACACGTTGTCCTGGGCTAAAGCAATTTCTTGGCTAAAGCCTAGAATTTTAAAAATTATAACTGTTCGATTATATTATTAAAGTAATCTAAACGTCCTTTCACGTTAGCAGCATTGGCAGTTCCCTGTTTACAGAATTGCATGAACTCTTCGTCTTGTTTGTAAGTAGCAATGAAGTTATCTAACCATTCGAAGTACTTGGTTAAATCTTTCCCTTCGTTTTGGGCTTTGCAAACTCCATAGATTGCCAAACTAAGAATTGTTTTAGACATCTTAACCTTTTTAGTATAATGTTCGTTAAGCTTGTCTAAAGCGTCTGAAACAGCTATCACATTTTCTACATTAAGTGTACTATTACACTTTGTAACAAATTTAATTTTATCTGTATTACGTAAACTTTCAAAACCACAATCTTCTCCAAACTCCATCAGCATAAGTGCTTCCAGAACTATGGAGATTTCTGTAGTGTTGATAAATTGTGTCTTGGTTAAAGCTTTTTCAAAGAACTCACTTTCACCAAGTTCTTTAATATCATTTAACATTTTGTTTGACATTAAAGGTAAAAGCTTTTGAGTTGGATTGAGTGCTTTACCGCTATTAATTCTTATGTAGAAATCATTAAGCTCTTCTCTTGTGTAATTACTGATTTCACAAATAGTTAAAGCTGCGTCGCCTAAAGCACTTTTAACTTCTTCGTCTAAAGCATCGTATTTCTTGCCTGCAATCTCATATGTAACACCGTCAATGGTTAACGGGTCTAAAGCTGCTGAAAGTTTATAGTTTTTAATGCCATCCATTTTAAGAATAAAGTTTCTAAGATTTCCAATGCGCTGGTTTCCATCGACAATATATTTTACCTTTTTACCTTCTTCATTCTCTTCTACTACAATATAGATAATTCCAAGTGGATAACTTCTTAGTAAACTATCAATCACCATAGATTTTCCAAATGTACTGTAAGCACCAACTGGTCTCTGTATGTCTAGCTGTAATGAGATTTTACCTTTTTGTACATCTTTCATTACTGATTCGACTGATCTACTTACTGTTTTGAATTCCATGCTATACCTCCGAACTATTGAATATTTCATTATTTTCTATTACAATAGCACATTTGAAATTTTTTGTAAATAAAATCAATTCGTCGTAATTCGATTTATTAGAAGGGCTTGGCTAAATATCTTATCTTACGTTGTAAAGCTCCTTAATTTGTTCTCCTTGGCTAAAGTCCTTTAAGCTACATAACATCATAATCTGTATACCTAGAATTCCTCTTCTACTAAGCGTAAATCGAAGTCTCTTAAAATATGACTGCTAAAGAGTCTCTGTAAAGGTTGTATTCTTTTGGAGACACCGTAGGCACCTTCTGTTCTACTTACATATTGTAATTCTTCGTTTACACTTGTTAGCTCCTTTTTTGATTCTTCTAGGCTAAAGCTGCTATTGCTATTCTTGCCTAGATCAGTTTCATTAGGAAGTTCCGTTGTTAGAAGTGATTGATTACAGAATTCTTTATTTGTGATTTTTTTCAAATAACATAACTCTTTATTCGTCTTTTTGGAGAGTTTGATAAATTGTAGTTGTAGCTGCTCACACTTGGCTAATGAGAATTTAGAATTCTCATGTAGAGATTCAATCACTTTGCTAAAGCTTCTTAAATATTTAACTATTCCAAATCCTGGAGAGTAGTAAAATCGTATTGAACCATCTGTAGGATTTACCATAATGTGATGGTAATAATCAATGTCTACAATACATCCATGAATATTGCCACTCAATCCTAACTGTCGTAGTTCTTTTGACAGATGTGTTTGTACATTTCTAAGTGGTGCAAGCAATCTAAGGTATTTAGAGATTATTAGGCTAAAGTTCTTTACAATCCAATTAATATCAGTCTCTTTGGTAAGTTTTTTAGTCTTGCCACCATTAGCGATTGAAATACCTTTTGAAGGTCCTGAATCACATACAATGAAAAATCCATAGTAGTCGTCTTGCTTAATTACATAGAATTTTCTATTACCCTTACTAATAAGATTACTTATGTATTTACCACTTTTGATAAACTCTCCAGTATACCGGTAAAACTGTAAGTATGTTTCCACTGTTGTTTCATGAATACCATCTTCTAGCGATTCGTATGGATTTCGACTAACACCAGTTGTTGCTTTCTTAAAGGTTATCTCTTGATTGTAATAACCAATTTGATTGTCAGCGTACACTACACGATCTTTTTTCTTCTCATAGTAATTCCTGTGGTCATGTCCAGTTAAGTAAATTGTTTCTTGGTTAAAATGGTCAAGGCAGGAAAGCGTTGGATAATGAGAGGTGCAGATAAAACATTTATTCTCTTGTTTTGCCTGGGCTAAAGCTTTGTAATATCCATCTTCAAACTTAGTTCCCTCTTCTATCTCTTCTTCATGAGTAAAGCCATCGTAGCAAAGTGTGTTGTTAGCATTGAAGTGTTCGTCATACTTTGCAAAGCCTGTTCCACCATAGAGAATCAAATCAACCCATTTTGGATCACCGTCCAAGTATGAGAAACGTTTTAATTCCAGCATTTCGTTTTGTAGAACGTGAATGCCGTACTTGGCTAAAGAGGTTTTATAGAAATCTACAGCCGATGCGATAGAATCGAAATCGTAGTATTCATGGTTACCAAGAATAAAATAGATATCCTTTAATTTATCTAATTTAAAGTCATTCAAAGTAATTTCTTCAAGTGATTTATTACACTCCTTTTCTAATTCTGCTTTGTCTATATTTAACCATCCTATTTTTTGTCCAAGAGAAGCTATCTCTTCACCGCATTCATTTAATTTTTGATTTAATTCAATGAATTCTATAATGTTCTCAATTTCTCTATCTGTGAGATTAAGTTTTTGAAATGATTTTAATTTTCTAAAATATTCAAAAGCACTCATTAAATCTTCTCCGTATCTGTAACGATTTCTATAGTTTACTAACTTTTGTAAATTGAAACCAATGATAGATTTTTTTATCTCTATTGCTTGTAGTAAGACTTCTTTGTATTTTCTTTGATTCTGTAATTGCTTCTCTAAGGTTCCTGAGTTAAATTGTTCTCTGCAATTAATTAATTTATGTTTGAAATAAGTGAAAGAACTTTTACTACAATAGATGCGTAGAAATTTAAAGAACTCAATTACCATATTGTGATCCGTGGCTAAATCGCCATTAATGATTCTAATACTGTTGAAAGTGATCGACTCGGCTAAAGCTTCTGTAACTTGTCTGAGCATCTGTTTGACATCGTTATTATAAAATTTCAAATGGTGTTGTAAATGTATGTCTGAAATGTAATCTATAGTTATGTCATTTCCTTTACCATAGTATGTTAATGGTGTAGTTAATTCTTCTATCTTTTTCATTAACTCCTGTTGGGACGTGTGTTGAGTGTTTTGAATTGCTGTTGTATTATTCATCGTTATTATCACCTCCGTTGCAGATTATGCAAGTGGTTAAATCACAAGTCCTTATCTCTGGTCGTGATTTCAGACTTGTTCTGGATTAGAGCTCTTTGTTATTACCGTCTTCTCTCTGTAAATCACTAATACACTTTTCTATGTAAACTCTTTGAATTGCAATGAATGCACAGAAGACTAAATTGATGGCTAAGAAAATAAACAAAGCTGCTACTGCATTTGTGTGTTCGTGAACATTTCTAAAGGTTTGCATACATCCAACAATTCCGAATGTACTGATGCAAACTACTATGCTAAAGAAACCCTTGAACAGTAAAAACATTTTACTGTAGTTTTCCTTGGCTAAAGCTTTTAGAGTAGCTTTACGTAAAAGTATACTAAGACTGAATGTGACAGTCAATGTTATTGTCCAAAGTAATGGTGTTGGCCAGAGTTCTTGCAACAATTTGTTTTTGAATAAGAGAATGTAATAAACTAAGTATGGTAAGCTTACTACTGCTATGGTTGTGTTTAAGCGTTGTTTAATTTTATTTTTAACTTTATTTTTTGATTGTGATTGAATCTTTCGTCATGATTAATACCTCCTTGGTTTTTAAACTTGACTAAACTGAATTCTCTTTTGTTGTGATTCAGATTGCTCCGTTTTCGGACTTGCTTTGTTTAAAGGTAGAAATGAGAAAAGCCAAGAGCTCCTGTTACAGAGATCTTGGCTAAAGTTGTTACTGTGCTAAAGCTCTTGCTTGGCTAAAGCCTTTGTAAAGTAATTACTATGCTAAAGCTCTTGCTGAGCTAAAGCTTGTTATCATTATCGGATTACACTATGCTCCTCGCTCCACTTGTCTTTGTCGAAGTTGTTTGGATCTATTTCGCCATTTTCGATTGCTTCTTGGAGCATTAGAACACTTCGGACTGTCATGAGAACATGTCCTAAAAGGTTTTGCCCAACCCCATTTACAGTACCCCATGTTCTGTCTCCCCAAGTGTTTCCCTCTTCCAACCATTCCCGTCCTGTTGCAATTAATTTCTGCTTAAGGAATTCATTCTGAGAGAACTTGGCTAAAACGACTTCATACATTACATGTAATTTAATATCTTCCCAATCCTCCCGAAGTGTTACCCTATAGCCTTCTCGCTTTGCTTCAACTGGTGTCATTGTTTGGAATCGTTTACGATCTTCCTGGTCTAGAGTCTTGGCTGCTTGGAACGCAGCTTCTGAGCTAGGATAAATTAAACCTTCCCACTCTACACTTGTTTCGTAGAAATTACTAAGAAATCTGTTAGCACCTCTAAATTTGTTAATCATTACTTCACCATTTTAACCTTTCTTTTTAATAGAATTGTATAGCTTGGCTAAAGTAATTAAGAGGTTTGCACACTACCATTCTTTCTCAGGGTTTACTTTTAACATTTAAATTAGCAGCTATCTTGTGAAGTGTTGCTAATCTGTAATGCTCATTTTTGCAATCAACATTAATCTGTATCATAGTTACTTGGCTAAAGTCAATCCTATCTTTGACAGGTTGACTTAATTTACTATATGTAATTTCTGTTGTCTTAACTTCTCAATTACTATTTCCATTATCATTTTCTTTCTCTGACCAAAAACGTGTGTAGTACCTTTTATCTCTTAGATTACACAGCTCAATGCAATCTCTAAAGGATTTTCCATTTCTCTGCATCACTTTTTGATTAATAAATTGTGTTGTGTTTTCCATAAACTTATCTATGTAGTATAGATAAAGACTAATAACTCGTTGTTTGCCATCTAGGATTACTTGTTGCCCCGCCTTGTTTGTATAGCAATAAATTGGTGGTATTGGAAAACCTCTGAGTAACGAAATTACTAGCTGTTCCGCCTGTTGCTCTGTCCAATGATAAACTTGGCTAAAGTCTGGAATTACGAAATCCCAATTCTCTAATTTAGTAACTAATGTTTTAAAAGAGATGTTATGTACTGAATTTTGTATTCTAATCCCTTCATAGATTTCAATATCTTTAGCTGTGTTAAATGACTCTTTGTAAATATTACCCATACGTACACCTCTTGCCCCTAATCATAACACATAAGAGCATTTAAATAAAACCAAGAACTTTTTTGACAAAGGTCTTGGCTAAAGCTTTGGTAAAATAAAACCAATAATTATCCTCTAGACAAATAAAATCTTTATACATATTGTAACCATCAATAGCAATAGATAAATCACTATAATTTCTAACGGTATTGATGTTAGCTGCAATGTTAGCTGCGGCAACGCCACACTGAAAATAAAACTCTGTATTATGC
>OJNP01001807.1_pt1 | contig 10070 bp, 9 predicted proteins | sample 1597921 | NCBI WGS metagenome assembly OJNP01 (sample SAMN01915213, study PRJEB22387) | human gut metagenome | isolation source: stool | host: Homo sapiens | place: USA | reverse complement strand
GGCCGCCGAGTTCGCTTGTCGATCGACGGCGGACGCGAGCGTGACGGGCGGCATCGTCGCCCGGAGGCGCGAGTTCAGGGGGTTCGGATGCCGTGCAGTAAGATCGAAGATCCGCACGGCGATATAGCCGGGGATCTTCCGGCAGCCGGCTATGGCCGGATCCGAATTCATTTAAGATTGATTTGATAAAGGTGCCCCGAAGAATTTCGGGGCACCCAAAATAAGGTTAATTAACAATTACTCTTTTTTGCGCCGATATTGACCATCGACAAACTCGAAATACGTCTCAAGGCCAAGCAAGCTAATCGCAAGTCCTAACCCTTGTTGGGAACCAGACATTTCAATAAAATGAATTTGTTCCCCAGATTTATACGAGTAGGAACCAACATTGTTCCCGACATCTTCATCGGCATATTCAACCTCAAAAGTGACGTCGGGATACTTTACAGACAACGCTTTAATTATCGGCTCCGGAGTACTCCACGCAGTACCGAAAAAAATAATATTACCACTCTTTGAAGCATTGCAGGCATTCCATTTCGCACCCCAATTTTGAGTACGCCACTCATACCAAGTCGGAAAGCCGTACCGCATCGTATTGGTAAAATACTTTGCTCCGAACAAAAGGCGATTATCCTTTTCTTCTTGTGTTAGGCTGTCCCAAGTCTTGCAGACTTCTTCTCTCGATTCTGATTTAGATAAACCAATAATATATTCAAGTCCTTGGTGTCCACGCGAACCGCTTTCAACATTCAAATCCGCGGGCATCGGAATAATATTATTAAAGTCGATAGGGCTCCGTGAGATCGCATCTGTTTTTTCTTTTTCAGCAATCGCCGATAATATTTGTTCGATTTGGTTGTCTGTTCCTCGAATGGACAACTTATTTGTTACCCAGTTTGGCATAAAATAGAATTTTGAAGAGGGGCGGGTTTTCGCCCCTCGATAAGACTTAAAGAATTGATAAGAAATTTTCGGGACGGAAGCACCGCCAATCTTCGCGCTCAAGGTCGAAATAAACGATGCAACCTGTACTGCGTCGTTTTTGGCCGGATTGCATCTTCGCCGAAAGCGTCGATAACACACTCGGCTTCATAGTTCCGATAGCTTCCCGTACAGAACCGTCCGTCTTTTTGTAACTGAACCGTACAATCCGGTTTTGCAACGCATTTATAAATTCATCCAATCCGTCAGTCTGCCGCATAGCTCTATGTACGGCATCACACACTTTCGCCTGAATCTGCCAAAAGGGCAAATCGGTAAATGATGTCAATTCATCAGTCAGAATTCTGACCAAATAGTTTTCTGTCATAAAAAATGCAGACTTTATCCTCCTGCACCGGAGTTTTTAATTGTGAATTGATAGACGCGGGAATATACCCGCTGTTATTAGCTCCTCAAGTACGTCAAAGAACTCTGGGTAAGGTAAGGTTAGGTTACCTCCCTCTCCCTGGTACAAAACATATAGGGCCAGTCTAACAGTTCGAAGAAATGTGGTGACTAAAGCGAGTGGAGAAGCAGTTGTTTGAAAAAATTACTTCAGGACGCCCCGGTGAAAACGGGGTTAATTTTTTCAAAGAAGTGCGCCGAAAGGAGATGTGTCAAGACTGGCACTATTAGCTTTGTACCAGGGAGAGGGCTTCGAGTGCCGTGATAAAAACTAATGAGAAAGACCGCGCAAAGGATAGAAGATCCGCGCGGGAAATAGCCGGCCTATTGGCCGGCCGCCGCTTCATGGAGCGGTTCCGCTTTAAAGCGAATAGATCCTGAAGAATCTATCATCAATTTACGATAGAAAACGCAAATTATCGAGAAGTTTGTTCCGCAAGAATAATGTTTAAGCATAAAAAAACATGCGTATAGGTGGCTATACGCACGTTTTTTCGTTTATTGGTATATCTTAATAAAATATCATTATTCCTGTCCTGGGCACTTGGTTAAGCCTCGTAATCTTTGATTACGGGGCTTTTTTAGTTTTCAGTATAACCGTCCTCCACACCCATGCAAAAGCACTGCCCGGGATCGGACACGGGACAAAACAGCGATTCCGCACTGAACGCCCCCGCACCCCGCAATACGTACCCGACCGGTCGAAGCTATTCCTCGCCCACCCCCTCAATCGCGATCTCGAAAGGCGAAGCGGCGCCCGCATGGTAGATAAACAACTTCCGGAAGAACACTCCATCCCGTTCGGCTTCATAGGTCACTTCGATCCGCGACCGCCGGCCGGGCAGCAGGGGCGCCTTGTCCCAGACAGCCGAAGTGCATTCGCAGCTGGTCATAACCCTGGTGATTACGACAGGGCACGAACTGACGTTGGTGAAGCGGAATACGATTTTTTTCTTATGCCCCACCCTTATCCGCCCCAGGTTTGCAACCCGGGATTCGAACCGGAAAAGCGTATCGCTGCCGGCAAGGCCGGCGTGTTCCCGATCCGTACCGATCAGTGCCGGAGTGGGTAGCAGCCCGTCGGCCGCCCCCTCTCCGCCATTTGCCACGAAGCACATGATTCCCGCGGCCACAACCACGACCACGGCTACGGCTACGGACATCGGCACCGCGACCGCACTGAATACCTGGCTATTTTTTTTATCCATCTTCGACAGAGCCCCATATTATTGATGAATGAAACCACCGGACAGCTTCAATATCGGGTCATAGAGAAGCTACAATTTTTCCAGCAGCGCCCGAAGGAAGTTTTCAGTTTGCTGCGATGTTTCTTTAAATGCGGTAAAGAAACCCTCGCATCTCATATCTTGAGTAAGGATAAAGAAATAGGGATTGTTGACATCTTCTATCGGAATTCCGAGTCGGTCAACGCTATACAGCCCGCAGGAGACTTCATACGTGTTCCTGAGTATCCTCAAGTCCCTTGCATTGTGATAATCGCACAGTATGATCAGCCCTATTTGGGCACGGTCATCGAGGATCGATTTCAACAGCTTGAAGTGCATCGCAATACAGGGCAGGCAATTCATTCTGCTGAAACGATAGACCAGCGTTCTGCCATGCGCGGACACGACCTCCGACAAAGGTGACTTTTTGCCCTCCGCGTCAGTCAGCACCGTCGTGGGGGAAAGGCAAAACCCTTCCGAGGAGAGCTCATAGGGCCTGCAAAAAGCCATATTCTCGAATGCGGTCTGAATTACCGCCATTCTGTTCAACTGCTTCGAATAGGCGATATATGTTTTTGCCATGACACAGGCCGTGAACCCGAAAAGGAGCACCAAACCCACTGAAAGCAGGAGGATATGCGGCTTCTGTTTGGGCATGGCTATTCCTCCTGTTTTATGTCGAATACGAACAATACCGGGTTATCGTTCTCGGACAGTTTATCCAGCAATCCGTACAACTCTTTTTCAAACCCGGTTTTCGGTGTTCTGTCCGATATGTTTTTATATCCGTGTGCAAAAGTATTTGCGTTAATCCAATATATTACCTCGTTGCCGATCACACGTTTTACGCTGAAAAAGAATTTATCCGAAAAATTACTATCGGTAGCAAATTCATAGATCGACATTTTATCGTCCACCTTGTCATATAAGAAATAATAATCCTTTTCACCCGTAAAAGTCACCTCCGCAAAAATATACCGTTCCGATTGCTGAATCCGGTTTATCCCCAATACGGCATTTCGCCCCCGGTTATCCTCGAAAACTTTTTCGGGTCGCCCCGAAGTGTATTTGGCTTTGGGGTCTTTGAACTCCATACGGTATTGCACACAGACACTGTCTTTGGAAAACTTATAGATATGATCGTCTCCCGAATAAATCATCAGGGCTTCGTTTCCTGCTATTCCGTATTGGGGGCCGTTTATTCCCAGTACACCGGGATCTTTTTTAAAAGGCAGATATTTGGAATAGCCATCCCCATCCCGAGCGTTCGAAAAAAGCCGGTATTTACCAATCGCAGAATTACTCCAATCGTTCATATAATAAATAATATCCCCAATGGCAAATAATTCTGTACACCTGAGACGTTTGAATAAATCATAGTCATCCAAAACAGGTTGTAAGGTCAGACGGTCATAGAATATCTGTTTTCCTACAAAATGGTCTATTACAATAATACTACGATCTGTAACGGTCATAAAGGATAGATTGGTATACTCACCCGGGCCGCGCCCGTGCTTATGGATTTTTCCGGCATAACTCCCGTCCGGATTGAAAACATAGACCGACTGCGACATATGATCCATGATATAAAACTTTCCGTCCACGATTTCCAATCTATCGATATTGGATATTAAGCACTCGTCATTCGTCGCAAGGGGAATGACCCGGAAGGTGGTATCGAGTATTTTGTTGAAATCGGAGTTCGTCACACTTTCCTCCGAATTGAAAACAATACTTTTCACATTGCCTGCCACTTCCGCATTATTCGAGGAACAAGCTGTTGCGAAGAAACTGATTATACAAATAATATGTAACGTGATTTTTTTCATAATTTTAATTATTATCGTTTTTTTCTTTGCACACTCATCAGAGTGTGCAAAGATTTTATTTTTTAATTTGTAGTCTGGCATGAATACGCAGTACACCCGGAACCGCCTTTGTCGCATATTTCCATAATTCCTTCCACTTTAACAGACGTATACCCCAACGTTCCGGTCTGCTTTTCGCTTGAAAAAGATATCTCTCCATTTAAGCTCACATTGCGAAACAAAATACAGGTCTTAGGTTTTCCCTGTAAATGTTCATAATAGAATTTTGAGCCATCACCTTTGTTATTACTTCCTTCATTGTTACTTGTCTCTTCATTTTCATTATTCGTCAAAGCTTCGATATTGACAGACAACAGTGCCTGGGTAGTTTTATTGTAAGTGATAAAACCCAGCACCAAGGCAAATGTCAGAAATGCAGCACAGAGTATAAAAATAAATTTTTTCATGTTTTTGTTTTTTAAATTCTCGATTGATACCTGCGATCCGGCAACGCTCCGTCGGCGTTATTTCCGCATCCAGTTTGTCGCCCGTCAGGCCGGGCCAGCCTACTAAACAGTGGGAAGGCAATAGTCTTCGGTCTATATCCGTTATCTTACATAAATAAACAGCACCTTCTTTCTTTTTGAAGGGAGCCCGGGGCGGAGATCGCTGCGCATGAATTTGCACGATTCGGCAGCGACCCCGCCCTTTTCGTTCCCTGAATCTCAGTTTGCCGGCACGGCACGGCTACCACCATATTTGTTCGTCGTTCTCGTACGTAAAAATACGTTCCTCCTTGCCCTTAGTATGGTTCCTCAAAAGCAGCAGGGCATTCCCGGGGACATTGTCGTAGTGTAAAACATGCGTCCGATCCCCGATGCGCCTGCCGAGGGATACGAACCGGCCATCGCGGCAATAGAACAACTCGTAAAGCTCGTCCGCCTGTATGAAATTATCGTCGTTCCGCGGCAGGAACATCACGCTACCCAGGGTCTGAGGCCGGTCGAAAGCCATGCCGCCCCAGCAGCGGGATTCCTGCGGGGCATTGAAATAGGTCAGCGGATCCCCGTCGAACAATTTGTATTTGTCGTCGCCCGAATTCCCGTAGCTGCCTTCGGTTCCGATTATCTCCCCGACGAGCTTTTCCCCCGACGGGGCATAGAACCCGACCTCGGCCATATTCACGAATGCACCGCTCGGGGAGAGATAACGTATATACCGGAAGGTTATACTGTCCCCCAGTTGCGCGTAATACGGCCTGGCTTCCGGCACCTCGGGCGTAACGTAGACAGTCCGGGCATCCCGGAAATCGGGACTGTCCGCAACCTGGAACCGGCCGTTTTTCACCCGGTTGAGGATAAACTCCAGCTCAAAGAAAACCGGGTATTTCCGCTTCAGCGTGACGGAAACCTCGGCCCCGTCGGGTTTACGCACCGCCACCCCGCCCTCTTTCGAGACCGTAAACGGATCCGTTGCCGGAAGGAGGAGCCCCCGGTCATAATACATGACCATATAGGCGCAGCCCTTTTCGACATGATCGAACGCAACCCGCCCGCGCTTTATCCGGCTCCAGGCGACAGGCACCCAGTTCCGGTTGTCGAAAACGACCAGATAGGCAAATTTCTTTGGGGCCGCGATCGGGATCGTCAATTTCAGGACAAGGTCGATGCCGTCGAAATACGATTCCGAAACGTCCTTTATGAAGGGGGATCGGAAGGCCGGCGGAATTCCCTCCGCCAGGGCTCCCCTTTGGTTGGGCAGGCTCTGGGGCTGGAAACTGAACATCTTGCGGTAAACCTTCCCGACACGCTCCTGCGGCCGGGATTCGAAATGCTTGCCGAATTCCGGGTCGCTCATCCCGAAAGAGTAGAGCACGCTGTCGACCCACAGCGAATTCCAACTGTGCGACTGGCTCCGGTTGGCCCACTGGATAATGTAGTCGTAATTTACAGGCAGCCCGACGCTCCTCAGCGCATACCACATCAGGCTCGTGATCTCGGGGCATGCGCCCCCTGCCGCCCGCAGGTAATCCGACGGCCTCAGCGCCACTCTCATGACCGATTCGTCGATGACCTCGTAATCCATCCTGCGCAGGCTGTCCTGGATCGTCCTGGCCGCAGTGTAACGATCCGCCCCGGACTGCTGCAGGGGGCGGATTATTTCAGCGAGAAAATCCCTGTAATGAGGCATCCAGTCCTCCGCCAGTTCATTCTCGATCCGGTAAGGCAGGACATATTCACAGAAATCGCCGAACGGCAGCCCCTTTGTCCACGGGTAGTCCAGCGTCGCAAAAGCATTGTCGATATGCCGGATCAAAAAATCGCGGCTGAGTTCTGGAAGGTCGAATGCCGGATGTACGTTCGTAAAATCGGGATTATAATTCTTCGCCCTGCCCCTCAGCACCTGCCTGGGGATATCCTTATCACAGAAAAGGGAATCATAATCGCATTTGAAATCCTCCAGTCCCTTTCCCGCATAGCCGTAATGGAGCGGAAGGTTCTCGATCAGGAACCGGGCCGCCCGGTATTTCAGCGAATCGGCCTTGTCCGTGCTGTAATGTTGCAGAACCGCTTCCAGTTCCGGACGGTTTTCGCCCGCAAGTTCCAAAGCCGCCTCCAGCCGGGATTCACAACCGGCGCATATCCATGCCAAACCGAACGATAAGATCAGCCTGACGGCAGTACGGTCAAAATTTTTCATGATTGAAACACTTTTACATCTATTCTTCCCTTCCAGTTACTATCCACCCCGGATGGGGAGGGGCTTCACCCACGCAACCCATCCCGGATTTTATTTATCCAGTCAACTATTGCCATTTTTTTCAATACGGCAATCGGCGGAGCTGTTATCATAACAAGATTGATCAAGCAGGGTGATATCTTCTGTGAAGTTACCTTTTAAAACACCAAAAAAACAAAATATTTTTACATTATTTTGAACTAATATTAATATTTTTGTTTTATTTTGTAGCACATAATCAAATATCTTGATTATCTATATAATGATTGCGTCTTTATTTTGTGTTCTTAAAATAAAATTATATGGCCAAATTCTGCTATTTGATGACCGGAATCATCCTCCTCCCGCTGTGGTGCGCCTCGTGCAACGACAATAATCCCAGAAAAGAAATCCAGAAGATCGTAAAGGAATGGGTCGGGAAAACGGTACTGCTGCCGCAGGATATACAACCGACTTCGTATTCCTGCGACACGGTTTGCGACCCCGCGAAATCGAAAAAACCATTCAGGATACTGAATTTCACAGACTCGATAGGCTGCACCTCCTGCAAGCTGAAATTGTTGACCTGGAACGCTTATGTGAGGGAAATCGACACGACGCTGGCCGACAAGGTCGATTTCCTGTTCTATTTCCACCCGCAAAACGAACGCGAACTCGGGTTGATATTACGGGCCGACGGGTTCGAACTGCCGTTTTATATCGACCGTGAAAATGAAATCGACAGGCTGAATGGCTTTCCGAAGAACCAGGCCTGCCAATGTTTTCTCCTCGACAGCACCAACAAGGTTCTATTGGTCGGCAACCCGACGCATAAGCCGCGGCTTTGGGAGTTGTATAAGGAGATAATATCCGGGAAGAAGGCGGACAGGGTTCCCACGACCGACATCCATATCGCCCGACCGGAAATCGAGGTTCCGGATTTGAGGATCGGCAGCACGGCACAGGCGGCCTTCGTCCTGGAAAACACGGGGGACAAACCGCTGGTAATAACCCACATCGACGCCTCTTGCGGGTGTACGAAACCGTCATGGAACCGGAGCCCCGTCATGCCCGGAGAGAAATCCGAAATCAAAGTGGAGATAATCCCCGACAAGGCCGGGGCTTTCGACAAGACATTGCGGGTCTTCTGCAATACGGCCGCCGGCAGCACTTCGCTGAAGATCATCGGTATGGTAGAGGAATAATTATCGGGAAAAACGAGGGCGGAGAATTGCCTCGGGAAAAGACACGTTTTCTCCGCCCGGCCGCCAAATCCCGGAAAAGGAAAGGAGGTTGTGCAAAAATAGTCAATTGATCCCAAACCCCAAGCGGGTTCGCCGTTGTTGAAAGGATAGACACAACGCATCGAGTAAACTGTGAACGAACAGAAAAAGAAAAACGCTATGAAAAAGAAAATTACGTTCGGCTTGGTGACATTCGCCATGGTGGCAGCCTCGGCCGTATTTATGAAGAGCATTGCCAAGGACGACTTGTCCGCAATGATCCAGGCCAATGTGGATGCATTGGCAGAGTTTGAATTCGGCGGTCAATCTTGGAATGTGAACGACACGCATTGGGTCGGATCGAACTGGAAGCCTGAAGTAGTAGAATGCACTGGAACCAGAGGGAATGCCACCTACTGGGGACAGATGGTTAAATGTAACACCGGCGATGGAAATTGCTATGATGGCACTGACTGCATTTAGTCATTATTAATTTGTAACGGTTGATGTAATTATAGTTGAACTTTACAAATACATCAACCGTTACATTATACCATCTCATTTAACAACCCAAATAAATCTCCCATGAAACAACTGATCACAATTATTATATTCTCCTTACTATTCTGTGCTTGCGGCACCTCGCCACAAAACAATAGCATGGCATTAGTACTGTCCGATACTGAAATAATTAAAATCAATCCAGGTTCCCCACATTTGATAAGAGCCGACATGGCCAAAACCATCGACACAAAGAAATTACTGGATATGATTCAATCGATCGATTACATAAAACTGGATTCGTCCGAACCGATGGGGCCAATTAACAAAATGGTCGTAACAAACGATAAAATCTTCATAATGGATTCTTTTGCGGCTCAGCAAATTTTTGTATTTGACAAAACAGGCAAACTGTTATACCGGATCAAGAATAAAGGCAGGGGGCCCAAAGAATACATTAGTATCTGGGATATGCAAGTCGACACCATCCGGAATGAAATACTTGTAAATGACGCGCTGGCCCGCTCCTACCTTTATTATTCCACGGATGACGGGACATTCCTACGGCGGGAAAAAGGAATAGCGAACTGCTATTTGGCACGTATCGACAGCCTATATATTAACCTCACCGGAGTCGGACAGGATTTTAACGACAACGAGAATTGGGCGATTATAATCTCGGATAAAGATTCTGTTCTTTTCAAGGGGTTTGAGCCTACACCGCTTCAAAATGACGATTTTATTATCAATAGTTTTACTTACGATCGTAATGGAAATCTTTTATATACTCCAGTTTATTCAGACACGGTTTACCGGTTCTCTTCGGTCTGCGTCGTAGAACCGGAATATGTGATTTGTCAGGAAAAGAGTGTGTGGAGACGTCATGACGAAAAAATATCTTACCAAGAGGTGAAAAAATTAATTTTAGAAAATAACTATACCAGATATGGCGGAAAATTTTACGATATGGAAAAATACGCATATTTCGAAATCGGCCGTGAGGAAGATGAATATGTTGTCCCCATCTCCTGTTTTTGGAACAAGCAAACTGATATGGTTTACGCATGGAGTTCAAAAGGGTGGAGCGAATATCCGGATATAGGGGAGATTATCCGACAACCGATAGCCGTCTACGGCGATACGTTTTTCAGCACCTGTTCGCCGCAAATCCCCGAAGAATACAGGAAAAACCTGAGCCCTAAGAT
>OJNP01001798.1_pt1 | contig 10092 bp, 8 predicted proteins | sample 1597921 | NCBI WGS metagenome assembly OJNP01 (sample SAMN01915213, study PRJEB22387) | human gut metagenome | isolation source: stool | host: Homo sapiens | place: USA | reverse complement strand
TAACACGTTTGTTTCAAGTTGTCAAGCACTTTTTTAAATTTCTTTTTTTCTTTCAGAAATCTATCTGAATTGTTTTTATCTAATAAACAATTATTTCCGACAGCTCATCTAATATAACACCGAAAAGCCACAATGTCAACAGTTAATTCCATAATTTGACAATCTTTTTATTTTCATGCCATATATGCCATAAAACAGGACTCTCTTCACTGCAAAATACTACATCATCCCCTTTAGATATTCCAACAATATCTTCGTCACAACCGAGTTCATTGTTTTTACAAATGCCAACCCAATAATTCTGGATCTCCCCGGTTCAAGAGGTCTGCTCTCTACATCATTGGCAAACGCCTTCATAACCAGCTTCTGTGAGATCGTCACTCCCAGCCCATTTTTCACAAATGCCATAATAAGCGTATCATCACGAAAACTGTAAGAAGTCTTTGGCTCCTTCCCACATCTTTCCAATAAATGCAAAATATCATTATCACATCCCGGAGTCTCTATAATGAAAGGATACTCCAACAGTTCTTCCAGTCTCACACTTTTCTTTTCTGCAAGAGGATGATTTTTCTGCATCACAGCACAGAGAGGATCCTCACATAATGGATAAAACTTCAGATTATCTGCAACGATCGAAGACAGAAATCCGCAGTCCACCTGCCCATGTATGATCCAGTCTCTGATCTCATCATAATTTCCATCAAAGATCTGCACCTCAACCTGTGGATAATTTCTGTTAAAATAATGGATCACTTCCGGCATCCACATTGCAGTTACACTGGAAAAGCTTCCTATTCTGAGTTTTCCTTCTATTTTATGATTAATATTAAAAGCAGCCTGTCTAAGTTTATCTTTCTGATTTGTCATCTCCTGTATATAAGGCATCAGCATTCTTCCATTATCCGTCAGAGTTACACCCTTTTTAGCTCTTGCAAATAACTGTACTCCCAGTTCCTCCTCAAATCCGGCCATCATTTGACTGATTCCCGATTGTGTATAGTTTAGCGCCTCTGCTGCTTTCGAAAAACTTCCAGTCTCACATACCTTCAAAAAAATTTCATATCTGTCTCTGATTTCCTTCATTTACGATCCTTACTTCTTGTCTGTTTTTATCCATTACTTTTTTTAATGTATACTAGCAAAAACATTCATTTTACTTATATGTTAACATATGTTATCGTACTAATGCAAACATAAATCATACAGGAGATTATCTATTATGGAAAGGAAATCAAATCATTTTTCAGGACAGCTTGGTTTTGTCCTTGCTGCTGCCGGAAGTGCTGTCGGAGTGGGAAATTTATGGAGATTCCCATACCTTGCAGCCAAAGACGGAGGGGGATTATTTTTAATTATCTATTTTGTTCTTGTACTTACATTCGGATTTACACTTCTTACCTCCGACATCGCCATTGGACGCCGTACTCAGAAAAGTGCAATCGGAGCTTACACCGAAATGCATCCCAAATGGAAGTTTCTGGGAATCCTTACATTTCTGGTACCGGTCCTTATCATGACCTATTATGCTGTTATCGGCGGATGGATCACCAAATATGCTGTAGTCTACCTGACTGGACAGGCAAAAGCCGCTGCAGCAGATGATTATTTTACTTCTTTTATCACTTCATCTGCTTCTCCGGTTCTTTTTGCACTTCTATTTATGGGTGTAACAGCATTTATTGTATACAATGGTGTTCAGAATGGTATCGAAAAAGTATCGAAATGGATGATGCCAGTGCTTCTTGTACTCGTTGTCATCATTTTTATCTACTCACTGACGCTTAAGCATACAGATGCCTCCGGTCAGGTACACACTGGATTGCAGGGATTTTTGTATTATTTGACTCCAAACTTTGAGGGGCTTACTGTACAGAGATTTTTACAGATTCTGCTGGATGCAATGAGTCAGCTGTTCTTCTCTCTCAGCGTGTCCATGGGAATCATGATCACCTACGGTTCTTATGTAAAACCTGATGTTGACTTAAACAAGGCTGTTAATCAGATTGAAATTTTTGACACAGGAGTGGCATTTCTTGCAGGTGCCATGATCATCCCTGCTGTATTCGTATTTTCCGGAACAGAAGGAATGGAAGCCGGTCCAAGCCTTATGTTTGTTTCTCTCCCAAAGGTCTTTGCAGCCATGGGAAAAGCAGGCATATTTGTAGGAATCCTCTTTTTCGTAACTGCTATTTTTGCAACACTGTCATCCTGCATCTCTGTGTTGGAATCCATCGTTGCAAACTGTATGGAAATCTTCCACACAGGCAGAAAAAAAACTGTTTCTGTTTTATCTGCAGTTTATCTTGCTGCTTCTGCGATCATTGCTTTGGGATACAGCATTTTCTATGTAGAAGTGGAACTGCCCAATGGCTCTACAGGACAGCTGCTTGATATTATGGATTACATCAGCAACAGTGTTATGATGCCATTTATCGCATTACTTTCCACCATCCTGATCGGATGGGTTATGACACCTGATTATGTCATTGATGAAATGGAACGAAACGGCAGCAGATTCCGCAGAAAAAAACTTTATCGAATCATGATCCGCTATGTTGCGCCGGTTATGATGTTTATCCTGTTTTTACAGTCAACAGGAGTTCTCTCATAAGCAAAAACTTAATATAACAAAAAAGGAATCTGTTTTCCTGGAAAAGTTTTGAAATAAACACCAGTAAAAACAGATTTCTTTTTTATTCAATCACTGACACTCATAAAAACAAATGAATTTATATGCCTGACCCCTGCAAAAATTCCTGCACTGCGCAAAGCGATCCCAGAATCTCTTCTGCGAGGGACTTCATCTCCTCCGTCACCTCCATCAGATCCGGCACCATGATCGGATGCATCCCTGCTGCATAAGCCGCCCTGATTCCATTATGAGAATCCTCAATCACATAACAATTCTCCGGTCTGGTCCCCAGTCGTCTGCAAGCCTCCAAAAAAATATCCGGTTCCGGCTTACTCCGTTCCACCATATCTCCCCCGATAATCTGATCAAAATATCCCAGCAGCCCGCCATCTGAAATCTCCGAACGCACCAGTACCTCCCGGGTAGAACTGGCAAGCCCAATCTTAAATCCCCTCATCTTCAGATATTTCAAAAGATCCTCAACCCCCGGCTTCTTTGCCAGTTTACCTCCGGAAGCATGACTGAAAAACACCTCTGCCATCTCCGCTTTATATTCCTCATACGGAAAATCTTCACCATAATGCTTCAGAAAAACCCCTTTACTTACAACACTGTTTGTTCCCAGACACTCATGACATGCCGCCTCAACTCCTGCGATTCCATGACGTTCTGCCACTTCTTTCCACGCTTGAAGCACAAGAATCTCCGAATCAAAAATCACTCCATCCATATCAAATATCACTGTATCAATTCCACTCGCCATAACTTTTGATCCTTTCCTCTTTCTCTCTATCAGCAGACTTTCTCAGGCAAAAATATCTTTGACGACAGTCTGATCGACTTATTCAAACCATATATAAGCCAGTAGTCTGACAATCTATTTTTTCATAATATAACCAATCGCATCACGAATCTGCGACACATAAACCAAGTTGATTCCTTCCACTTTTCCAACAGAAGACCTACACACTTCTGGCAGCACAACTGTTCCAAATCCCAGTTTTTTCGCCTCCTGCACACGCTGGCCTGCCATATTCACTGCGCGGATTTCACCACTCAGACCAACCTCGCCAAATACCATCACATTATCAGGAATCACAATATCCTTCGCACTGGAAACAATCGCCAGACAGATCCCAAGGTCAATTGCCGGCTCTGTCATCTTCATTCCCCCGGCAATATTGACATAAGCATCCGATGCAGCCAGACGGAGTCCTACTTTCTTCTCAAGCACAGCCATAAGGAGATTCACTCTGTTAAAATCAGTTCCCACCGCTGTCCGCCTCGGAATACCGAAATTACTCTGGCACACAAGTGCCTGGATTTCAACCAGAATCGGCCGGGTTCCTTCCATAGAACACGCCACAACAGAACCCGACGCATCCTCCGGTCTGCCATTCAGCATATATTCCGACGGATTCTTCACCTCCTCAAGACCTGTATTACACATTTCAAAAACACCAATCTCATTCGTAGATCCAAAACGATTCTTCACCGCACGCAGGATACGATAAGAAGCATGCCGGTCGCCTTCAAAATAAAGCACCGTATCCACCATATGTTCCAGAACTCTCGGACCTGCCACATTTCCTTCTTTCGTCACATGACCTACAATAAAAATGGACACCCCCATTCCCTTTGCGATCTGCATAAGGATATTGGTAGATTCTCTCACCTGAGAGACACTTCCCGGTGCCGAACTTACATCTTCGTGAAACATAGTCTGAATGGAGTCGATCACAACCACATCCGGTTTTCTGCGCTCGATCACCTCACGTATCACTTCCAGGTTCGTCTCACATAAAAGCTGCATCTTATCCGTAAACTGCCCGATACGATTAGCTCTCAGCTTAATTTGTCTCAGAGATTCCTCGCCTGAAATATAAAGAACCGAAACCTGCTTCTCTGCCAGATTCCTGCACACCTGTAAAAGCAGCGTTGATTTTCCGATTCCCGGATCTCCTCCCACTAAAACAAGGGAGCCGGGGACGATACCGCCGCCCAGCACCCTGTCAAGTTCACCAATCTGAGTTGTCTGCCGTTCATCTTCTGACAGGCTGATGTCTTTAAGGATCACCGGTTCCTGCCTTTTTTCTGATGATTTCATTGCTCCAGAAGAGGATGGCTTCTTTGTGGAAACTGTCTCTTCCACAAAGGTGTTCCAGGACTTGCATCCCGGGCACTGCCCCATCCATTTTGCGGATTCATATCCGCACTCCTGGCAAAAATATACCGTCTTTTTATTTTTCAGCATTTTACAATCTTTACTTCTACTCTTGCAGCATTGCCAAGTTCCACGCTAAAGGAAAGTTTACCGCCCAGGTTTGTTTTCATCTTACCTGTGCTTGCCTGCTCAATAAATACTTCATATTCTGTATCCGGCTCCATCTCCACTGTGATCTGTGCATCTTCCGGTCCCTCTACATGGAAATCCATCTGAGCTTCACTCTGTGTAAGATTAAATACTGCTGTTCCCGGAACTGATTCGTAAACGAACATTCCGTTTCTCTCGAGCTTGGTAATCTCCTTAAAAGTTTTTACTTTATACATATCGCCCTGATGCTGATAGTCTGATAATTTAGACTTCTGTGCAAGCTCATAGTCACCAAAGCTGATTGCTCCATTCTCTTCCGTACGGATTAATTCTTTTACTACTGCCATTTCCTATGTCCTCCTAAGACTCTTTTGTTTGCCGCTCCACCGGTTCATCTGCCGATGCCGTACAGTTTTTCACTATCTCTGTACTTTTCCGACATTTTATGTGCTTATTATATAATACATTCACTTTTTTGACCAGTATCTCACTGATTTTTTTATACTAATTTCACAATTTCTGTGAATCATGTGAGTCCTCTGCTTTAATTGTAAATATCTGTCTGCTCAGAGATTTCTACTGTTTTTTCACTTCAAATGCAATCTCGTTTTTATGAAGTTTCACCTGTACACTATCTCCACGTTTTACTCTGCCTTCCAGAATCTCGTTTGCAAGCGCATCTTCTATCTTACTCTGAATTGCACGACGCAGCGGTCTGGCACCATATTTATTATCAGAACCTTTTTCTGCAATAAAATCTTTCACAGCATTTGTCACTGTAAGATGAATTTCCATCTGTTCTGCACATCGTTTCTCCAGTGTTTTAAGAAGCAATGTCACAATTTTCCGGATATCTTCTTTATTCAGCACATGGAACACCATGATATCGTCAATTCGGTTCAGGAACTCCGGTTTGAAAATCCGGCGCACTTCTTCCATCACACCGCCTTTCATTCGTTCATAGTCTTTCTTCTCATCATTATCAGACATGAATCCCAGACGTTTCGGTTCCATGATCGCCTGTGCCCCTGCGTTGGAAGTCATAATAATAATCGTCTGTTTGAAGTCGACTTTTCTTCCCTGTGCATCTGTAATATGACCGTCATCCAGCACCTGTAAAAGTATATTAAACACATCCGGATGTGCCTTCTCAATCTCATCAAAAAGCAATACACTGTACGGATTTCTGCGGACCTTCTCACTGAGCTGGCCGCCTTCTTCATATCCTACATATCCCGGAGGAGAACCGATCAGCTTGGAGACACTGTGTTTCTCCATATATTCGGACATATCTACACGAATCATCGCCTGTTCACTTCCAAAGACAGCTTCTGCCAGAGCCTTGGAAAGTTCTGTCTTACCAACACCTGTAGGTCCAAGGAAAAGGAAAGAACCAATGGGACGGTTCGGATCTTTAAGTCCTACTCTTCCCCGTTTCACTGCCTGCGCAACAGCTTTCACTGCCTCATTCTGTCCGATCACACGTTTATGAAGTTCTTTCTCCAGACGAGCAAGACGTTTGGTTTCTCCCTCTGTCAGTTTCTGAAGAGGAATCTTTGTCCAGTCAGAAATCGTCTCTGCAACAGCAGCTTCATCTACAACAAGTTTCTTCCTCTTATTTCTACGTTCAGTCTTAATGCGGATTTTCTCCATTTCGGCTTCCACTTCATTTTGGCGTACCTGTGCTTTTTTTGCGCGTTCAATATCTGCAGTCTTAACTGCCTGTTCTTTCTCCTCACGAAGTTTATTCAGTTCCAGTTCATATTGTTCCATTTCAGGTGCTGACTGATAACCCGCAAGCTGAACCTTTGATGCTGCTTCATCAATAATATCAATTGCCTTATCCGGAAGGAAACGGTCATTGATATATCTTTGTGACATTTTTACTGCTGCCTCAAGTGCCTCATCTTCAATCTTTACCCCATGATGTTTCTCATAATATGGACGCAGACCTTTAAGGATCTCAACAGTCTCCTCTGAAGATGGTTCTTCCACTGTCACAGGCTGGAATCTTCGTTCCAGTGCTGCGTCTTTTTCAATATATTTACGGTATTCCTCCAGAGTAGTCGCGCCGATAAGCTGAATCTCACCTCTGGAAAGAGAAGGTTTCAGGATATTAGAAGCATCCAGTGCTCCCTCCGCTCCACCTGCTCCGATGATGGTATGGATTTCATCAATGAACAGCAGAATTCCCTGATGTTCTTTTACTTCCTGGATCACATTCTTAATGCGTTCCTCAAATTCACCTCTGTATTTGCTTCCCGCAACCATGCCGGAAAGATCTAACACAACAAGACGCTTATCCTTCACTGTATCCGGAACCATTCCCATAACGATGCGCTGTGCAAGTCCCTCTACAATGGCAGTCTTACCTACTCCGGGTTCCCCTGTCAGACACGGATTATTCTTCGTACGTCTGCTCAGAATCTGAATCAGTCTGGTAATTTCTTTATCACGCCCTATCACAGGATCCAGTTTTCCCTCTGCTGCAAGCTGTGTCAGGTCACGACTGTACTGATCCAGCGTAGGGGTACTGGTCACTTTTTTGTTTCCCGCATTCCTTGCGTACTGAAATTCCTCTGCAATGGTATCATTGTCAAATCCCATAGCTGTCAGGATAGCCGCAAACAACTTCTGGATATTTACTCCCATTGTAAAAAGCAGTCTGGTTGCTACGCAGTCTGTCTCTTTCAGAAGCGAAAGCAACAGGTGCTCTGTTCCGCAAAGACATTCCATACTCTCAGCATCTTCCTTCGCCTGTTCAATGATCCTTCTTGCTCTCGGGCTGTACTGGGGATCTTTTGTTTCTGCTGCCGCAGTATTGCCCTGAACCGGTGTAACCAGGCTGCTGATAAGTTCCCTGAGTTTTTCTTCTTCTACGTTAAATTCCTGCAGCACTTTTCCCGCAGTGCCTTCAGGTTCTTTCAAAAGACCTGCAAGAAGATGTTCTGTTCCGATATATCCATGTCCACAGGTTTTCGCAGTTGTCTTTGCCAATTTGAGGGCATTCTCTGCCTGTCTGGTAAATTGTCTCTCCATGTCCTCTGCCACTCCAAATATGTTTAAATATACTCAAACACATCGAGAAATTGAAGTCCTCACGAATACTTCTTACTGCTTCATTGTGTATGTTTTGACGATTGCAGGCAATACGCTACTCACAGGTTTTTGTACACTCCACAGTCGTTAATTCCCGAAATAGCCTTCGGTACATACTTACATTTGCTTTTAATCATGCAATCCTGTAAGTTTTAGCATCTTTTAAATTAAGTGCCGCATTGAGATCCCTGTCTGCAACATAGCCGCATTCACATCTGTAAATTCTATCTGAAAGCTTTAAATTTTTCCTGACAGAACCACAATGGTGACAGGTCTTTGAAGACGGATAAAATCTATCTGCTACCCTTAATTCAATGCCGTTTTCATCACACTTGGCTTTAAGCCTTGTTCTAAATTCATAAAACTTCTGAGATGCAACAGCTTTTGAAAGACACCTGTTTTTCATCATTCCTTTTACATTTAAATCTTCAATCGTTATGTAAGACGGTTTGGTTTTCACTATCTCAGCGATTGTCTTGTTAATGTAATCCGTACGGATATTATCCATTTTATGATGAAGTTTTTGTACCTTAAGCTTTTGTTTCTGTATATTTGCTCTTTGAGTGGACTCTCCTTTCTTTAAATTTTCATATTTTCGGGAAAGACTTCTCTGTTCCCGGATCAGTTGTTTTTCAAGTTTCTTTAATCCTGCCGATTTGTTGATGTTCCTGTATGTCTTTCCATTTGAAACAATGGCAAAATCTTTTAGTCCAAGGTCTATACCGATTCCCTCGTTTGAGTTATTGTCGATATTGATATCAGGAATCTCTACAAGAACAGAAACATAAAATCTGCCAGCCTTAACAGACACTGTACCACTTCTGATCATATATCCATCCTTTGTTGTTGGGATATATCCTTTTTCTTTGATACGGACCCAGCCCAGGGTTGGGATCTTAAGTCTGTGCCTTTCGCATTGACAATCCTTTGGGTTATTTCTGACGAAATACATTTTCACATCAGATTTACCTTTCTTTTTAAATTTAGGAAAATCACTCTGATGTTTAAAAAATCTTGTAAAAGCAGTACATCCATCTTCGATAGACTTTTTTACGGCTTTTGAATACACTTCCCTGATCCATGTTTTGTCAGGATTATCTGGAATGTATTCGTTGTTAAGCCATAGACTAAAGCTCTTACCAGTCATAAACTTTTCACCATTATCATGCAGGGCTTTGTTGTGACCAAGGTAGAAGTTATAGACATATCGGCAAGTGCCTATCGTCCTGCGGATCCTGGCTTTCTGTTCTTCAGTTGGATTGATTTCCGTCTTGAAGCTCTTTAGCAATCTCTTCATCCCTTTCTATTTGTTTTTTATACTTACGAAATCCGTACAATCTGCAGGAAAAAACATGAAGTATAGATACAATATCCTGTACAAGTTCTTCTTGCGGTGATAGTTCTTCATTGTTCACTATCACCATAGTTGTGTTGAACTTCATACAGAATTTTTCAAACCAGTCATATCCAAATCTGATAAATCTGTCTTTATGTGTAACTATGATGGTTTTAATTTTTTGTTCCATTACTTCATCTAACAGCTGATTCCACTTTTTGCGGTTATAGTTTAAACCACTGCCATACTCTTCAATACATTGGTCTACAATCACTCCTCTGGCATTACAGAATTGACGTAAAAACGATACCTGATCCTGTAAATCATCCTTTTGATCTCTTGTAGAAACTCTTGCATAAATAACAATTTGTCGAGTATCATTCTCTGTATCTATGCCTTTGAATTGAAGATATTGATTGTAAGTATAATAACGCCTGTCAGTTGGAGTTCGATTTGCTTTTAGCGTTCCTTCCCTGTCCCAACGCTGTAATGTTTTCACAGAGACACCTAATAATTCAGCAAAATCTTTTGTTTTATAATTAGTGATATTCGATGTGTTTTCGATGTGTTCATAGCAATACCTCCATGAGCATATTTCAACACATTTAATCACTAATATCAATATTATCGATCACTTAAAAATCCTCCTATCTGTCTTTATTATATTCATCAAAAATCTCATCAATAAGCTGATGTACTTCCTCTCTA
>OJNP01001794.1_pt1 | contig 10112 bp, 9 predicted proteins | sample 1597921 | NCBI WGS metagenome assembly OJNP01 (sample SAMN01915213, study PRJEB22387) | human gut metagenome | isolation source: stool | host: Homo sapiens | place: USA | reverse complement strand
TGTAGTATAATATTACCTATGCTACAATGAATACAAGTAAAAGGAACCGTGAGAAATGAGAATATCACGGGAATATAAACAGAGTAATTGTTTTGATGATTTATGATAACAGCAGGGAATCGGAATAATTACGTGAAGGAGGATTTTATCATGGGAATGACAATGACGCAGAAAATCCTGGCGGCACATGCAGGGCTTCCATCTGTAAGTGCAGGACAGTTGATCGAGGCAGAATTGGATTTAGTTCTTGGAAATGACATTACATCACCGGTGGCTATCCATGAGATGGATAAGATGAAAGTGGACGGTGTGTTTGATAAAGATAAAGTAGCACTGGTTTTGGATCATTTTGTTCCAAACAAGGATATTAAATCAGCAGAGCACTGTAAATGCGTGCGGGAATTTGCGTGCAGACATGACATTACCAACTATTTTGATGTAGGGGAGATGGGAATTGAACATGCGCTGCTCCCGGAAAAAGGACTTACCGTGGCAGGAGATGTAATCATTGGTGCAGACTCCCATACCTGTACTTACGGAGCACTTGGAGCATTCTCTACCGGTGTCGGAAGTACGGATATGGCGGCAGGAATGGCAACCGGAAAGGCATGGTTTAAAGTTCCGTCTGCAATGAAGTTTAATCTGACTGGAAAACCGGCTAAGTGGATCAGTGGAAAAGACATTATTTTACATATTATCGGAATGATCGGTGTGGATGGTGCACTTTACAAATCGATGGAATTTGTGGGTGATGGAATTCAGTATCTGACGATGGATGATCGTTTTACAATTGCAAATATGGCGATCGAAGCAGGTGGAAAGAACGGTATTTTCCCTGTGGATGACCTTGCAAAACAGTACATGGAAGAACATTCCAAACGTCCTTACGTTGTTTATGAAGCAGATGAGGATGCGGAATATGATGCGGAATATACGATTGATTTAAGCACCTTAAAACCAACCGTTTCATTTCCGCATTTACCTGAAAATACAAGAACGATCGATGAAGTCGGAGATGTGAAAATTGATCAGGTTGTGATCGGTTCCTGTACCAATGGCCGTATGGATGATCTTAGGATTGCAGCTTCCGTGTTAAAAGGCAAGAAAGTGAAAAAAGGACTCCGTGTGATCGTGATTCCGGCAACACAAAAGATTTATCTGCAGGCAATGGAAGAGGGACTGTTAAGAACCTTTATCGAGGCAGGAGCGGTTGTCAGCACACCAACCTGTGGACCATGTCTTGGAGGATATATGGGAATCCTTGCGGCAGGCGAGCGTTGTGTATCTACAACAAACCGGAACTTTGTAGGTCGTATGGGACATGTGGATTCGGAAGTATATCTTGCGAGCCCGGCAGTTGCAGCGGCAAGTGCAATCACAGGTAAGATTTCCAGCCCGGAAGAGGTTATGTAAAACAAGGGAGACAAAAGGAGGCTAAATCCTCTCCTCGCCTAAAGAGGCTCGGATTTTGCTTCGCAAAACAAGGGAGGCTAAATCCTCTGCTCACCAGAGGGTTCGCATTTTGCTTCGCAAAACAAGGAGGATTATATGAAAGCAGCATGTGGTCATGTATTTAAATATGGAGACAATGTCGATACAGATGTTATTATTCCGGCAAGATACTTGAATTCTTCAGATCCGAAAGAACTCGCAACACACTGTATGGAAGACATTGACAAGGACTTTGTGAAAAATGTAAAAGAGGGAGACATTATTGTAGCCAACAAAAATTTTGGCTGTGGATCTTCCAGAGAACATGCACCGATCTCAATTAAAGCGGCAGGCGTAAGCTGTGTCATTGCAGAGACATTTGCGAGAATTTTTTACCGGAATGCGATCAACATCGGATTGCCGATCATCGAGTGCCCGGATGCGGCAAAAGAGATTGAAGCAGGCGATGAGGTGGAAGTGAACTTTGATACAGGTGTCATCACCGACAAGACAAAAGGAACTTCTTATCAGGGGCAGGCATTCCCGCCATTCATGCAGAAGATTATCGACTGCGAAGGTCTGGTCAACTATATCAATCAGAAATAATTTCAAAATACAATCAGAAGCAGGAGGACTGTTGCATAAACGATCAGGTTTGTGTGACGGTCTTTTTGTATGTTGCGAGGTGGCTGTAAAGATATTTCAGGCATTGCGGTTAAGCGAATGTTTTCAGATAATCGATATATTTTTTTGAGATTTTTACGTGGGTGTAGAGTTCGGCATATTCTCTTGGATTCAGCGTGTCTACATAGTTCTCCGGGAACTGCTTTGTCACACCGAATGTTTTTGCAAGATCGGCAGCTTTATTATAAGCAACGGCAGCACTGGCTTCGCTGGCATAGCTTCCGATTTTGTAATTGCCGTTAATATGGATAAAAACTTTATAATGCGTAGCACCGTTTTTCTCATAGCTGAAAACACCATGATAACGGTTGATGTTCAGAATGTTGGAATAACGGAAATCATGCGTATCACCGTTAAAAAACAGATAGTCTCTGCCGGTAACTGCATAGGGTTTGATCCCGTAGCGGGACAAAATGGAGTACTGCATGCCATAATCGCTTACAAATAAATGTCCCTGGCGTTTCTGGATGCGATGACCGGCATAATAAAACAGATCATCAATGTCAAATTTCAGTTCCATATCATCGGAAAGAAAATAACTGAAGTAGCCTTTGCGCAGATAAATAGGGTTATGAAAATACAGATGATTATCCCGGAAGTTTAAAAGACATACTGCTTTGTCAAAGGACAGATGGCGAATCTGACTGTGGATGTTAAAAAGTGTGACTGCTTCATTTTCCAAAAGGTTACAGGCTTCTAAATAGGCAGAGTGTGCATCTTCTTCCGATGAAAAACTGCCGAGACTGATGTGTTTTGTCTGGTATGTAATGTTCGCGCGATAATAGACGGTTCCGTCCTTTTTTTGGGCAGAATAAACTCCAGTTTGCATGTTATAGTTTTCCTTCCATAAAATGATTACTTTACACTTATGAGATGATATATGCTATTTTAACATGACAGAACAGGAAGAACAAGAAAATTATGGTGACTGTTCGCTCAGCAGAAAAACACTTGCTGTTTTGCTGTGTAAGAAAGTGATTCAGAATATGGTAAAAATATAAATTTGATATGCTATAAAATATTGTTTCGTAAGTAAGAATTTGGTATAATATTACAAAGTGATTTTCTGATCAAAAATGCAATTGGAATTTGAAAAGGGGAAAACTAACATGAGCGAAAGAACGAACGGAAAACAAAAGAAAAACGGAAAAGCAGGAGGCGTAAACTTACAGAGCCGGATGAGCCGAAAAGTCCTGATTCCTGTTATCTGTCTTGTGATCATTGCAATTATATCTGCTGTGATCGGACATCGGAATTTAAAGTCCATGTATCAGGCGAGCAATGAGATCACAAGTGTTTATATGACAAAAACAGCACAGTTGAATGAGATCTCAGACAAATTTAAGGAAATGGAGATCCTTGCTTACAGTATGTGTGTGACAAAGTCGACAAATGACCGTGCCAGTATGCTCGAACAGAGCGCAGCAACCAAGGAAGAGATCAATGGTCTGCTGGAACAGTTAGATCAGATGGCAGTGACAGAGGATGAGAAGAGCAGGGTGCAGAATATCACCGCTTATTATCAGGGCTTTACGGATGCATACCAGAAGGTGACGGACAGTATTGAGAATGGTAATAAGACACAGGCACAGGAATACTGTAATCTTGAACTTTTTAAAGCGGCAAATAAATTGAGTGATGAACTTGCGTCTTATATTGAATTTTACAATGCAGATGTAGACCGGGTGGTTGCAAACCAGAGTACGGTATATGACAGTGGAAATTATGCAAATCTGATCGTTATCGGACTTATTGTTGTGAGTCTGATCGCATCGTTGTATATAACGATCTTTAAAGTAGTTCGTCCGATCAGGAAGACGTCAAAGGAACTGAAAGTGATCGTCAAAGATATGCAGTCCGGTCATGCAGATCTGACAAAGCGTGTGACCGTAAAGGGAAATGATGAGATCGCAGAACTTGCATCCGGTATGAATGTGTTCCTTGACACCTTACAGGAAGTTCTCGGAAAAATCGCAACAAACTCCAATGCGATCGGAGATGTCGTCCAGAATGTCGGAAGGAGTGTGGAGACAGCCAATACGAATGCCTATGATGTATCTGCTGTTATGGAAGAACTTTCTGCAACGATGGAGGAGGTTTCTTCTTCCGCTACAACCGTGACCGATAATATTTCAAATGTAAATGATGAAGTGATCAGCATTGCGGATGATTCGAAGGCAATGAATGATTATGCATCCACTATGCAGGAACGTGCCGAAGAGTTAAAACAGAAGGCAGTAAACAATCAGGAAAATACAAGCCGGATGATCGCCGGCATCATCGAGTCGCTGAAGTCAGCGATCGAGGAGAGTACCAGTGTCAGACATGTCAATGAACTGACGGAAGAGATCTTAAGCGTATCCAGCCAGACAAACCTTCTCGCGTTAAATGCTTCTATTGAGGCGGCAAGAGCGGGAGAGGCAGGAAAAGGATTTGCAGTTGTGGCAGATGAGATCCGGAAACTTGCAGATTCCACAAGAGAGACAGCGAATAATATCCAGAGTATCAACGCACAGGTCACAGATGCGGTGGAAAAGCTTTCTGACAGCGCAAACCAGCTTGTTACCTATATTGATGATACGATCATGCCGGATTATGACAGCTTCGTAAAAACAGGCGAGCAGTACCGGACCGATGCAACTTATGTCAATAGTACCATGGATCACTTCGAGGAGCGTGCAAACAGTCTGAAAGAGGTTGTCCTTGTGATGAAACAGTCAGTAGAGGATATTTCCACGGCGATTGAGGAGAGTGCGAAAGGAATCGCAAATGCTGCGGAAAATACCGATATCCTTGTAGAAAACATGGATAAGGTCAAGAAGAAAATGGAGACAAACCAGCAGATCAGTGACCAGTTGAAAGCAGAATCAGATCGTTTTCAGGGGATTTCGGACAATTTAATGCTTTAATGCATTGACATGAGAGAACGTTTTATCTATAATGAGCGAAAGAGAGAAAAAGGATAAGAGGATTGTGAAAATGGAATTGATGTACACAAGCACCAGAAATGCAAATGAAAAAGTGACAGCTTCACAGGCTATTTTAAAAGGACTTGCAGAGGACGGAGGATTATTTGTTCCGGAACAGCTTCCGACATTGGATAAGACGGTAGATGAACTTGCAGGAATGACTTATCAGGAAACAGCTTATGAAGTTATGAAGAAGTTTTTGACAGACTTCACGGAGGAAGAATTAAAGAATTGTATCAATGCAGCTTATGACAGCAAGTTTGATACAGAAGAGATCGCACCATTGGTTCAGGCGGACGGAGCGTATTATCTGGAGTTGTTCCATGGCTCAACGATTGCTTTTAAAGATATGGCATTATCCATCCTGCCACATTTAATGATCACATCAGCGAGAAAGAATCAGGTGAAAAATGATATTGTAATCCTGACAGCTACTTCCGGGGATACCGGAAAAGCAGCATTAGCTGGATTCGCAGATGTAAAGGGAACAAAGATCATTGTATTTTATCCAAAGAACGGTGTCAGCCCAATTCAGGAAAAACAGATGGTGACACAGAAGGGCGATAATACATTTGTTGTAGGTATCCATGGTAACTTTGACCAGGCACAGACTGGTGTGAAGAAGATTTTTGGTGATAAAGAAATGGCAGCGGAATTAGCAGCTGCAGGTTATCAGTTCTCCTCCGCGAATTCCATCAATATTGGACGTCTGGTGCCACAGATTGTCTATTATGTATATGCATATGCAAAATTATATGCAAATGGTGTTATTGGAAAAGATGAGAGAATCAATGTCGTAGTTCCAACCGGTAACTTTGGTAATATTCTGGCAGCATTTTATGCGAAGAATATGGGAATCCCAATTGCAAAATTGATCTGTGCATCCAATGAGAATAAGGTTCTTTACGACTTTTTCACAACCGGAACTTATGATAAGAACAGAGAATTTATGCTGACAAGCTCTCCATCCATGGATATTCTGATTTCCAGTAACTTAGAGCGTCTGATTTACCGTATTGCCGGAAATGATGCTGCAAAGAATGCGGATTTCATGAAAGCATTAAATACAAACGGAAAGTATGAGATTACGCCTGCAATGAAAGAACAGCTTGCAGATTTCTATGGAAATTATACAAGTGAGGAAGAAACAGCAGAAGAGATCCGGAACTTATACGAAAAGACAGGTTATATTATTGATACTCATACAGCAGTTGCGACAGGTGTATATCATAAGTATTTAAAAGATACAAAGGATACGGACACCAAGACCGTGATCGCATCTACTGCAAGTCCGTTCAAGTTTACAAGAAGCGTGATGGATGCGATTGATAAGAAGTATGATGCAATGACAGATTTTGAACTTGTCGACGAACTGAGCAAAATTGGAAATGTTAAGATTCCAAATGCCATCGAAGAGATCCGTACCGCAGAGGTAAGACATAAGACCGTATGTGAAGTGGATGAGATGCCAAAGGTTGTAAAAGAATTTTTGAACGTGAAATGATCGTGCAGATTTTTAGCATTTGTATCTTATTAAAACGATAATAGAAAAAATAAGGCTGTCTGATAAAACTATCAGCAGCCTTATTTTTGTGACCTGAAAATTGATTTTCTATTGATACAATTCCATTATTATTTCTTCAATTCAAAAATGAAATTAACAACACCAAACGGATACATGTCCTGAAGTAAAAAAGATGAACTGGACAATTCAATCAATTCGTCAGAAACAACTTCAGGAGCCTCTAATGTTAATTCTTTTCCGAGTGTATTTGAAATATTCACATTATATAATCCGTTATGAAGATTTAAGAAATCTTCCAGAGAAGCCTGAACGTATTCATCAAACTCTGTAAATTCCTCATTTACGTATCTGGATGCAAAGCTGATACAGGTTGTCTCAGGCATATCCAGATAAACTTTAGCGGATAAATCGCCATGGATCGTCTGCGAAACACAGTAATTTACAGGATACTCTTTGCATGGGTTAAAACACAGCGGAGTGAAATCATCCCCGATAAAACGCGTCAGATCATTGAACAGCAATCGCATATAGGAAGCATTGTATTCGTCTGCAGCTACATCAGTTGTATGGAAGAAATTTGCAAGAATCCGGTCAAGATTATCCTGTTTTTCGTTGCTGTAATCTAAATCCGTTAATTCATTTTCGGATTCATAATCAACGATCAGTGTTTCCAGCTGCGTATTCGTAATATAACCTTCATCTACAAGTGTCTGTCCTAATAACAGAAAATCAGGATACTGTGTCTTGACAAGTTCATCGACCTGTTCCTGTGTCAGATATCCCTCGCGGACAGCTAAATCGCCAAACCGACAATCATTATGTGTCTGTGAAATGATGACATTATCTACTTCATTTGCAGTCATATATCCCTTCATAATGGCGAGAGTGCCAAGCTTCATATGCTGGGAGGATTTTTTGCCAAGGGCACTGAGCAGCTGATCTTTTGTCACTACATTGTGAGATAATAAAAATGTTCCAAAAAACTGTGCGTACATATTTTATCTCCCTTCAAATCTTGAGGTAAGGATGCTATGCAGCTGCTCTGGATTTAAAGGTTTCTGGATAAAATCCTTTGCACCGGCTTCAATGGCGGAACGCAGCTGTGACTGTGTTCCGACAGAAGAAACGATAATGATTTCTGCATCTTTGTCAAAATCAATAATTTCACGGATTGCTGCATTGCCATCTTTTACTGGCATAACGATATCAAGAAACGATAAATCAGGCTTTTCCTTTTTATAGATATCAATTGCATCCTGTCCGTTGGATGCCTCGAAAAAAGTTGGTGTACCATATTTTGAAATAAAATCTTTTAACTGCTTTCGTGCAAGTATGGAATCATCACTAATAAGAATTTTTGCATTGTCTAGTCTCATAGTAAATCCCCTTTTCCTAATTTGTTTATAGAACCTATTTTACACTAAAAAAAATTCGCATGCAATTGTAATATGCAAAAATAATGTTGTTTTTTCCCGAAAAAATGCAAAATAGGAATAGATTTTGTCCTTGAAACTTAAGGTTGGAGAGATTATAATGAGTACATCTTTGTAAAATTATGTAAGATCAGAAATGGAAAGGGTAAAATAAGATGGATGTAATGCTTGTATTTGATGCTGTGGTTGCATTGTTTGGTGCCTATATGATAGGGTCAGCGCTTCATATGAAGAAGAGTGGCAGGATTAATTCCATGGTGCTGGCACAGGAAGAGTTAAAAAAAGTGAAAGATACAAAGGGATTCATTGAATTTTTGTATTGGCGGGAGATGTTGTTTGGTGCGCTGGTGTTGATAGTTGGTTTTCTTGGAGTCTTAAATGAGACCGTTATGCCGATTGGAAAAGCAAGTATCCTGGAAGTGATCATTTTCCTTGCAGCTTTCATCTGGTTTCAGAATTCATTGGCGAAAGCGAGAGAAAAGTTTTTACATTTATAATATGAGTTACATAAAAAACAGTTGTCATGGAAACAGACCGGAACCGGTAATATCCGGTGTGTTCCCAGTGGCAACTGTTTTCTTATTTTAACGTTCCTCCATAGGAACATAAGTTTTTCGTTCGCCAACATTCTTGTATGCAGGACGCATGATCTTGCCGCTGTGTGCCACTTCCTCAAGACGGTGTGCACTCCAGCCGGAGATTCGTGCAATGGCAAAAATCGGTGTGTAAAGTTCTACCGGGAGTCCTAACATACTGTAGGCAAATCCACTGTAAAAGTCAACGTTTGGACTGACACCCTTGTAGATCTTGCGTTCTTTTGCAATGATCTCAGGGGCAAGCCGCTCAACCGTTGCATAGAGATTGAATTCTTTTTCATATCCCTTTTCTTCGGAGAGCTTTTCTACGAAAGAACGGAAAATAACAGCTCGAGGATCGGAAAGCGAGTAGACTGCATGTCCCATACCATAGATCAGACCGGCGCGGTCGAACGCTTCTTTATGCAATAATTTTGTCAGATAGTCGGCGATCTCATCCTCGTTTGACCAGTCCTTAACCTGCTTTTTCATATCATCAAACATTTTTACAACTTTAATATTGGCTCCGCCGTGTTTTGGCCCTTTTAAGGAACCTAAAGAGGCTGCGATCGCAGAATAGGTATCGGTTCCGGAGGAAGATACCAGATGTGTGGTGAACGTCGAGTTGTTACCACCACCATGCTCCATATGCAGGATCAGGGCAGTATCTAATAATTTGGCTTCCAGTGGTGAAAATTTACTGTCAGCGCGGAGAATATGTAAAATGTTTTCTGCTGTAGAATATTCTTCTTTCGGAGGATGGATAAATAAGCTGGCACCATCGTGATAATGCTTATATGCCTGATAACCGTAAACAGAAAGTAATGGGAATAAACTGATCAACTGAAGACATTGTCTCAATACATTTGGAAGAGAAATATCATCCGCCCTGTCATCGTAGGAGTAAAGTGTCAACACACTCCGCGCAAGGGTGTTCATCATATCCCTGCTCGGCGCTTTCATGATGATGTCGCGTACAAAACTGGTAGGCAGTGTGCGGTATTTGCTCAGCATGTTCGTGAATTCTTTTAATTCGGCTTTTGTTGGAAGACTGCCAAACAGAAGAAGATAGGTACATTCCTCAAATCCGAAATGGCTTTTCTCGTCAATTCCGGCGATGATATCTTTTACATTATAGCCGCGGTAATAGAGTTCGCCGTCTGCCGGCTGGGAAACCCCGTCTACGATCCTGGTCGAACATACATCAGAAATCTCGGTCAGTCCGACGAGCACACCTTTACCGTTTATGTCTCGCAGCCCGCGTTTTACGTCGTATTTGCTATATAATTCCGGATCAATGACAGAACATTTGGCACTTAACTCAGACAGATGCTCTAACTCCGGTGTTATCTCGCAAAATGGATTATTTTTTGTCATTCAAAGCCCTCCTTCAATTTATCACGTTAACTTATAATAGCATATGTACTAAAATTAATACAAGAAAATTGTTCCGAATTTAAAAAAATTTAAAAAAATTTTAGAAAAAGATAAAATA
>OJNP01001777.1_pt1 | contig 10167 bp, 8 predicted proteins | sample 1597921 | NCBI WGS metagenome assembly OJNP01 (sample SAMN01915213, study PRJEB22387) | human gut metagenome | isolation source: stool | host: Homo sapiens | place: USA | reverse complement strand
CGGCGAGCACTCGTACAGCACCCCCGAAACCCCCGTCGCCGCAGGACGCCCCGACGCGCAGGACCTCGCCCGGGCCGCGGAGTTCGGCGCCGCGGTGCGCAAAAAACTCGCGGCGGGAACGCCTGCCCCGGTCGACGCCGCAAAACTGAAGGACGTGCACACGCCACTCGTGCCGATGCTGCGCTTCATCCGTTTCGTCGTGGGCTACCGCCGCCGGCAGAAGAAAAACCCGGTCGTCTACCTGCCCGCATGCGATGCCGACCGCTGCACCCATTGCGGCCGCTGCGCCGCGATCTGCCCGACGCAGGCCATCGCGCGGGGCGACGAGGCGCACACCGACCCTGCGCGCTGTATCCGCTGCTGCGCCTGCGTCAAGGGTTGTCCGGTCGGAGCACGGAGTTTCCACACCCCCTTCGCCGCAGCCCTCGCACGCAGCTTCACCCGGCGCAAACAACCCGTAACGATCTTATAATCATGGTCGAGCGTCTCGCATCTCCGGCTGCGCACGAACTCGACGCACTTACCGATCTGTGGGAGAGGTCGGTACGCGCCACGCACGACTTTCTGGCTCCGGAGGACATCCCCTTTTTCCGCCGCATGGTGCGCCAGGAGGCGCTTCCGGCTGCGGAAATCTATGTCATAAGGGATTCCGGAAACGGATTCGCAGCCTTTGCGGGCATCGGAGCCGACCGGCTCGAAATGCTGTTCGTCGCGCCCTCCGCGCGCGGAAAAGGTCTGGGGCGCGAACTCGTGGAGCACGTCACGGTCCATTGCGGAGTGCGACGCGTGGATGTGAACGAACAGAACGCGCAGGCCGCGAGATTCTACGCACGGATGGGTTTCCGCGTCGTCTCGCGCGACGCCCTGGACCCGTCGGGTCGTCCCTACCCCATTCTCCACCTCGAACGCTGACAAACGACGGGCGACCTCTCGGCCGCCCGTTCCGCCCGTTCCGCATACCCGCTGACCGCCAGCGGCCCGTCGCCCACTGCGGCCGTCGCAAAAAAGGAGAACCCGTTCAACGGATTCTCCCTCCCCATCATAGAATGGCCGCAGGCTATCTGACCTCGATCTGGCGGGCCGCAACGGCGGCTTCCGTCTCTTTCTTCTTGGGAATCTCGATGGTCATCACGCCGTTCTCGACCTTGGCCGCGATCTTCTCGCGCACGACGTTGTCGGGCAGCAGCAGGCTCTGCTGGAATTTCGTGTAGGAAAACTCGCGGCGCAGATACGTGCCCTTCTTTTTGTCCTCCTCCTTCTGCTCGGCCTTTTTCTCCATCGTGACGATCAGCTCGTTATCCTCGTTGATATGCACCTTGAAATCCTCCTTGGTCATACCCGGGGCGGCGACTTCCACCTTGTATTCGTTCTCATCCTCGATGATGTTGACGGCCGGAGCCGTGGTGTTGTGGCGTTCGGCAAGCCAGTCGTTGCCCAGAAAATCGTTGAAAATGCTCGGCAGCCAGTTCTGATTACGTCTTACAGGTACCATAGTTTTGTCCTCCTTGGTTTTATTTGGTTTAACATTTCGTTTCATCTCCGCGCCTCTTATGAAGCGCTTTCGTATCCGATACGGTCAAATCCTATGCCAGTTCGGAGAAACTGAAAAAATGTCATAAATTGTCACAAATACGGCACAAAATTGCCGAAAAGACAGAAAAAATGTCCTGACAGTATGGCGTCTTAAATATTTTCCTATTTTTGCAACATGGACAACGAATTGATTTTCCGGCAGGCACAGTCCTGCGAAACGGACCGCATCATGCAGATCATCCGCCAGGCACAGGCACGGATGCACGCGGCAGGCAGCCGCCAGTGGCAGGACGGCTATCCCGCCCCGGGACATATCTCGGCAGACATCGGCCGCAACCGCGGATATGTATTGTGCAAACCCGGCGTGGAAGGCCCGCTTTCAGTGATCGCCTACGGCGCGGTGGTGTTCGACGGCGAACCGGCCTACGACGCCATCGACGGACAATGGCTCACCGACGAGCCGTACGTGCTGGTGCACCGCATAGCGGTCGCCGACGGGGAACGGGGCCGCGGCGTGGCGGCGGAATTCCTGCACCGTGTGGAGACACTCGCGCAGGAACGCGGCGTCAAAGCCTTCCGCATCGACACCAACTTCGACAACCAGACCATGCTGCAGCTGCTCGAACGCACGGGATTCACCTATTGCGGGAAAGTCGTCTACCGGAGCGGCGAACGGCTGGCTTACGAAAAACGAATCTGAAAACACTCCGACACGAAAAAACAGAACCCGAGGCTCCACTCCCCGGGTTCTTTCATTTCACTGTTCAGCGCGTCACTATCTTCTTGAAGAAATCCTCCAGAGGAACATTGTAATAATCGCACAAATCAGCCAGCGTCGTCAGTGAAATGCTATGCCTTCCGCTTTCGATCCGCCCGATGTTCAGGTCGGTGTCGAACCGGACATTTTCTTGAGTAAGGCCTCTTTCCCGGCGGACTGTTTTCAGCCGATCCACGACTTGTTTCACCAGAATCTCATTACGCCGCTGCCGTTTCATAATGCAAATTTCCGCAATTATGCACTCAATTTTTACTACACACTTGTAGCACAGCGACTAAAACGACACCTTCAAGCGTGTAGTTGCCGGAAGCATAACGAATACAAATCCATTCAAGCCACTTTTCGGCCTTTTTGAAATATGCAAAAATAAAAAAATTGTTGTATAAAGCAGCGAAAACAACCGGAACAGCGGCGAAAAAGCTGATGCCGGAGACCGTTCGTCACAGTTTTCACAACCCGGTCTTCGGATCGCCCCCGTCTTCCGAATGTGCCCGTATGCGCTGCAAATCCAGCCCCGTTCGACTCCCGCAGAGTAGCGGTGAGCGCCGACTGGAAAAGAAAAACGACCTGCATTTCTGCAAGTCGTTGATTTTTAAGTGGTACCACCAGGAATCGAACCGGGGACACAAGGATTTTCAGTCCTTTGCTCTACCAACTGAGCTATGGCACCATCCGCGAAAAACGGGGTATTCCCTGTTATCGTGGTGCAAAGATAAGCAAAAAATTTAATACTGCAAATGCCTTATGCAATTTTGTCGGTAAATTTTTCCCGGCCTGGCAAAAAAACTACCGACCCGGAAATCAGAAAAAAGTCCGCTGCCCAAACGGACAGCGGACTTGACAGGCATGATACAGAGACGCTTAATTCGTTTTATTCTGGTTCGCCTCGCCGATTTCCGGGTTGGCAATCACGACGGAACGCGGCAGCTGGAACCGCATACCGGATTCGTTCTGCTCCCACATGGCTTTGTAAATGTGGTTGTTCGCAACGCCTGCCGCCGTCATCGCGGCATCGTCCCGACGATCAATCGGCATATTCAAACGCCGGCGGTCGAGCCACTCCAGAGCGCCCTCCATCCACATCTCGATACGTTTCTGAAGAATGATCTCCTCGACGACATCGTCGAGCGAAGCGGCCGTGATGTCATAACCCGGATCGCGGTAGGTCGTCACGTAATCCTTGAGCGTCTTCTTGGCCGCGGCGATGTTGCTGTGCGCCTCGGCTTCAGCCTTGATGAAGACGGCCTCTTCGGCGCGCATATAGATCAGATCGGTATTGTTCCAGTCGCCGTTGTAACTGCGGAACTTGACCGAAACGTACTCCGAACGCGCTTTCACGCCCGAAGCAAGCGTATTGGGCAGGTTGGAAGGCAGGAGGCAGGCATAACCGCTCGTCGCAGCGTCCGGGTCCGGATTGTCCGTCTTGTTGAGCCACCAGCCGCGACGCACGTCGGTCGGATTCAGACGCGCATAGAGGTAGGAGTGGATCGGACGCTCGGCCCACATACCCGCATAACCGCTCATGTAGGGGTCCATCTGCGAACACCAGGTAGCCCATGTCTGGCAGTTGTCGGCCGTCATCTTGAAGCCGAAGATCAGACTCGGAACGTTCTCGATACGGTTGAAGCCGCTGTTGTAGTTCTCCTTGGAGACGAGCGTGTATTTGGCCAGAATATCGTCGGCCAGCGAGACGGCTTTCCCCCAGTCCTCCATGACCAATGCGACACGGGCGCGCAGAATGGCGGCCACGCTGGCGTCGAAATCGGTCCGGGAACCGGTGTCGTCGTATCCGATCTCCTCGAAAATACGCAGCGCTTCGTCCAGGTCGTCGGTAATGCGTTTGTAGACCTGCTCCATCGTGGCGCGCGGCAGATTCTGGCCAAGGGTCTCCTCGGTGGCCAGAGGCACGCCCGGAAGGTCCTTGTTCGCCGCCGAGTAGGGATACTGGTACACGTTGATCAGGTGGTAGTAGCCGAACGCGCGGGAGGTCAGCGCACGGGCGCGGTAGGCCTTCATCGTCTCCGACTCGGCGGAAGCGTCGAGGGTCGCCGTCGCGAGAATCTCATTGGCCGTGGCGATCGGAATGTAGAACATGTTCCACACGTTGAAAGTCGGCGTATACTCCTCCTGCCAGTAGTCGTTGATGTACATGTAAAGGTTCATACTGTGTTGCAGCAGCAGGGTCATGTCCTGCCCGGTCATGCCAAACGCAAGTTCGAACCCTTTGAAACCGGTCAGCCACTGAAGATCGTTCTTGTAATAGGTGGCATAGTGGGTGTAAATGGACGCCTCGATACCCTGAAGCACCTTGTCCGGGTCCTCCTTGGCCACCTCGTCACGGGTCTCCGAAGAGACTTTTCCCGAAGGGTCCACGTCGAAGATATCGTCGCTGCAGGATACCGCAACTGCCGCGCTCATTAAAAATATCAGTATTTTTTTCATATCAATGTCGCTGCTTAGAAGTTAATATTGAGACCTACCGAAGTGGTGCGGATCGGCGAATAATACGTACCGTCCACGCTGTTCAAAGCGACCGTCGCGCCCTGACCGCCCATACTCGTACGGGGATCGTAGCCCTTGCGCTTCGATGCGAAGAAGACGTTGTCGCAGGCGAAGTACACGCGAACGCTCTTGATGCCGATCTTGCTCATCCAGTTCGCCGGGAAGGTGTAGCCCAGCGTGATGTTGCGCAGGTTGAAGTAGGTTTTGCTGATCAGGAAACGATCCGACGAAGCGTTGATGTTCGAGTCGTTCGTGTTCCAGATCGGCGCCGAACCTTTCCCGGTCTCCGGATTCCAGGCGTCGGCATAGTTCTTCAGACGGTTCATCGGGAAATTCGCACTGCTGAACGCCGAGAAGTCGTAATCGTAGCCGTAGCCGCCGAACTGGAAATTGGTCATAATCGTCAGGTCGAGGCTCTTCCAACGCAGCGTGGTGTTCAGGCCGCCCGTGAAATCGGGAAGCGCGCTCTTCTCCAACAGGTACTGCGTGGCCTCGGTAGCATCGCCGGTCGTGACTTTCTCCACGCCCACAACGTTGCCCTCACCGTCCGTGAGATCCCGGTCCATATACCAGAGCGAGTTGCCCTTCTCATCCAGACCTGCGAACTGCCGCATCTCCCAGCGGTAGATGTCCTTGCCTTCGTAAATGCGCTGGTTGCCGTTGGGCATGCCCGAGACTTTGTACTCGTCGGGCAGGTTGAGCATCTTGTTGGCATAGGTGTAACCGTTGACCGACATGTCCCAGTACCAGTCCTTCTTCTGGATGAGCTTGACGTTCAGGTCGAATTCGAAGCCCGAGTTGCGCAGTTTGCCGACGTTGTACCAGTCGTAGGCGCGGCCCGTCGAAATATCCTTCGTACGCTTGAAGAGCAGACCGTCCGACACGCGGATGAAGTAGTCCATCGTCAGGTTGATGCGGTCGTTCAGCAGACCCACGTCCAGACCCAGATCGAACGTCTTCTGCTTCTCCCACGTCAGATCGGGATTGCCGTAGTAATAGATCTCCGTACCCAGCTTGCCTTCGGAAATGGTAACCGTATACTGGTCGGTATAGGGATAGTAGTTGGCCAGGTCCTCGTTACCCTGCGTACCGTACGTGGCGCGGAGTTTCAGCTCCGAAAGCCAGCTGTGCGTACTCTCCATGAACTTCTCGGCTCCGATGCGCCACGAAGCGCCGACGGACCAGAACGTGCCCCAGGGATTGTATTTGAAACGCGAGGTTCCGTCGCGGCGGATACCGCCCGAGAAATAATAACGGTTGTCGTAGTTGTACTCCAGTTTGCCGAAGAAACCCTGAATGCGCAGCACGTCCTGATAGCCGTTGATCGACCCCATCTCGCCGGCGTTGTTCAGCTGCGGATTCTTGGGATCGTAAATGTTCGTCTTCTCGACCTCGGCGTAATCGCGCACCCAGCTGTTGTACTCATGCCCGATCAGCGCATTGATATTGTGGCGTCCGACGGATTTTTTGTAATTGAGCATCTGGATCAGGTTCAGATCGTAAACGTCCGTAGACTTTTTGTTGATCCGGCCCTTGGAACCGCGTCCGTCGCCGATCGTGGGGTTATAGAACAGCAGTTCGTCGGAGGCGCGATAGCCCAGCGACATGCTCGAGGTGAAGGTGAAGTCGCGCAGGAAATAGATCTCCCCGTAAGCGCGGCCCTGCAAGTTGTTGCGTTTGATGTCGCGCGTGTCCATCTTCAGCGTGGCGATGATGTTCTGGCCCGAAGTTCCGGGACGGGTCGTCGTGCCGTCGGTCTGCCCCGTACCCAGGTCGTAAACCTTGTCGCCGTTTTCGTCATACTTGATTTTCCCCTCGGCATCGCGGGCGTAGACCGGATAAACCGGCTCCCACGAACGCGCCGTGGCGAACGCCGACGAAGCGAGGCTGCTGCCCTCCAGAATGTTGTTCTGCACCGTGTGGGCATAGGAGAGGTTGGCGCCCACCTTGATCCACTTGCGGAGCTTGGTGTTGACGTTCACGCGGGCGCTGTAACGCTCGAAATCCGATTCGATCACATAGGATTCGTCCTTGAGGTAACCCAGCGAGATGAAATAGTCGGACTTCTCGTTCCCGCCGCTGACCGAAACGTTCGTCTCGTTGCGGAATCCGGTCTTGAAGAGTTCGTCCTGCAGGCGCCGCTGTACATGCGCCGGGCCGACGGGTCGAGTTTGCCGGTCGCAGGGTCGATCAGGTAGGTCGACGAATATTTGTAGGGGCTGTAATTTCCGTGTGCACCCAGCACCTCCTGCGAGGCATAGAGCGCCGCGGCAGCCAGATCGCCGCCTCCCTCTTCGGGGCTCGACGCCCACTTCGTGTCGCGCATCGTGCGCCACTGCGCCTCGAGGTATTCGCCCGGATCGGTGATGATGTCATACTCGGGGACAGCGCGGGTGTTGATACCGAATCGCGTGTCGACGCTGATCGTGGGATTGTCCAGGCTGCCGCGCTTGGTCGTGATGAAAACCACACCGTTCGCGGCGCGCGAACCGTAGAGCGAGTTGGCCGTGGCGTCCTTCGACACGGAGATCGACTCGATGTCGGCCGGGTTGATGTCGGACAGGCTGCCCTGATAGGGCGAGCCGTCGAGCACGATCAGCGCGCCGGTGCCCGCATTGAGCGAACCGACGCCGCGGACGTAGATCGCAGCGTCCGTACCGGGCTGGTTGGTGGCCGTAGTCAGCTGCACGCCGGGAACCGCTCCTTCGAGCATTTTCGAAACGGTCGAAACCTGACGCTTCGCAAGCTCCTCGCCGCGGATGGTGGCGATTGATCCCGTAAGGTCTTTTTTCGTCGTCGTGCCGAAAGCGGTCACCACGACATTCTCGATGGCCTGCGCATCTTCGTGCATCACGACTTCGACATGCGTCTTTCCGGCAACAGCCACTTTCCGGGTCTCGTAACCGATGAACGAAACCGCCAGCGTAGCGTCGGCGGGTGCGGCGATGGTGAATTTACCGTCCGTGCCCGTGGTCGTACCGGTCGACGTGCCGTCGACCATAACGGTTGCGCCCGCGACAGGCTTACCCTCCGCATCGGCAACTTTACCGGAAACCTGCCGGTTTTGGGCGAATCCATATACACAAAGCCCCAAAACGGCAATTAACGATAGTAGAATTTTTCTTACCATAAGCGTTAATTTTAATAAAATTTTAAAATAAGAAACAATCGCCCCGGATTCCGGATAATAAACTGCTGGATATAGGATAATTACAGCGTTCCGGAACACATTTTCCGAGAAATGCCTAATAGTTTGGTATTAAGCGTGTAAGATATACGGACGACATCTCCGTGCGTCCGGGTTGTGTTACCAGATAGTTACCGGACAAGAAGGGTTAAACCGTGCCGTATAAGCTATTTGGTCCAATTGATATACCGTTTGGCAGTAACTTTATCATTACCTTTATCGCGGATTGTTTATTGTTAAAAAAAGGTTAGGAAGGGAATGAGAAACACGTTCAAAGTACTGTTTTACATCAAGAAGAATGCGCCTTTACGCAATGGAAACACGCCGATCATGGGACGCATTACGATCAACGGACAGCGAACGCAGCTGTCCACGCAACTATCCGTGAATCCGAATCTCTGGGATGTGAGTATGGGACGGGCGGCAGGGCGCAGCGCGGTTGCCTCACATGTCAACGAACAACTCTCGCAGATTCGTTTCCACATCGAAAGATGTTACAACACGCTGTTTTACGAGCATGCCCTGGTCACTCCGAAAATGGTCAAGGAGATGTATTTCGGCAACGACCAGCGCAACGAAACGCTGCTGGCCTTCTTCAGGCATCACAACGAGGAGTTCAGCCGGATGGTGGGCATCAGCCGCAGCAAAACGACCTACTATAAATATAGGTGTGTTTACAAGCATCTCGAAAACTACGTCAACGACAAATTCAACCGCAAGGATTTGCTGTTCAAAGAACTCGACAAAGAGTTCCTGACGGGGTTCCACCACTACATCGCACAGGAGTGCGGACACAAGAAAAACACGACGTGGATCTACATGATCGCGTTCAAGCACATCCTCATGCTGGCCCGCAGCCGGGGCCACATGGCCAAGGACCTCTTCGCGAATTACAAACTGCGCAGCGAATTCGTCGCGCGAAACTACCTGTCCATGACCGAAATCCGCAAGCTGATCCGTCTGGACCTCGACGACATGACCTTACAGTTGGTACGCGATGCATTTTTGTTCAGTTGCTTCACGGGACTCTCCTACATCGACCTCTGCACGCTGACCCCGCAGCATATCCAGCAGGACGGCAAACAGCTGTGGATCAGCACCACCCGCCGCAAAACAGGATCTGCGGTCAACGTGCGCATCTTCGCGATACCGTACGCCATTCTGCTGAAATACAAACCGATGCAGCGGAATGTGCGGATATTCCGCCTGCCGAGCAACGGCTGGTGCAACATCTGCCTCGAACGCATCATGTCTCTGGCGGGCATTCCCCGGCACATCACGTTCCATTCGGCCCGGCACACCTTCGCCACGACGATCACGCTTTCGCAGGGAATGGCGATCGAAACGATCAGCAAGCTGCTGGGGCATAAGAATATACGGACTACGCAGATTTATGCGACCATCACCCACTCGAAACTCGACGGTGACATGGAGCGGCTCTCGAAACGCCTCGATACGCTGTACCGCGATACCGACCTGGAAAAAGTCCGGGAGCGCCTTTGAGGACCGATTCACATATACGCAGAAGTTCACGCAGCTAACACATTCGCTCAAAACACCCGAAAACACCCGAAAAAGGGGATTACAATTTGTAATCCTCTTGAGATGATATTTTCAAAATCGTAACCGTTATCGACCAATCTTCTACACATATGTTATATTGGTAAATTATTTTAATAATTTATTTGTAAATGAACTTACTGTTAGCTGTAGAGCTTTGGGGCGAAATCTTGAACATATTATGCTTCCATATATGTTTAAGATTGCTTACGAAAGTCTTGGTTGTACCGGTTTTGTAAATATAGCATATAAAAAAGGTGAAAGAAACGCTCCTGCACTAAAGTGGATATGTGAATATTCAAATTCAGATTTAAAAGAAAAAGGAAATATTTCCCTACCTTGTAAAGATGTTTCTTTAGAAGGATTAGAAGTGGAGGTAATTATTAATGGATAATCTTAAGTTACATCATATCGGAGTTGCAACAAAAAACATAGAAAAAGAGTTTGAGGTATTCAAGAAACTTGGATATAAACAGAGTTCTGAGGTTTTTATAGATGAAATTCAAGGAATTAGAGGAATGTTTATTGAGGCTAGAGGACAACCGTGTTTAGAGCTATTAGAGAATTTATCTTCAGATGGACCGTTAACAAGCTTTTTGCAAAAAAG
>OJNP01001764.1_pt1 | contig 10230 bp, 9 predicted proteins | sample 1597921 | NCBI WGS metagenome assembly OJNP01 (sample SAMN01915213, study PRJEB22387) | human gut metagenome | isolation source: stool | host: Homo sapiens | place: USA | reverse complement strand
CGGGCCAGAACGCCGCTCTGGTTGTCCACCAGCAGGCTGATGACCCTGCGCTGATCAGATTCCATGATGCTGTGTCCTCCTTATTCCATGATGATGTCGTTGATACCGCCGCCGCCGGGGATCATGGGCAGCACCTTTTCGTCCTTGTCAATGATGCACTCGATCCAAGTGGGGCCTTTCTGCTGCAGGGCATCTGCAAAGGCTTCCTGAAACTCCGGCAGATTGGTGCAGCGGTAGCCCTTCAGGCCAAAGCCGTCTGCCAGCTTGACAAAATCGGTCTTGCGGTGGGGGTCGGTCTGGCTGTAACGCTTGCCGTAAAAGCTGGTCTGCCACTGGCGTACCATGCCCAGCACCGAGTTGTTGAAGATGACCGTGATGATAGGCAGCTCGTAGCTGACGGCGGTGCAGGCTTCGTTCAGGTTCATGTGGAAGGAGGCGTCACCGGTAAACATCACCACACGCTGCTGGCGTCCCAGTGCCATCTGGGCACCAATGGCGGCACCGTAGCCAAAGCCCATGGTGCCCAGGCCGCCGCTGGTGATAAAGCCGCGGCTCTTGGTGTGGCGGATGTACTGGGCCGCCCACATCTGGTGCTGGCCCACGTCGGTGACATACACGGCCTCAGGGCCGCACTGGCTGCACACCTCGCCGATGACCTGATGGGGCATCAGGCGGGTGGGGTCGGACACGGGGTGGTAATCCTGTGCCTGCCACTCGTGGATCATCTTCATCCAGTCGGGGTGCTTCTTCTCCTCAATGAGGGGGAGCATCCCGCTCAGGACATAGCAGACATCACCGGCAATGGCAAGATCCACATCCACATTCTTGCCCAGCTCACTGGGGTCGATATCGATCTGGATGATGGTGGCGTTCTTGGCAAAGGTCTTGGGGTTCAGGGCCACGCGGTCAGAAAAGCGGGTGCCCAGTGCGATCAGCACGTCACAGTCCGCGACCGCCCGGTTGGAGGTGTAGCAGCCGTGCATTCCGACCATGCCGATGTTCATCGGGTCACCGTAGGGCACAACGCCTGCAGCCATCAGGGTATAGGTGGCGGGGATCTCCGCCTTGTGGATCAGGTCACGCAGGGGCTGGCAGGAAGCCGCGCTCCGCACGCCGCCGCCAAAATAGACCAGCGGGCGCTTGGCCGCGTTGATGATATCGGCGGCCCACTTGACCTGCTGTTCGTCGTAGGTGGTCACGGTGCGGATCGGCTCCGGCTGCTTGGGGGTAAACTCACAGACAGCAGCGGTGACATCCTTGGGGATATCCACCAGCACCGGGCCCTTGCGGCCGCTCTGCGCAATGCGGAACGCCGCACGCATGGTATCGGCCAACTCTTCTACCTTGCGTACCGTGAAGTTGTGCTTGGTGATGGGCATCGTGATGCCCTCGATGTACGCCTCCTGAAAACCGTCCTTGCCCAGACCGGGGGTCGGCACATTGCCGGTAAAGGCGACCATGGGCACGGAGTCCATGTAGGCAGTGGCAATGCCGGTGACCAGATTGGTGGCACCCGGGCCGCTGGTGGCCAGCACCACGCCGGTGCGGCCCGTTGCGCGGGCATAGCCATCGGCCGCATGAGAAGCGCCCTGCTCGTGGGCGGTCAGCACATGGTGGATGCGGTCAGAATTCTTATACAGCTCGTCGTACAGGTTCAGCACAGCACCGCCGGGGTAGCCGAAGATGGTGTCCACGCCCTGTTCGCAGAGGACTTCAACAAAAATTTGCGAACCATTTAACTGCATGGTAAGTTGCTCCTGTTCCTTTTCCTCTTACACTCTCAACAAAATTTCCCTCAGACACGTTACTTTTCGCATCTTGCATTCCGATTTGAACGTTGGGTCAATTATACTATAAATCGGGCCTTTGTCAATCGACGATTTGTAAAGTGAATCAGCCGAAAGATGAAGATAATTGAACACACCCTTGCGGACGGCTTTCTCTGAGTGTATAATCTGGTAAAAACCTCTCCGTCAGCCTGCCCGGCTCCTCTGACCGGGGAAGCAGGAGCAAAACGCCGGAGAGGTCCTGTCAAGAGGAGAGTCTGATGATGCAACTTCGTGAATGGAACGCCCGGCTCCACGGGCTCGTTGTTTTCCGCGCCCTGCTGGGCGACCCCGTTGTGGCAAAGCTGGCGGCGCTGACCGACCGGCTGGAAGCGGCTGACGACAGCATCGCCCCCCTGTGCGATGCTGTGGCCGCCTTTGAAGCCGCCCTGTTTGCCCACACCACCAATCTGGGCGATTATCTTTCCAACGCCGTGCTGGAGACCGAGACCTTCTGTGTGCGGCAGGCTGCTGCAGGCCAGCTCTCCCCTGTGATGGAGGCCGCTCTGAACAGTGAGCTGAACTTTTTGCAGAAGCTCTGCGGCCTGACGCTGGACGCGCTGCTGGAAGCCGCCGACCGGCAGAACCGGGAGCTGGCGTTCCTGCCCCGCTGGGAGGCAAGGCAGCTCGACCTGACCGCCGCCTACAACCAGCGGATGCGGGAAGCCGGGAAGAAGGGCTACGGCATGTTTGCCAAGCACCACGTGTTCACGGTGGAAAACGGCCAACTGGTGCCCGTGAAGTACCCCGACCCCCAGAAGCTCAGCGAGCTGCCGGGCTACGAGAAGGAGCGGGAAAAGGTCATTGCCAACACCCGCGCCCTGCTGGCCGGTTCCCCCGCCAACAATGTTCTGCTCTACGGCGATGCAGGCACCGGCAAATCCAGCACGGTCAAGGCCATTGCCAATGAGTACGCCGCCGACGGCCTGCGGCTGGTGGAGGTCAAGAAGAACCAGCTCTACCAGATCCCCGACCTGATGGATCAGCTGGCAGCCAATCCCCTCAAGTTCATCCTCTTCATCGATGACCTGAGCTTCTCCTCCAACGACGATAACTTTGCCGCCCTGAAAGCCATCCTTGAGGGCAGCGTGGGCGGCCGGGCCCGGAACATTGCGGTGTACGCCACCTCCAACCGCCGCCACCTCATCAAGGAGACCCTGACCGACCGCACCGGCGACGATATCCATGAAGCCGACACCCGGCAGGAGCTGATGAGCCTTTCCGCCCGGTTCGGCCTGACTGTCACCTTCCAGCGGCCCGAGAAAGCCCGCTTTGCCGCCATTCTGGAAGAGCTGGCAAAACAACACCACATCCAGATGCCCATGGAAGAGCTGCTGGTCAAGGCCGAAGCCTTCGCCATCCGCGCCGGCGGCCGCAGCCCCCGCGTGGCCAAACAGTTCATCGAACAGTGCGAGAGCGGCGTGCAGAAATAATGTTTGCTTTTTCGTTTTTATGGATAAGAAAAAAGCGCTGTGCAGTGAAATGACTGCACGGCGCTTTTTGCTGTTTTGAAAGAAAACTGCCGCCGCAGGCGGCGGATAAGGCAATCAGAAAATCAAACGCGCTCGGCCACCAGCTGGAAGCCCTCTTTGGTGAGCTCCTGCCGGATCTGCTCGATCTGGGCATGGTCGCGGGTCTCCAGTGCCAGCTTGAGGAAGCAGCTGGAGATGGGCATGTTGGGGTCAGAGCCATCGTGCAGGACGGAGACCACATTGCTGCCGCAGCGGGAAACGATGGCGGCCACCCGCTCCAGCTGACCGGGCTTATCCTCCAGCGCGATGGTCAGGTTGGCCTTGCGGCCGCTCATCACCAGACCACGGGTGATGACGCGGTTGAGGATGTTCACATCGATGTTGCCGCCGGAGATCAGGCAGACCACCTTTTTGCCTTCGATGGGCAGCTTGTGGAACAGCGCCGCTGCCACAGGCACCGCACCGGCCCCCTCGGCCACCAGCTTCTGGTTCTCCATCAGGGAGAGGATGGCGGCGGCGGTCTCGTCCTCGCTGACGGTCACGATGTCGTCCACATATTCCTCGCAGAGCTGATAGGTCAGCTCGCCGGGGGTCTTGACCTGAATGCCGTCCGCAAAGGTGGCCACATTTTTCAGGGTCTGATACTTGTGCTCATGCAGGCTGCGGTACATGCTGGGGGCACCCTCGGCCTGCACACCATAGACCTTGACCTCGGGGCGCAGGCTCTTGATGGCAAAGGCCACGCCGGAGATCAGGCCGCCGCCGCCCACGGGCACGATGACGGCATCCAGATCGGGCAGCTGGTCAAGGATCTCCAGACCAATGGTGCCCTGACCTGCGATGACCTGTTCGTCATCGTAGGGGTGGATGAAGGTCATGCCGGTCTCGGCCTGCAGCTCCACGGCCTTGTCGTGGGCATCATCATAGGTGCCGGGCACCAGACAGACCTCCGCGCCCAGGCTCTTGGTGTTTTCCACCTTCATAATGGGGGCACCGTCCGGCATACAGACGATGCTCTTGATGCCCCGGCGGGTGGCGGCCAGAGCCACGCCCTGTGCGTGGTTGCCAGCCGAACAGGCGATCACGCCCTTTTCGCTCTCCTCCCTGGAGAGCTGGCTGATCTTATAATAGGCTCCCCGCACCTTGAAGCTGCCGGTCACCTGCAGGTTCTCGGTCTTGAGGTAGAGGCGGCAGTCCTTGGAGAGCTTGGGCGCTTCAATCAGGTCGGTCTTGCGGGCAACGTCCTTGAGCACAAAGGCGGCGTGGTAGATCTTATCCAGAGTCAGCATGACGATACTTCCTATCTTCTATCCTTGATTTTTGCATGTGAATATGCATCCCAGTATAAATTAGCAAAAGTATTTTGTCAAATGAACGTATTTCAACATTGCGTTTGCTGGGGTGACCGCCAATGGTTACGCCCGGGCAGGCGGCCCTGCAGCCTGATGCACGCTCCACCTGTGCCCATGCCGTGGGAGCGGTTTCCCATGACCCAAAACGCCCCTCTCCGGCATCCGTGAGACCGGAGAGGGGCGTTCTCGTTTTTAACCTTTCATCGGCACAAATCCGACCAGATCCTTCACGACCTCGCCGCCGATGATGAGCCCGGCCACCGAGGGCACAAAGGCGTTGGAGCCGGGGACCGAGCGCCGGACGGTGCACTTGCGCTGGGTGCCCGGGGGGCAGATGCAGTGGTTCTTGCAGCTGATAGAATCATCCTCGATGGGGGTCATGGCAGGCTCCTTGGAGTAGACGACCTTCAGGTGCTTGATCCGCCGCTTGCGGCACTCGGTGCGCATCACCTTGGCCAGCGGGCAGACGGAGGTCTTGTAGATATCCGTCACCTCAAAGCGGGTGGGGTCCATCTTGTTGCCTGCACCCATGGCGCAGATGATGGGGGTACCGGCCTCCTTGGCCTTGACCACCAGCGCGATCTTGCCGGTGACGGTGTCGATGGCATCCACCACATAGTCGTACTGGGTAAAGTCGAACTGATCCTGCGTTTCCGGGGTGAAGAAGATCTTGTAGGTGGTGACCTTGATGTTGGGGTCGATCTCGTGGATACGCTGTTCGGCCACATCCACCTTGTACTGGCCCACGGTCTTGCGGGTGGCCACGATCTGGCGGTTCAGGTTGGTCAGGCAGACCTTGTCATCATCAATGAGGTCCAGCGCGCCCACACCGCTGCGTGCCAGCGCTTCCACCGTGTAGCCGCCCACGCCGCCAATGCCAAACACCGCCACACGGGAATTGTGCAGCTTTTCCATTGCTTCCTTGCCCAGCAGCAGCTGGGTGCGGGAATATTGTTCCTGCATAGATACTTGCTCCTCCATTTTACACTGTGCCGTTCATTTTACCGGTTCGGCACAGCTGCTTCTGTTTTACTTTATCACTTTCCTGCAAAGCGCCTGAGCGGTTTATTCGACCGCCACAATCGTGCCGCCCCCCAGCACAACATCCCCCTGATACAGCACCACGGCCTGACCGGGCGTAGGGGCACGCTGGGGCTGGTCAAATTCCAGCCGGAACTTCCCCTCTCCTGCCGGGTAGACGGTGGCCGCCTGCTCGGTCTGGTGGTAGCGGGTGCGGGCCGTGACCCGCAAGGGCGCGGTCAGCTCCGGGATGGCGATCCAGTTCACCTCGTCGGCATAGACGATGCGGTCAAACAGGTTCTCCTCCGGGCCCACCGTAACGGTGTTGGCCTGCATATCCTTGGCGCAGACATACACCGGCGCACCCATGGCAAGGCCCAGGCCCTTGCGCTGGCCGATGGTATACCGCACCGCGCCATTGTGAGTGCCCACCTTTTTGCCATTCTCGTCCAGAAAATCACCTGCCGGGTAATGCTTGCCGGTGAAGTCCTCCATGAAGCGGGCGTAATCGCCGTCCGGCACAAAGCAGATATCCTGGCTGTCGTGCTTGCGGGCATTGATGAAATGCTGCTTTTCCGCGATTTCACGCACTTCGGCCTTGTGCAGCCCCCCCAGCGGCAGGCGCACATGGGCCAGCTGCTCCTGGGTCAGGTTATAGAGCACATAGCTCTGATCCTTGCCCTCGTCCAGCCCCTTTTTCAGCAGCCAGCGGCCGGTGGCCTCGTCCTGCTCCACCCGGGCGTAATGGCCCGTGACCACATACTCCATGCCATGGCTCTCAGCCCAGCGGAGCAGGTGGTCGAACTTCATATACCGGTTGCAGTCGATGCAGGGGTTGGGCGTGCCGCCCATCTCGTATACCCGGATGAATTTTTCGATGATCTTCTCCCGGAAGTCGGCGGTGAAATCCAGCACCTCATAGGGGATATCCATCGCAAAGGCCACCTCGGCGGCATCCTCGATATCCTTTTCGGAGCAGCAGGTGTGGAAACCAGACTGCCCCAGCGTCTCGTTGCGGGTGAGCCGCATGGTGATGCCGGTGCAGTCGTATCCTGCCTGCTGCATCAGCCATGCTGCCACCGAGCTGTCCACACCGCCGCTCATGGCGATGAGTGCCCCGGGGCGCTTCGTGTTCTGTGCTTCTGTCATATCGTCCCTCATTCAATAACACACTAAAACAGTAGCATAATACTACCGCAGCTTCTTTCTCTTGTCAAGACGCAGAAAATTGGGCCGCCGCAGCCAGCAGCGCGTCTTTTTCGTTGGGTGTCTGCCCGGTGATGACAGCCTCCAGCAGGGCGTTCAGCACCTGCCGCAGACCCGGGCCGGGTCTGACCCCCGCCGCCATCAGGTCACGGCCATTCACGGCCAGCTGACTCACCCGGCAGCAGGCATTTTCTGCTGTCAGCCGCTCCGCCTCGGCCCGCAGGGCAGCAAAGGCCTCGGCCTGTTCCGGATGCCGGGCACTGCAAAGGGCGGTCAGGCGCTGGATCGTCGGCAGCTCATAGCGGCCCAAAAGACGTTTGGCCTGTACGGTCAGCGTGGTGTTGGGGGTGCCGGGAGTTCCTCTGAGGACCGTCCGCTGGGGTGGGACCCTGTTGCCGCAGGCAATAGGGCGGGCGATGGAATGGCCTGCAACGGCAACGACTGCCGCCTGCGGCGGAAACAAGGAGTTGCTGTTGGGGCAGCGGCCAGCAGGATGCGAGTGCCGCTCAAGGCACAAAGCATCCGCTGGGTGCCGCAACTCGAACTCGTGTCCGAGGAGAAAGCTCCCGGCACCCCCTCCAGCTTCCCTTTCCAACGCTGTCACCTCATCTGTGAGCGCGTTGGAGCATTTCAGTTTGCGCAGAGCTTTGCGGGCACCAGCTTCACCCAGCGGACAGAGAAGAGCCGCCAGCCGGGCGGGCACGTTCTCCACTGTTGGTTCGATCCGGTCGATGGTACGGCAGAGTTCCGCAAACCGTTCCGGCTGTTTTTCCGGTTCCAGCTCCGGCAGGATAACGGCCAGAACGGCGGGTTCCAGATAGCTTCCGGGCCGGGGGGCCGCCAGCAGCTTGAGTAGTTCTTCCTGGATGCGCTCCGCCGAAACGCAGTCCAGATGCGGCCCCAGTGCCCGGGCAGCAACACCGGTGGCTGGGTCGATGGCAAAACCGAACCGGGCCGCGAACCGGTAGAGCCGCAGGATGCGCAGCGCGTCCTCCTCAAAGCGGCGTTCCGGCTCCCCCACCGCCCGCACGCGATGGGCGGCAAGGTCGTCCCGCCCGCCAAAGGGGTCGATGAGCCCTTCCTCGGCGCTGTATGCCATAGCGTTGATGGTGAAATCCCGCCGGGCAAGATCCTCCCGCACCTCCGGCACAAAGCAGACGGCATCCGGGTGGCGGCCATCGGAATAGGCCCCCTCGGTGCGGAAGGTCGTTGTCTCATAGAGCCTGCCGCCCTGCTTCACCGTCACGGTGCCGTGCTGCAGGCCGGTGGGGATACACTTTTCCTCCCCGAACAGCGCCATCACCTGCTCCGGGCGGGCGCTGGTGCAGAGGTCCCAATCGTGGGGGTCCAGCCCCAGCAGGCTGTCCCGGACACAGCCGCCCACAGCGTAGGCCGCATGGCCCGCACCATGGAGCGCATCCAGCAGCAGGGCTGCACCTGGGTCAAGTTTGATCGTTGTCATGTTGTTTCCTCGTCATATTGCAGGATGATCTGTTTGCCGTCAAAGCCGCACTCCGCCGCCGGGAATACCGCCTGCGCATTGGGCAGGGCGGCTTCCGGTTCAAGGATCATGGGCGAATAATGCATCAGCCAGAACCGGCGCACGTCAGCCTTTTTTGCAATGGCCGCACCCTGCGCAAAAGTGCTGTGCCCCCACTGCTTTGCCTGCGCCTCCTGCTCGTTGTCGGGGTAGGTGGCATCGCAGAGGAAAAGGTCGGCGTTCTGCGCGGCCTGTTCCAGTGCCGGGCAGGGAGCAGTATCACCCGAGAACACGAACCGCAGACCCCGGCGTGCCGGGCCCAGCACATCCGCGGGAGCGACCACCGCCCCGCTTTCCAGCGGGATGCTCTGGCCCCGCTGGAGCAGCTTCCATGCAGGCACCGGAACGTTCAGTGCCCGGGCCTTTGCAGGGTCAAAGCGGCCCGCCCGGGGCAGGTCGAGCCGGTAGCCCCGGCTGGGCACCCGGTGCCGGGTGCGAAAAGGCGTAAGCTGCGCCCCCGCAGGCCAGCCGGAGGAAAGGGTGGTCAGGTCGATGGGATCTGTGTCCAACTGCACAGCCCTGACCGGATACGGCAGCGGCCCGGCCAGGGTGCGCAGGGCGGGCCAGATTTCCCCCAGCCCCTCGGGGCCGTAAAGGGTCAGCGGGCGCTCCCGGCCCTGACAGCCCAGCGTCTGCAGCAGGCCCGGCAGGCCGAAGATATGGTCGCCGTGATAGTGGGTCAGGCAGATGGCATCCAGCTTCATCAGGTTGACCCCGGCGCGGCGGGCCGCCGCCTGCGTGCCCTCGCCGCAGTCAAACAGCAGGGCATGGCCCCCGCATTCGGCCAGCGCGGCGGTCAGGGCACGGTCCGGCAGGGGCATGGTGGCCGCCGTACCCAGCAGTGTAATGGTCAGCATAACAGTTCCTCCGTGATTTGTCGGTAACAGTGTACCACATTTTGCGCCCGCACACAATCGGCACAGCCCGGCATAGGATGGCGCAGAGCTCTGATACAAAGGGAGGTTTGACCATGCAGCGCAAAAAAGTCCCCGCCGGGCACCACCGCTTCGGGCTGGCCCGGCTTGTTCTGGTCCTGGCACTGCTGTTTTTCGTCGTGGCGCTCACCGCCGGGCTGGCGGGCTGCCTGTTCCAGCCCGTACTGACCGCCCGGGGCACGCTGCTGTTTCTGCCGGGGGCGTAAATATTTTTGTGGAAATCGAATTTTCCCTCTTGACTTCAGGACAATGACGTGATAAAATCCAGCCAAACCAGTGAGAGGGCATCCTGCCCGCCCCAGAGAGCAGCCACGCCATCAGCGCCGCCATCGACGAGGCCCTCAAGTGCAAGGGGACCGGCGAGGAAAAGACCATCGTCTTTGGCCTGACCGGCACCGGCTACTTTGACATGGTGGCCTATGAGAAGTTCCACGATGGCCAGATGAGCGACTACATCCCCACCGATGCCGACCTGCAAAAGGGCTTTGACGGCATTCCCCAGTTCCCCGGCAACGAGCTCTGAGCCGATACTATAATTACTATATAATAAAGGAGAAGCGCGCCTCCGATTCCGGGAACACGCTTCTCCTTTTCTGCGCACCATCCTCTGCAAACAGAAAACCGCCAGCGTATCTCTACACTGACGGTCTTTTTATGGGCGCGGGTGGATTACGCAAGCCGCGCTGCTAAAAACAGCCCACCGGGCTGTTTTTGCCCCTTCTTCTGCGACGGGGCCGCAGCTGTTCGAATCCACCCTTGAGGGTGAAACTTAAGATGCCGGATAAGACAAAAAACCAGCGTAATTTCTACGCTGGTCTTTTTGGTGGAGCGAAGCAACCTAAATCCGAACCATTGCCCTCTGGGGCATCTTTGGCGGCG
>OJNP01001763.1_pt1 | contig 10234 bp, 9 predicted proteins | sample 1597921 | NCBI WGS metagenome assembly OJNP01 (sample SAMN01915213, study PRJEB22387) | human gut metagenome | isolation source: stool | host: Homo sapiens | place: USA | reverse complement strand
CAAACGGTTTCAGAGAAATCTTGATATGATCGAACTCTCTCAAAAAGACGGTTATCCGATCACGCTTGAAAAACTGCAAAATGGTGATCCTCATACTGTGATCACACGAGCTCACTTTGCAAGAACTTTGATCTCAGAAGGCATTTGTTCTTCCATGGATCAGGCTTTTTCCAAATATCTTGGTGAAAAGTGTAAATATTATGTTCCAAAACCATTTTTTGATCCAAAAGATTGCTTAAGATTAATCCTTGATGCTGGCGGAATTCCGGTTCTTGCACATCCATTTTTATATAAATTCTCAAATGAAGATACCAAACATCTCATTCATGATCTGAAAGAAGAAGGGCTCGCAGGAATCGAAGTTTATCATTCTTCCCATCATATCGGCCAGATCACAAAACTTCGCCAATGGCAGAAAGAATATGATCTTCTTGCAACTGGAGGATCAGACTTCCATGGAACGAATAAACCAGATATCGAAATCGGAACCGGACGCGGACCGTTATTTGTCCCAGATCATTTGATTGATGATCTGATGAATTAATATTAAGAAACAAAAAAGAATCTGAAATACAGATACTATTCTCTGTCTCAGATTCTTTTCTTTTGATCAAATATTCATCTTATTCTTCAGATGATGATGCATTCGCTTTTTCCATTGCCTGGATTGCTGATTTCTCCATTGGGATACGGCAATGTTTGTCGTTACCAAATTCAACAATGATCGTTGTTTCATCAACTTTATCTACAACAACTCCGTAAAATCCGCTTGTTGTCAACACGCTGTCTCCAACTTCCAGAGTTTCCATCATCTGTTTTAATTCTTCTTCTTTTTCTTTTGCAATAATGGAAGTACCTTCGATTCCAATCCATTTGCTGACTAAAATATCCATGCCCGGTCTTGCTCCTGCAGTGGAGATCAGATGTCCTTTTTTCACTTTTCCGACTCCACAGACACTGATGACCGGCTGGTTTACCACTCTTGTAACCTCGGTATGTCCGCCCATGACCTGCACATTTGCTTTTGCGCAGGCTTCCTCCACCTGCTTCATCATCAGGCACAGATCCTGTTCGCAGACAGAAGTTGGCAAAAGTACCGTAAGAAGTACTCCGACTGGTTCCGCCCCTGCACTCGCAAGATCATTCACCGTGATCTGGATTGCAAGCGTTCCGATATCCTTCGCTGTTCCTGTGATCGGATCAGTCGACATCACAAGTGTCTCATCCTCCGCAAGCTGCACTGCTGCACAGTCCTCGCCAACTCCGGCTCCCAAAACCACTTCCGGTCTCATCGTATGAATTTGTTTAAAAACAGAACGTTTCAGCACGTTCTCCGGTACTTTTCCAACTTTCATAATCTTTTATCTACTGTCCTTCTGTTGTTGTATTTCCTGTAATCTGGCTCTCATCCACGGTTCCAAGGATCGCTGCTGCTTCCGCAGAGCTGTCCGCCGGTGCCTCCGCCGGAGCTTCTGACGGTGTCTGTCCTGCTCCGCTATACTGGGCGACCGTTGCATAAATTGTCGCCTCATCCCCGGTTGCCAATGCTGCATTGACCGCTGCCACTGCATTCGGATCTGCAGATGCAGTTCCTACATTCACGATCTTAGGAGATGATTTGTAAGTGCTCTTATTGATTGCATCCCTGCTCTGCTCAACGCCATCGACTGTCACGATTTTCCAGAGCCTTGCCACATATCCCATATGTTTGCCCTGAGTTGTAGAAATGGAACCGACCGCATCCCCGGTTGCCACAAACTGTGTGCCGGGATCTTCCTCAGAAACGACCTCGCTCTCATATGTCACCTTGCGGTTGGAAGGTCTGGTCTCCTGTCCGTATATGTTAAAATAAATGTCTTTTCCAACCGTATACCCCTCGATGTAAATCGGTGCATCCAGATTATTGACAAATTTTAAATCCTTGTAATCTCCTGCAATTGCAGCATCCATAGATGGTTTTACATAGGTTACGATCATGGAATGGTTTGAGCGCTGTGTCACCTCAAGTTCCGCCTTTAACACTGCGTTGTATAACGTTGTTGACACCTGACATACACCGCCGCCATAAGACTGCACGGTCTGTCCGTTCTCGTAAGCACCTGCAAGTTCATAACCGCCCGCTGCCGTCAATGGTCCGATCGTCTGTCCAACGGAGAACTCCTCTCCCGGATATAATACGGTTCCATTGATCTTGCCTGCTGCCACACTGATATTAGCACATCTTCCGGCAGATGAGGTACTGTAATTGGTCGTGTAACTGCCAAGCAGATCTTTTACCTTTGCCAGTTCTTCCTTCGTGCCTTCCGGCTCCACAACCTCTGCCACAATGTCAATCGAAGCATCCGTGCCATCCCAGTTGTTTTTTAAGTAATCTTCGATCGTCATCATGGATTTTTCCACATTCACTTCAACGCCGGAACTTCCCTCAACAAACTGAAACTGCCCATTCTCACGGATCAGCCCGCTGTCAACTGCTTCATTGTTCAGTTTTTCTGCTTTTGCAGTCAATACTTCCCTTGCTGCTGTCTCATTTAATCCTAACGGAAGTTCAAATACTTTGCTTCCATGCTCCAGATCTTTTTTATCTTTATATCGTTTGATCAGATTGCCATTTCGTCCAACCGCAAGTGCTTCCTGCACTGCATTGGTATTCTGAAACGTGATGCCAAGCTCCTGTGCACTCACTTCCACACTCTTTCCATTGGCATTCAGTGTCAAAACAGCATCGTCCACGCTCTGTGCATACGCACTGATGGCATCCGCTGCCTCTTCCTCTGTCATGCCGCCAACATAGACATTTCCGATATAAACGCCATCTGCAATTTTATGATTCTCTGCTGTCTCTGCTTTTGTGGCTGCTCCGCCTCCTGCAAAACCGATACATAATGCAGCCAGCGTAAACAGTGGAATCCATTTCATCCATTTTTTTGAAATATTATTCATAGCTGATCTCTTTCTCTTTTCTTTACACCGCAGTGCAAGCCCGACAAATCACAGATTTTTCGAGCTGACAGGCATTCGCCCTATCATTCATGCTCACTTTTGCCTACGCGTACATTTTACCCTATTGTCCGGCTGATTTTCAAGGTGCATAACCACGAATATGATTGACTGCCCTCCGGAATTTTAGTATATTTTACATGAAAGCGGCAAGCACGGTTGTAATAAGCATTGCAGCGACTACAATGATCACAATTGCAGCCATTAATTTTTGATTTTTTTTCTTACCAAAATTATACATAGAACTACCTCTTTCTATCTTGAATTTATACAAAAGAAAGGACATACAACATGGCATTTCCATTCTTAGGACTCTTTATTATCTTTCTTTCGGTTGCTGCCTATTATCGCAAGCGTGCGACTGCCCAGCAAAAGAAAGTGACGGAAGATTTCTGGAGCCGTGAAGATCAGGCGAACCAGATCCGCCGCAAGGATATCAGCAATCTTCCCTATATTACCATACCCTTGGAAAAATTTCCAATAGGTATCTCTGATGACGAAGAATTAACGGATTACGAAAACGATCTGAAAAATCTTGCCTCAAGAAAAATTTTAAATCTGAGCCATCAGAGCAATACGGACTTAAAGCTCGCCTATGGTCCTGCGAATCTTCCTGTTTTGTCAGAATATGACCAGAATTATACCACCCTTTTACGGAATCTTGTCGCCTACGCAGACTGTCTGATCAAAAACGGATTTAAAGCAGAAGCCGTTCCGGTTCTGGAATTCGGCATCTCCATTGATTCCGACATCCGCGCCAATTATACGCTCCTCGCAGAACTTTACAAGGAACAGGGAAATGCGTCAAAAATCCAGGAGCTGATCGATAAGGCAGCTTCACTTGATTCTATGATGAGATCTGCCATCTTAGAGCAGCTGCACACTTTACAGAATGCCTGATTTTACTGGGATGGTTCTTTTTTCATTTTTCCATATTGTGCAATAAGCTGATCGGTAAGCCTTGAGATTTCACTTCGCGACGCATCCTCATAAATTTCCGGCATTGGGATTCCGTGAAATTCCACAAACTGCTTCAGATATTTCATCTGCTGCGGCGTTGCCGGGGACTGCTTTTTCACTTTATATTGCAACGGATATGGTCGAAACGCCTCCGGTGCTCCTGCCTCATACATTTTTTGCAGTTGTTCAAAAATCTGCTGCGTTTCCATCACATCATCCAGTGCACGGTGTGCATGAACACGCTCGATCCCAAAATAGCTGCACAGACTTGCAAGGTCTTTTTTCTGTTCCTGTGGCAGAAATTTTCTTGCCAGTTTTAATGTATCTACTGCATTCCGCTCAAAAGTACGCTTGTGATTCACCGCCCACTGCTTCAAAAAACTGTAGTCAAAAATCACATTCTGTCCCACCAGAATATCCTCTCCGATGAAATCAAAAAATGCTGCAAGCGTTGCATCCGTCTCTTTTCCCTGCGCAGCCATCTCATTTGTAATGCCTGTAAGTGAAACTACCTTTTCCGGCAGCTTGCGTTTTGGATTGATGATCTCCGAAAAAGTAGCCGTCACGACATTTCCTCGCACCCTTGCAGCTCCAGCCTCCAGAATACGGTCTGTCTTTGCGTTCAGCCCTGTCATTTCCAGATCGATCACCACGTAATCAGTTAACATAACTTCGCCTTTCCGACATTTTCTGCCCCCTCAGTCATGCTGGCTGCCGCCACCTCTGTCACATGCGCCTGATGATCCAACGGATCACGGTTTTCATAGTCAAACAGCATATAAACCGGTTGTTTCAGGCGCGTCGGAATTTCATTCAGTGCTTTTTTACTCTTTTCCGGGAAACGGTAATGGAATGGTTCCACATGAGATTTCACACCGTTTTTGCAGTAATATCTCGTCTGCTCCTTAAACTCTGCCGGTGACGGTGCCCAGAACGGTCTGCTCTTACAGTTTTCACGGTAGTAAAGATCAAATGTCAGACTCTCTTCGAGCATTTGCAGTACCGCATCCTCGCTCTTTTGCTCCCGCATAAACTCCAGTAATATCTCTGCTCTGCGGATTCTTGAATGGCTCATGCCGAAATATCCTTTTTCCTCATAAAAAACACCAAGCTCCTGAAACATTGCAAAGGCACTGTCAAACAATGGTTCCATCACTTTCATCGTAATTTCAAACTGTCCGCTGTTGTAATAGACCTCCAGCATCTCTTCTACCTGTTTGATCTTCAACACATCATCAAAACTAAGCCATTTCGTTTTCATCACTTCATACGGTGTTTTCTCATGATAAACGATCTCGTATTCTGCCGCATGCTCATACATGTAAGAGCCTTTCAACACTTTTAAAAATCCAAGCTGAAGCTGGTTCGGCTTCAGTGCATAAATTTCATCAAACGATTTTGCAAAGGTTGCATAGTCTTCATAAGGAAGCCCTGCGATCAGGTCGAGATGTTCGTGGATATTTTCACCGCCCTGGATTTTTCGAACAATATCCTTTAAAAGTTCCAGTTTCATTGTCCGGTGGATTTCCCGGATGGTTGTCTCATTCGTGGACTGTACGCCAATCTCCAACTGGATCAGACCCGGACGCATATCATGGATCAGCGCCAGTTCCTCCTCATTTAAAAGATCGGCAGAAATCTCAAAATGGAAGTTGGTAATCCCATTGTCGTGTTCTTTTACGAATCGCCAGATTTCCATGGCATGATCGTGTCTGCAGTTAAAAGTACGGTCTACAAACTTCACCTGTGGCACCTTTTTCTCGATAAAAAATGCCAGTTCCTTTTTCACCAGTTCAATATCCCGGAAACGCAGTTTTTTGTCTATGGATGACAGGCAGTAACTGCAGTTAAACGGACAGCCACGGCTTGATTCATAGTAAATAATGCGGTTTTCAAAGTTTTCAATGTGATCGTAGCAAAACGGAATATCGGACATATTCATCGGTTCCTGCACCGGTGTGAAAATAGTTTTCCCACTGTCCTGATCCCGAAACGCAATTCCCCTGATTTCCTCCAGGGAGCCCGCTCGGTTTACATAATATTTGCACAGTTGTTTAAATGTGCGCTCACCCTCTCCGATCATCACACCCGTCACTTGTGGATGTTCCGCTAAAAAAGTTTCCACCTCATAGGAAACTTCCGGGCCACCTACCCAGATTGGTACTTCCGGGCACAGCTTATGATACTCTGTGATCAGCTCCTCCACATAATCCATATTCCAGATATAGCAGGAAAAGCACAGCACATCCGGTTTTGCTTTATAAATCTGTTCTAAAATATAATCCACCCTGTTATTGATCGTATACTCACCAATCACAATCTGATCCTGATAGTCTTTTGCATAGGCTCTCAAACTGTAAACCGCCAGATTGGAATGGATATATTTTGCGTTGATCGCTGTTAAAAATATTTTCATGTTCTGTCTCTTTCTGTAAAATGATCATGCTCATTATAAGACAAAACGGAGTAGTTCTCAACCTCTTCTGAGACTACTCCGCATTTGTATTTTACCTGTTATCTTATTTTTTTATAACTCTGCTACTTCATTAAATAGCGGAACACCACATCAAAACCTGCGATCCACAACAGGATGGTTCCTCCAATATAAGCTTTTGTCTTATGTTCAAACCCGAAATGATATCCAGTATAAGTACCCATAATGACAACTGCAATGGTCAGGCAGACGATCATGATCAGTATCACCGTCAGATTGGTGCCCAGAAAACCAAATGCAATTCCTGTAAGGAGTGTGTAAATGCTTGTCACTGCTGCCATACGCCAGAAACGTTTAAAACCGAGATTCTCCTCTCTATGCTCATTCACACGCTCATTCTTGATCGCTTTTACAATCAGTCTGACACCCAGGCAGAAGAAAATAACCGCTGCAATGACAGTTCCAATAAAACGCTCATTTCTGGCAAGATCATTGATATAAAGTAATCCCGCCAGAACATTACCAATATAAAGTGCTGCCAACTGCCAGATGGCAATGAGTCCGCATACTAATGTCAGATGTTTTTTATCTATTTTCGCTACAAGCGATCCCTGGCACTCCATACCGGCAAAAATATCCAGTGATATGCCTACAAGGATCAACAGATTTTCTATCCAGTTCATGAATCCTCCCGTTTCTGTCTGCTGCTGCGATCGACAGACTTGTCCTAATAACCTTTCTAATCACTATTATACCCTGTTTCGGCTTTTTTTCCATAGACAATGCCTGATGATTGTATGTTCTTTCCACTGAAAAACTAAGATATGTTTCTTTTTATGGAAAAATACTGCATAATCTAAAAAGTGCCGCACATCATGTGCAGCACGTATACTTTCTTCATCTCCTACATCTCTGCGATAATATCATCCATAGAACGTTTGATGATATAATCATAAATCTCTGCAAGCTCCTTTGGAGAAATCGTCATTCCCGATTGGATCCATGTAATTACAACATAGCACATGGACTGTGCATAATACTCTGCGATCCGCTTTGGCGTCAGCCACGAATACTTCTGTTTCTTACCTGTATGGACACCGTCTATCACCTTCAAAAGAATCTTCTCCACACAGCTCTGTGCAATCTCTCCGAATGAGTTCTGTCCCTCCAGCTTTATTGCGCGCGAATAAAATTCACTGTCTTTTTCGATGTTTGTAAAAAGAAGTACTAGTCCCTCACTGATCATCCCATTCTGGATCAGCGGTTCGATCGGATCGAGCAGATCTGTCGTAATGATCCACTCTAACAATTCATACTTATCCTGAAAATGATTATAAAAGGTCGGCCGGATAACACCCGCCAGATCAGTGATCTCTTTAATTGTAATCTTCTCAATTGGATGCTTCTTGGCAAGTTCCTTAAAGCTTTCCGCCAAGAGTGTATCAATTGCACTCTTTCCCTGTCCTGTCATAATTACCTCATGCCTAATGTATTACCATTTTTGTAATAATAATGCTTCTTGTATCCGGATCATCGCGAAGATTCAGCATCTCGCCTGTTTCTACTACCTTGACAACCGGTCTTAAGAAAAACCGTTCAAAATTCTTCGCAACCACGCCATGCATCCCATTGGACAATTCAACTTCACATCCTACCGGGTACACTGCGATTTTCTCTACAAACAATTCTATAAGCTTCGGATCAAATAAGGTGCCTGATCCTGCCATCAGGTATTCCATTGCATCTGAAGGTGACAGATTTTCCCTTCCGCGATGAAGTGATACCATATCGTCATATTGTTCCACTAGCCGGATGATCCTTGCATACAACGGAATATGCTCCCCACTCTTTCCCATTGGGTAGCCGGTTCCATCGTAATTTTCATGATGCTGCATGACACCCGCATATACGAGTGCAGAAAAATGATAGTTACCTTTTAAATAATCTGCTCCCAGCTCCGGATGTTTCCGCAAAAGCTGTGTCTCCTCTTCTGTCAATGCATGATCTGCATTGATGATCCCTATATCAAGGAACCTCTTTCCTATATCATGAAGAATCGCCGCCGTCGTAAGCTGATACAATGATTCTTCATTCATTCCGTAATTCGCTCCGAGCAGCACTGACATCATGGCGACATTAATGGAATGGTAATAAATGTAATCATCATAATTCTTGATATCTAACACATTGCACATAATGTCTCCATTGCTCAAAATGTTCTCCACAATGCGCTCGATCGTCTTTTGTATTTTAATTTCACTGACCGGCATATCTTCTTCTGCATCTGAGGCCACATCAAATGCAAACATGTCATGCACTACTTTCAGTGCCTGACTCCTCACCTGCGGATTTAAAACCTGCTGGATCTCTATGCCCTGCGTAAATTCATCATCAATGTATATCCCTGGAAACCCTAAAAATTCAAGATTAGAAATATATTCTTCCGAGAGAAGCAGGTGTTTTGCAAGTAACAGTCTTCCCGCTCCATCGTAAATATCCTGACCAAGAGCCATTCCAGGCGTCAGTTTACTCGTTGGTAAATAACGCATATATGTTTCCTTTCAATTTAAAAAAAGAATATTTCTATATTAACTCATTTATTCATCAAATTCAACTGTTACAAAATATCCCTTTTCCGTTTCTTTTACATCTACAACTTTTCCCTCTCCGGATCTGATCCTGTTTCCAACAGGATAATTTGCAGACATCGCATATGCTTTTCCCAATGTGTAATAATAAGAGTTTGGCAGTTTTCCCTCTGTGATTGGGATCACCTGTCCTATTTCTACCAGACCTGTGCGTTCCATTTTAAATTCTTCCTGCCTCATGCCCTGCCTCCAACAGACACAAAATTTTTACGTGTCATTCATATAATATTATAGTATAATAAAAGAACATTCACAAGTTAAAAGGATTAATTTACATAAAATACTTACGCACACAAGGAGCCTTATGAGAAAAAGAGAAGAAGTTTTCGACCATTTTATCACTGCAGTCATTAATACCTTAAACGCAGATGAGATTTACGATGCCGCAATTGAAGCATTGCAGGATATCCTGCAGCCGAACGGACTTTTACTGATGATGAACCAGAACACACGCCACGTTTTTTCCGTCATCCGTAAATGTGGCAGTATTGCCTGCACAAAATCATACAGTGTTCCCACTGATTCCATGCTTCAGGAGCTAAAGGATTCCCCGAATCTGATCATGCTCAACGATACCGGAAAACACATCCTCGACCTTATGACTCCAAGACAGCGCAACTGGCTGAATGCAGAACACATCACCGCCATTTATACGCTCAAATACAATCAGGTCATTATCGGCTTTCTCTATCTTGCAGCCCATGACGGACAGGACTTTGCCCCAGAGGAACTCAGATATCTGGAAAAAATATGTTACTATTCCTCCTATGCACTGCGCAATGCCAACCTGTATCAGAATGCATACCGCGCATCTATTACCGATGACCTTACTTCTTTGTACAACCGCAAACACGCATTTGAATGTATTGACCATGTATGCCAGCATCAGAAGCCATCCACACTGATCGTGCTCGATATTGATGATTTCAAACTGTATAACGAATTGTATGGTGCACAGGAAAGCGATAACCTGATCCACCGCTTTGCGCAGGTCATTCTTCAGGAAATTTCATCAAAAGACATCGGTTTCCGTTTTGGTGCGGATGAATTTCTGATTTTAAAAGCGGGAACGGATATAGATGAAGCCTGCAGCTGCTGCAAACGTATAGTGGACGCCATCACTGATGCCACTCCTGCCAACACCGTCTGGGATATCACGATCACCTGCGGAATATCTGTATTCCCTGATATT
>OJNP01001755.1_pt1 | contig 10261 bp, 6 predicted proteins | sample 1597921 | NCBI WGS metagenome assembly OJNP01 (sample SAMN01915213, study PRJEB22387) | human gut metagenome | isolation source: stool | host: Homo sapiens | place: USA | reverse complement strand
CCTACTCCACTCATCATCCGTCAGCTGGCCGGTGCGCATCTTTTGGCTGCCAACACGCGCCTCGCTCGAAAGCAGGCGCTGCGCTAACTGCTCTTTGGTCATCTCAAGCGAAAAAAACAAAACCTTTTTTTTCGCTTTGAGTGCAACATTGCGCGCAATGTTGAGCGCAAAGCTCGTTTTACCCATTGCCGGGCGGGCGCCCACAATGATGAGGTCGGATTTATTCAAGCCGGAAATGACCCGGTCCAGATCAGAAAAGCCCGTGGTGAATCCCATATACTGCTCCCTGTCTGGGGAGCTCAGCTTATAGAGCCTATCATACACCTCATTAACGATTACATCGCTCAGGCGGGAGGGCCCGACCGTATTCTTCCCCTGCCGGATATCATAAATGCGCTGTTCCGCGGCATCCAGCAACAAGTCTGCCTCCGCCTCTTCCGTTGTGGCGGAATCAATAATCTCCCGAGAAACGTTGATGAGCGTACGCATGTAGAACTTTTCCCGCACGATGCGGGCATACGCCTCCACATTCGCGGTGGAGGGCACCGCCTGCGCGAGCTGGAACAGATAAGTTTTGCCGCCTGCATCATCGTATACGTTATCTTTTTTTAGCTGATCCAACACGAGCAGCGGATCGATCTTGCCACCCATGGCGTCGATATTGACCATGATGCCAAAAATCGCCTGATGCTGCGGCAGGTAGAAATATTCCCCTTTGACCAGCATCAGCACCTGCGGCATGCAGCCCGGATCGATCAGGAGAGAGCCCAGCACAGCCTGCTCCGCTTCCAGGCTAAATGGCATTTTTACGCCGTCAAAGCTGGAAAGCGCATTGATTTCATCCATGCTGATCACCACTCCTTTCTTACCCCCGGTTGTGTAATGGTACGATTTTTGAAAAGCCAAAAGTTTGGACAAAACCTTTGCTTAAAAAGCAGAAAACAAAGTGCGAAAGAAGGAGCTTTCAAGCTTTATTTTCTACCCTGTCAGAGTTTAAGGGTTTATTCGCCTACCATCACATAAAGCTTGGCGGTTACGCCGTTATAGAGCTTAATTTCTGCCGGGAAGGTGCCAAAATTTTTGATATCCTCCACTACGATTTTGCGCTTATCAACCTGGATTCCGAACTCCTTGGCGATTAATTCCGCAATTTCCTTTGAGGTGACGGAGCCGAACAGCCGGCCGTTTTGACCTGCGTTGGCAGTGAGCTTCAGCGTTTTTCCTTCCAGCTTGGCGGCAGCTTCCTTCGCTTTAGCCGTCTCTGTAGCGATGCGGTAATTTTCAGCCTCCTGCCGGTTTTTTAGCTCGCTCATCGCCTGCTTATTCGCCTCCATTGCAAGGCCGCGGGGGAAGAGGAAATTACGGGCATATCCATCAGAGGTTTTCACCATCTCGCCTTTTTTTCCAAGGCCTTTTACATCCTGCTTTAAAATAACATTCATTTTCAGAACCATCCTTTCTATACAAAACACGGGTTGCGTCTATTACCTGTTTAGTTTTGCATCTCTTCCGGCCGCTCCTGTGGAGCCTCTTCCTGCGCATTAATCTGCGCATAGAATTGATCGATCACCTGCAACAGGCGAACCTTGGCATCGCTGACCGATATATTGCTCAACTGCGCAGCCGCCATTGTCTGATGGCCGCCACCGCCGAGCATTTCCATAATCAGCTGAACGTTCATAGCACCCATGGAACGAGCCGAAATATTGACAATATCCCCTGTCCGGTAAAGGACATAGGAGGACTGTATACCGCTGATATTCAGCATCTCGTCCGCAGCTTGCGAAGCGATGATCCGCAGATCCTCGGACTCAATATCGGCAATCGCGATTGCGCAGCCGCGATAGGTATCAAAATTCGAGGTGATGGCGTTGCGCAGCTGGTGATCCTCCATGCTGTTGGAAAACAGCTGCTTAACGCGCACGGTATCCGCACCGCGCCCGCGCAGGTATGCCGCTGCCTCAAAGGTATGCACTCCGGTGCGCAACACAAAATCACGCGTGTCGAGCATTATGCCCGCAAGCAGCGCCTCCGCCTGCAATTTATCGATAAAGGGCTTATTGCTCATATAGGGCAGAAGCTCCGTTACCATCTCCGATGCGGAAGAAGCTGTGGGCTCATGATAAAAAATAACCGCGTTATCAATGAAGTTGACCGTTTTGCGATGATGGTCAATGACGATCACGGTTTTGACCTTTTCCAGCAACGGCGGATATTCCACAAAATCCGGCCGGTGCGTATCCACCACCACAAGCAGCGTACGCTTGCTCAGAAGCTGCAAAGCGTCGCCCGGCTCCATAATGAAATCCCGCATGCCGCTCTCATCAAGCTGGCTGACCAGTGCCTTTGCAAGCGACTTGCCGCGCGACATAACGATATATGCCGGCTTTTTGAAAAAGTGCGCTGCGCTCCACACACCGACCGCAGCGCCCAAAGCATCCAGGTCGGCGAATCGATGGCCCATAATTAAAATGGTATCACTGCCTTCAAACAGCTCTGCGATTGCGGAGGCAACAATCCTTGTGCGCACCTTCGTTTGCTTTTCAACGCTTTGAGAAACGCCGCCGAAAAAGGTAAACTGGCCATGCGTATTGACCGCCGCCTGATCCCCCCCGCGGCCCAGCGCCATATCGAGCGCCTGCCTCGCAGCATCCTCGCACTCGCGCAGGCTGTCTCCCCGGCCCACGCCGATAGAGAGCGTCACGCCGGTCAGGCCTTCATATGTATAGGCCCTGACGCTGTCGAGCACGTTAAAACGCTGCTGCATCATTGTTTGCAGCGCCCGTTCTTCCACAACCATCATATAGCGGCTGTTAGCATATTTGCGCATAACGCAATCGAATTGGGAAGACCAGGTTTCAATAATCTTCTCCACGCCGCCAGTGAGGGCGGCCTTCTCGCTATCCCGCAGGCCGTGGGCGATCTCATCTAGGCTGTCCATCGCCACCAGCAATACAGCCGGGCGGCTGGACTGATATTCTTCCGCCTGCTTTTTCAGCTGAGTGTCATCGATATAGTATAGGACAGTGGCCGCATCGCTATGGTCGGAAACACGGTTGGCATAAACGGTATAACGCAGCCCGTCGTATTCCACCGGGACGCTGTCCTGCGCCAAGATCTCTTCCACTGGGACCCCGGAGGTAAACTGGATTGCTCCGGCATCCTCCAGCTTCTTTCCGCCCAACACGCGCGTGCGGAAAAGATCGTTAAACCAGAGCACCTTCCCGCCGCTGTCTACAGCTAGTATCGGCAGCGGGAAGTCCTGCGCCGACTTCTGATCGGGGAAGGAAAGGGAATTGGAAATCTGCAACACAGCCCTTTGGACGCGCCGCCCATGGAAATACAGGTGCAACAGCTCAAACGCCAGGCAGCCAAGCAAAAAGAGCAGCTCCACCGTGGCCAGCTGCCACGAAAAGGCGAAGGTAACGCCTGCAAAAACAAGACATACCCCCAAGGAAATTACAGCCACCGGATACGTCTTCCAGAGATTTTTCATCCAACCCCCCCCTTTATAAGGCCAAACAAAAATCGAATATCATTTATACGTCCATCAGGATCGGCAGGATCATGGGGCTGCGCTTCGTGCGCTCATACATGAGATGGGATACCTCATCACGCAGTTTGAGCTTGATGGAGCTCCAGTCATGCACGTTATGAGCGGCGCAATCCTCCAGGATGCGCTGAGCAACCTTGCAGGCATCCTCAATCAGCTCTTCCGATTCGCGCACATACACAAAGCCGCGCGATACCACATCCGGCCCGGAGAGCAGCTCTCCTGTTTTGCTATCGATCGTGGCCACCACAATAATCAGGCCGTCCTGCGCCAGATGCTTTCTATCGCGCAGCACAATGCTGCCCACATCGCCCACGCCATAGCCATCAACAAACACACGGCCGGACGGGACGTTGCCGCTGACGCGGAATTCCTTTTCGGATAGAGAAACCTCCACGCCATTATCGGCAATGAGGATATTTTTCGGATCCATCCCCATGCTCAGCGCCAACCCGGCATGCTTGCGCAAATGCTTCTGCTCGCCATGGACAGGGATAAAATATTTCGGCTTGATGATCCCAAGCATCAGCTTTTGCTCCTCCTGGCAGGCATGGCCGGAAACATGAACGTCATACATCTTTTCATAAACAACTTCCGCTCCCAGCTTCATCAGCTCGTTGACTACCTTGCTGACCGTTTTTTCGTTGCCGGGGATCGGATTTGCCGAAATAATCACACAGTCGTTCGGGCAGATCGAAACCTTTCGGTGATCGGAAAACGCCATGCGTGTCAGGGCAGACATCGGCTCGCCCTGGCTGCCGGTTGTGATAATCACCATCTGATCCGCAGGATAGCGGTTCACCATATCAATGCTCACCAGCAAGCCATCCGGCACATGGAGATAGCCGAGCTCCGTGCCGATGGCCACCACGTTTTCCAGGCTGCGGCCGGACAGCGCCACCTTGCGGCCAAGGCTCTGCGCCACATCAATAATCTGCTGCACACGGTGCACGTTGGAGGCAAACGACGCGACGATCAGCCGGCGGTTCCCAGCTTTTGCGAAAAGGCGCTGAAAGGCTTCACCCACCTTCCGCTCGCTTTCTGTGTAGCCCGGACGCTCCGCATTGGTGGAATCGGAGGGCAGGCAGAGCACGCCCTCCTTCCCGATCTCGGCAAACCGGGCAAGGTCAATCATCTCGCCGTCAATCGGCGTCGTATCAATTTTAAAATCACCCGTTTGGATAATGGTGCCCGCCTTGCAGCGGATCGCCAGCGCAACCGCATCGGGAATGGAATGGTTCACATGGATCAGTTCCACATCAAAAGCGCCGAACGGGATGTGATCCCCGGGCTTGACTACATTTAGGCTCGTTGTGTTTAAAAGACCATGTTCTTTAAACTTACCTTGAATCAGGCCGATCGTCAGGCGGGTCGCATAAATCGGGATATTCAGCGTTTTCATTAGATAAGCAAGGCCGCCGATATGGTCTTCATGGCCGTGCGTGATCACAATTCCGCGGATTTTATCGGCATTGCGCTCCAGATAGGTAAAATCCGGAAGAACAAGATCAACTCCCGGCATATCCTGATCCGGGAAAGCGAGACCGCAATCCACCAGGAACATATCGTTTCCGTATTCATACAGCGTAATATTTTTGCCAACCTCGTTGAGGCCGCCGAGAAACGCAATTTTCACCGGCGCAACCTTTTTCGCCGCCTGCTGCCGTTTCCGATTCTGATAATAACGGTGCTCCGCGGCGGCCGGCTTTTTGCCGCGCACGCTGGCATCGATCACTTTATCCTTTGGAGTTTTTTGTGTTTTCGGTTCCTTTGTTTCATTTTTTTGATTGGGCATTCCATCTACTCCTTCTATATTTTATATTTTCACGCAGCACAGTGTGGAACGAAACAGCAAACCATTATCATGCCGGGTTTTGTCCGCTTTTTAAACCAATCAGACAAAAACAACCGAAGCCCCTGCCATTTTATAAAACGTCAGAGAGCAGTTTTCGCTTCGGCGATCACGGCCATTTTTCTGTGTCGTTTTCTTCCGACCATCTGGACTGTTTATAAAACCCGCCGTGCCATACCGCAGGCGGGATATGAATCAAGGGTACAATATCACATCGTGCACGGCAAACAAGGGAATCCTTTCTGCTCCCTCTGGCCGTTTGCCGGCTATCTCTATGTTTGCGGCCCTGCCGCACAAATTGCAATTCCCGTCAACCATTCACAAATCCGTTATACCGCAGAAAATCTTTCCACAACATCGCATCGCCCCTGCACGGGGCACACGTTATTTGTAATATTTTACCGCGCCTCGTCCTTTCTGTCAAGTGACATACCGGCGCGAAGTTCATTTTCAATCTGGCTACACAGTTCCTGCGCGGCTTCCATATTGGCCGCCTCCGCTACCAAACGAAGCTTTCTCCCGCTGTGGGAAGGCGTAATCAGCAGGCTCCCATCCCCCCGGCTCAGGGTGATGCCTTCCTCCGCATTCGTCACCTCTTCTCCCTGGGAGGAAAAGAAATCCGCCAGGCGAGAGGGCAGGATATCCACCTCTACCACCTGCCGTGCAACAGAAAAATCGGGCAGCTCTGATAAAAGCTGCGAAAGAGAAAGGCCGCGCTCTTTCATAATTGCCAGAAGCTTGACCGCCATGAAGAGCCCATCCCGCACCCAGAGCTGAGAGGCGCTGACCGTGCGAGCTCGCGCATCGCTGTTATCCGCCGGACTGATGAGATAGCGCAGCACCTTGCGCTCATAGCCTTGAGCAATCGTGTTGAGCAGGCGGGGCGCATCATAAGGCAGTGCAACATCGTGCCCGCTTTGCAGCTCATACAGGGTGCATACAGCGAGCAGACGGTCAAATTCCACAAGCCCCGTTTCCGGCGTGCTAACGCTTAATTTGGTGCCGTGCCGATTCACGTGGAGGACCATATCCCCTTCTTTACACTCCAGCCGCCCCAAGCAATCCCCCAAAAGCATTGTAATCCGATCGTTTGCGCACTGTACGCGCGCCTGCTGCCCTAAAAGCCCTGCCGGAGCCGTCCGGCACAGCTCCTGCTGATACATCATCTGAATGCTGCTCATATCGGAAACATCCCGACAATTTTCGCTTGCGCAGCGGTTGAATTCTCCCTTTGCAAAGCGCGATTCAATATCCCGCTCCAAGGCGCGCGAGATCGGGAGACCGCCCTCTCCGCAAATCCGGATACCGGCTTCTTCTCCTCCCGTGATGAACAGCCCTACGCCGAGCCCGCAAAAGGATGTGAAAAACGAGAGCTGCGCTTCAAAACATTCGCCAAAATTCCACACATGGCTGCCCACAGATAACAAACCCGACATCAGGCCATAGGCCAACGCCTGAGCGCCTCGCCGCGCATCACATGCTATGCCGACCCGTTTGCCTGCCTTGCTGCTTCCAATCGATGCGCCGATGCGGGCGGCGATTTCCGCCGTGACTTCAATGCCGCTATCTCCCCCTACGCCGCCGTCGTCAAATATTTCATGCCGGACACCGCCATACTTCACATTTTCCGATACAACGGCTCCATCCCCCACCGTTTTACCAGGCCAAATCAGCACATCTGGGCGCACGCTTGCCCCCGCACCAACAACGGCTTGCGTCCCCACTGCACTGCCCTCAAACATAGAGCCGCCGCGTTTGACCGACGCCCCGGAGCACAAAATAGCTCCGGTGAGCGTTGCATCTGCGGCCAGATAGGCGCTTTCTAATAAAACGGAAAAGCGTGCTTTTGCGCCGGGGCCGACAAAGCAATGGTCATCAATCACACAATCCGGGCCGATTTGCGCACCCGGTGCGATTTCAACGTTCTCCCCGATATAAACCGGTGGAATCAGATGAAAATCCCCTTTTGGGAGTTCGCCCTTCGCAAAAATACCCTGCGCAATTTGAGGTGCAAAGCGTGCCTTCACCTTCCCTGCCAGTAAATCCCGCTGGCATTGCAAATAGGCGCGCAGGTCGCCAATATCACACCAATACCCCTCCGCACGGTAACCATAGAGCGGCATTCCCCGCCGCATCATCTCAGGGAAAAGATCCTTGGCAAAATCAAAAGGCCTCCCCTCCGGCACAAGCGCCAGGCATGCGGGGTCAACGATATAAATACCCGTATTCGCCAAATCGGAAACCGCCTGGCCCCAGCCCGGCTTTTCAATAAAGCCCTCTACGCGGCCATCCTCCTCCAAGCGGACAAGACCATATTCACGCGGGTCTTCCACCTGTGCAGTCACAAGCGTTGCCTGCGCACCGGAGGCGTTGTGGAAGGCCACCGCCTCGCGCAATTGATAGTCGCACAGTGCATCCCCACTGATAACTAAAAATGGCTCCTGAAAGCCCCGCGCCGCGTTTTTTACACCTCCGGCTGTTCCGAGCGGAATCTCTTCTTCTACAAAATGAAGCTGCATTCCGCAATAATTGCCTTGATTAAAATAGGAGGTGACCTCCTGCGGCAGGTATTTCAGTGTTAGATATACCTCATCCACCCCATTTTGGGCGAGCAAATCCAAAATATAACACAATACAGGGCGGCCGCACAGCCGCGCCATCGGCTTAGGAATATTACAGGTCAGGGGCCTGAGTCTTGTCCCCTCGCCGCCGGCCATGACAACTGCTTTCATGAAAAAATTCCTCTCCTCCGAAAAGCGCATGGATATGCCGCGCTTTTCCATCCATTTTTCATTAGTATGAACACAAGCCTAAGCGAATAACCAAAGGAAAAGGAGAAAAAAGAGAATTTTATCTTGCTGCCCGAAGTTTCCTGTGCTAGAATACAGCATTCCAAAAAAATTTTGAATTCATTTGTAACCATTTCCGTGTTTCATCCGTTTCTTTGATGAGAGGAGGGAAAGCCGTGCAGCCTGACATTCTGGAGGAGTTGTATCAAAACTATTATGACGCAGCATATGCCTACACCCTATCCCTCTGCAAGAATCGGGAAGATACGGAAGATCTTGTGGCCGACGCCTTTGTTAAGGCTCTATTTTCCTATGAAAACGAAACGGAGCATTTTCAATACTGGCTGTTGCTTGTATGCAAGAATCTCTGGATCGATCGGTTGCGGCACAAGCACAAGCAAATGGAGCTTCAAACAGAGCTGCCGATATACGCCTCGCCAGAACAGTCCCCTGAAACACAGTCGATCAATCGGGAGCGCAACCGCATGCTGCTGCAATGTATCTACTCCTTCCCGCCGCATTACAGGGAAGCGCTGCTACTCTATTATTACGCGGGGCTTTCCACCGGAGAAATCGCAAAAATCACGCAGCGATCAGTAGGCAATGTAAAGACCACGCTTTGCCGTGGCCGCATCAAACTAAAAAAAGCATTGGAGGAAAGCGGATATGGATTTTAAAGCCGCCTTTGAGCGCTACCAAAACGGAACCGCATCGGAAGAAGAAAAAGAATATATCGAGCAAGAGCTCGAAAAAAATGAGCTGATTACCCAATATCTTTTGGAAACAGACGGAATGGAGCTGAACGTCTCTGCCTCGCCGCCAAATGGAGAAGCAACGGACGGATTGAAAAAGATGAAAAAATCGATCAAAAAGCGAAATGTGTGCTTGATTGCCTGTGCTGTTGCCGTAGTGGTATGCCTTGCCCTTTTCGTGCAATTTGCCGCTAAGCCACTGTTAAACCAAATGTTCTATGATCCACAAAAGAGCACATATGAGAAGCAAACCTCAAATTTTGGAATTTGCCTGGCTGCCTACACGGAACTCCATTGCCCTGGAAAGCAGTTTTATCGTTTAACAACAAAAAACACAGGGATCGGCAGCTATGACCTCACCATTACCCGCGGCGATTCGCTGACGGGTGGCCTAGAATATCTGCCCGCAACGTTGCATCGGGGTAAGCTTTCCCTTGCGCAGGAATTTTGGAGCTATCCTATGGCAAACGCCTTTACGCGGGGCGTATCCTATTCGGGCGCAGAGCTTCAAAAAGAAAACCTGCCGGATACGGTTGCATACCTAAAAACGCTACCCGATTATGTGAACGTAAAGGCCGCGCTCTCCTTCCAAAAGGATTTATCCATGGAGGAGCTGGCCGCGCTCCAGATGAAGGATCAAAACAGCCTTCCAATCCTCTGGGTTGCTGTGCGTAATGCCAACTACTATAGGAACGCAGAAATCGGCACGGAAACAACAGATTCCAGCGCAGACGTTACAAGGGCCACCGTTCAAATGAACGACTCTTTCCCTGCCCAGCTTTTGCCTCAAGTTGGTTTTGAGCCGAACGGCACGGGCATCTATTTTGAACAGATCAACAACAGTTACCCCAATTTTGAGCTTTCGCCGCACCTTTCTGATACGGACAGCAAAAAGAACGGTGCGCTATATGAAAGCCATTTTCAAACGCTTTTACAGGTCATGGCGGATCACCCTGATTTTTTAAAGACCCTGGAGTCATATGAAAGCAATCTGTCAGACTATTATGCAGCTGTTCAACGCTTTATCAAAGCGAATGGAATCAAAACCTATGGCGTCACCGTGCTGGGCAGTCCATCGGAAATCCTGCAATTTTGTGAGCTGGCCGGCGTTGAGGGAATCTTTGTGGAGGAATTGACGTTCAGCCGCGACTGATGTATCCTTAACAGGAAGAAAGCAAAAGGAGTTGCATTATGCAGACTGGACTTGACCTTGTGGAACTGTTTACAGACGGCGCATGCTCCGGGAACCCCGGCCCCGGCGGATGGGGTGCGATTCTGCGCTGCCGCGGCAAAGAAAAGGAGCTTTCCGGCGGCG
>OJNP01001752.1_pt1 | contig 10279 bp, 11 predicted proteins | sample 1597921 | NCBI WGS metagenome assembly OJNP01 (sample SAMN01915213, study PRJEB22387) | human gut metagenome | isolation source: stool | host: Homo sapiens | place: USA | reverse complement strand
GAAAAGCGAGAAAGGAGCAGTTTATGCCGAGACCAGTAAAATGCAGAAAAGTCTGCCATTTCCCCAATGTTTTAGAATTTCTTCCGGCAGAGAACATTGTCATCCCGTCGGAGCTGGGCGGCAAGCCGGTCACGGCGATTGCGGATAAGGCGTTTGAAGGATATAAAAATATAGTTAATATCTATATCCCGAAAACCATCAAGGCAATTGGAGAGGATGCTTTCCAGAATGCAACTTCGAACTTGATTCGATTTATATGTTATGAAGGCACAGAGAACGAATGGGCGAATATTGCTATCCAAAAAGGTAATGAGGAGTTAAACCCAAGAGAGTTTGACGATGTGGCTTGGTTTAGGCTATACGAATGCAATCTGTCCGGCGATATGGTTTATCAGGCTTCGGATGACGCGGCGACCCTTGTTCGTTATTTCGGCTCGGACAGCAAGGTGGACATTCCCACCGAGCTGGGCGGGAAGCCGGTAACGGAGATTGGAGAATGGGCTTTTGCGTATTACAGCAGCCTGACAGAAGTAACGATTCCAAAGAGTGTGACGAGCATTAGAGCGTTTGCTTTTCGGAGTTGCAGCAGCCTGACAAAAGCAATCATTCCGGAAGGTGTGACGAGCATTGGAGATAGTGCTTTTTTGTATTGCAGCAGCCTGACGGAAGTAACCATTCCAAAGAGTGTGACGAGCATTGAATACTTTGCTTTTTGCGATTGTGAAGCTCTGAAAACCGTATATTACGGCGGCACACAGGAGGATTGGGAAGCGCTGAAGAAGAACATTGGCGAGAAAAATGACCCGCTGCTGAACGCAAATATCATCTGCAAGGAAAAGCCGAAGATCTGCAAGGGCGGCAAGGAAGTGAAGATTTCCAACGGCGCGCATGAAATGCGCATCCACGGCAAGAGCTACGGCATGTTTACCTTCGCGTGGGTAAATGATAAGGCGGGCTGGTCGATTCAGAATGCCGACGGCAAGTACCTGTCCTTTGCCAACGGCAAGCTGGTTCTGCGTGACACGGCGTATGTTTGGAAGTATGACGCGAAGTTCTACACGACGACGGAAGAAAAGACAAGCTCCGGCTGGGGCTGGTGGGGCCGTCCGAGCACCAAGGGGACCAACTGGTATCTCGTCGGTGGCGGAACAGACCTGTCGATTTCCAAGTCGGACACAAACGCGGATGTGAAGCTGTATGACGCGATGGAATCCACGGAGCACAGCTTCGGCAAGTGGACGCCTGCGGAAGATGGCAAGCACACAAGAACCTGCACGATCTGCGGCGCACTGGATCCGGACAATGCCAGCGTTTCGGTCAGCGCGACTGTAACCAAGCGCATCTCCGGCGGTGGCGGCTGGTGGTGGAAACGCCCGACGACCACAACGTGGGAGGCACGCATCACCGCAACCGGTAACGGCGTGGATATTGATAAGGTGGAGTATTCCGACGATGGGAAACATTATCTCACCGGCACGAGCTTTACCAGCGACACGGAAATTACCAAGTTCTATATCCGTGTGACGGATTCCAAGGGCAATGTCACCAAGTGGCTGTATGAGAATGGCAAGGTGACGCAGAAGTAACGACTGACAGCTACCTGACCCGCGTGGAAAAGGTAAGCGCCTAACCTTTACCTTGGGGTGTGTCCAGTCTGCCGACTACGCTAATGTTGATGCAGCCATTGCTAAGGCGAATGCCCTGAACAAGGACGACTACAAGGATTTCTCCGCTGTGGAAGCCGCTGTCAATGCCGTTGTGCGTGACAAGAACATTACCGAGCAATCCGAAGTGGATGCAATGGCGAAAGCAATCGAAGATGCGATTGCAGCTTTACAATATAAGGATGCTGATTATACAAAGGTTGATGAAGCCATTGCCAAGGCAAATGTTTTGAAGAAGGAAAAGCCTGCCAGTACCAAACTGGGAACATCCGATAAGGGTCCGCAGACCGGCGACACAAGCAACCTTGCATTATGGATTGCCTTACTGTTTGTCAGCGGCGGTGCAGCCATTGGCACAACGGTTGTCAGTAGAAAGAAAAAGTACAACAGATAATGGAATAGCATTCCTTTGCTCCATCTTCCGAGCAATTAATTCAGTTGATTCTGGAGATAAAATGTAATTAACAATAAGTTTTTAAGGTAACTGATCACAGATGAAATGAACAAATAAACTCCAGAGAGAATTACAGAGAAGACACCAAAAGGGGCTGTAAAAAAACTTCCTTAACAGAAAAATCGCTCAGACCGTGTGTGGTCTGAGCGATTTTTTGGTATAATGTATTTATGCTACTAAACCAAAATACCAATAATAATTATACAGCTCGTCAACTGAAATTACCATTAGAAATCGAAAAATTAATTGATATTTCTGATCCGGTATACACTTTTTGTGAAGTTATGGATCACATCGACCTATCAGGATATTTTGTAGAGAAAGGCTACAAAACAGGCCGTCCAAGATGTGATGAACAAAAACTGCTTAAAGTGATACTCTTTGCTTTTATGGAGAATGGCGTTTGTTCGTTGCGCAAAATTGAGAAGCTCTGTCATAATGATATTCGATACATGTATCTTCTGGATGAAATGAAAGCACCTACTTTTGCTACATTCGGAAATTTTATCCGAAATGAACTGACTGCTTCCATAGAGCAGATATTTACAGACATAAATACATACATTTTTACAAAGGATCATGTGGATTTGCAGCATACATACATTGATGGTACAAAAATAGAGGCAAATGCCAATCGTTATACGTGGGTATGGAAAAAGTCCTGTATGAAAAACCGTCAGAAAGTCTCTGATAAGATCTCCATTCTGATTGATGCTATGAATCAGAAAGTACTTGGATATCTGGGAATAAAACTTGAAAAGCGTGAAGAGTATGCCATTGATTATGTTTCTGAATTGCTGGCGATGTATAAGGAAAGAACAGGCATTGATGAAAACTCCTTTGTTTCCGGCTGTGGACACAGAAAAAGTATTCAGCAAAAACAATATCAGGAATTGGAAGGATATTTAAAACGCTTAAAAACTTATGTGCATCATATAGAAATCTGTGGTAATGAAAGAAACAGCTATTCCAAGACCGACCAGGATGCGACTTTTATGCGTCTGAAACGAGATTACATGGGGAATGACCAGCTTCTACCGGCATATAACTTACAGGCTGCTATCTGTGACGAGTACATAGCCGTAATTGATGTAAAACCATACGCATCCGATATGGAATGCTTTGTACCCTTGATGGAAAAATTCAGCCACACATATAATAGAAAAGAAGGTGAAATAAGTTAAATACACGCGCATAACAATTAACTCCTATGCAGTATGCAAAGGAGGGAGAGTCTATGATAGCCAAAAAATCAAATGATACTGAAAAAATCCTGATATCAGTGAAAGAGGCATGCCAGATGACTGGAGTATCCGAAAAAACAATGAGGGATTTATCCTATGAGTTAAATATTCAGGTTCGTATAGGAAAACGTGTTTTGATTCATAAAAGAAAACTCGAAAAATGGATAGAGGAGCAGGTTTCATAAAGATTTTGTTAATTTATCGGAAACAGCCAGTTTATTACCAGTTATGATACTACCTGGAGTTAATTGTTTTGCGCATAGATAAAAATATGTAAAAGGATTTGTGCTTAATCTGATTGTTTGCTTTTTGCATTGGAGGTGAACAGAGATGGGAAGAGATTTACAGGGAAATGAACTTGGAAGGGGACTATACCAACGGAAAGATGGTTTATATCAAGCACGAGTTTATGCGTCTGGATACAGTAAACCAATGCAGAATCATATACTGCCGTATTTGCAGAGCTTTTGCAGTCTGGAAGAAAAAGGTGTGCAGGAGAGACGAGAACAGCAGGTGGCAGAGAAAAATGAGAGCAGAGAAGCTGTGCCAAGAGCTGGCGTTGAAACAAATACAGCAGTTAAGGATGCAGGGAAAGTTGAAAGAAAGGCAGTAGCACAGAAAAAGGCAATAGCAGGAAAAGAGAAAAAACCGTCAATCCATGAACGCTTAGAAATCAATAAGAGAATCATCCAGGAAAAACAGGGAAAAGATAAGCCGGAGAGAGGAGCTGATTTGGGTGTAAGATAAACAGCGGATATTAAGCTACTAATGAGGATGTGGGAAGTTGATTCCTACATCCTTTTTTAGTGCGTAAAAAATGATTGAATGTTATAATAATAGCAGATTGGAGGTGGATTAATGCTAACCACACCATTAGGGGATATTGAAATATATGTAGATGACAACAAAGTTGAATATACGGAAAAGAATATTGGAGTGTCAGAAAAATTATGTCCTGACGTTAATGGAAGATATGCAATTAAAATTGATTTTATCCCAGATGGAAAAATACATACAATCTCTTGTAAAATAAAGGGACATGTTTCATCTAAAAAGGATGGAATAGAATCAGGAGAGTGATTAGAATTGAAATCGTTTTACAAAGATAATACTAAATTGTCAATAGGTATGGAAGGCAAATCAGGATATTATGCTGATGGTATCTGCGTCTCAGATATATATGATTACGATAATGAGTATATGGAAGACGGTGTTTTATATTTGGTTATGAAAGAAACTAAGACGACAACATATGTATTTGGCATTGCATGGATTGAAAGTGTTACAACAGAAAACGACGTACAGACATGGTATGGAGCAGATCCAACATTATTTTGACAAGAAAGAAGGATAATTGTTATGGGAAAACCGTTTAAAGATAAATTGAAAACCGTAGGAGATTTTATTAGTGGAACTATTGCAGAGGTAGAAAAACAGGCAAAAGATAGTGAGGTGCTTGATAAGATTTCTAAGGGAACGAAAGATGGTCTTATGTTCGTATCAAACGGAGTAAAGGATGGAGCCGAAAAGATTACAAATGGAGCAAAGACAAGTGCTGATACGATAAAAAATGTAGTGGCTGAACATAAAAAACAGGGCACACAAGACGATAACAAAGAAAAGCAGGGAAGTCTTGATGACCAACTTCATGATGCAGTAAACAGGTATAATGCGGCATATGCTGAGTTTGAGAACAACGGCTCAGCGATTCTTAGACAACGGGAACGATCTATGGATTTACTGAAAAATGTTGAAAACTTAATAAACAGTATTGCAAATCATCCAAAGAATTTTGATGCAGATTTTAAGGAGATACATCTTTATAAAAAAGAATTCAAAGATGTATGTGATTATGCAACACAAGAACTCGATGCAGCAAAGAAATCCATGGCAGGTGTAGGTGCAGGAGTAGCTGGAGGTATGGCTGTAGCCAGTTTGGCTCCGAGTGCAGCTATGTGGGTAGCAACTACATTTGGTACAGCTTCTACAGGAACTGCTATATCAACATTGTCAGGTGCAGCCGCTACTAATGCAGCTTTAGCATGGCTTGGAGGTGGTGCAGCCGCTGCCGGGGGAGGTGGAATGGTATCTGGAACTGCATTTCTGGCAATGGCCGGTCCAGTAGGCTGGACAATTGGAGGAGCTACATTATTAGCATCAATTGCTCTGTTTGCAAATAAGAAAATCAAACTTGGTAAAGAAAAAAAAGAAGAGATTGAGGCAGTATTACACAATGTTGAATTAGTTAGTGAAGTTAATGTCAAAATGCAGTCATTATTAGATAAGACGGACAAATTAAGAAGTATGTTGAATGATCAGTACGGAAATTGCATGACTTATTATGGAAAGAACTTTATAGAAATAGCAGATGAAGGGCAAATGTTATTGGGAACACTTGTGAACAATGCAAAATCTTTAGCAGCAACGCTTGGTGAAACTGTGGAGGAATAAAGTAAATGATAGAAGCTAAAAAGATGATTAAAAGTGGGCAAGAACAAGCTGTTGCTTCATGGATTAATTACCTGAATCAGGTGCGATTAGACAGATTGATGGAAGCATTGCAGAAAGAAGAATTAAATCTGAACGAAGCGATGTCTACCATTAGTGAAACACTTAAAACTATTAGCAGAGATATCGTGAATAATGGAAAAGGACGAGGCGGTCAATATGGAATGCACGGATTTATTGCTGAAGTTGCAGAATGTGGTATTGGAAATGCCAGAGAACAGATAGAAGGAAAAGCACCAATATACGAATGGATTAATGATAATGGGCCTGAAGATTTGAGAAGGGGAGCAACACTGATCCAGCAGAAATTTGTAAACGGAGGCGGGCATTTATCACTACAGGCAATTCGTATGCATTTAAATGCTTATCCTGATTTTCTTGATAATGGCGGAGTATATCAGATTCCGGAAGACCATTACGAGAAAATCAAGTGGCTGCTTTCGATTTCAGAAAAAGAAGCAAATAAAATGCCGACTTCAATAGGCGATTTTTCTCTGAAACAGTGGAGAGAAGTACATGAATTTTTTAAAAATGGTGATATTCCATTAGATAAAGTAGAACCGTCTAAATTAAGATATTCTGAAGTCCAGAAAGGCACATACGAACAGACTTTTTCAAAAGAAAAGGGTAGTTTAAGAAAACGAAATCAGGAAAGAAAAGAACAGGCATATAATAAAAGTAAACCTACGTTATCTGAGGGAGTGAAAGCAACAGCAGCTGCAGCCGCAATTGAGGGTGCTATGGCATTGTGCCTGGAAATAGCTGAAAAAAGAAAGTCTGGTAAGAAATTCAATGCTTTTGATGAGGATGATTGGAAAGAGATTGCAGCTACTACAGGAAAGGGAACCTTGAAGGGTGGGATACGAGGAGCATCTATTTATACATTGACAAATTTTACTGCAACTCCGGCAGCTGTAGCAAGCGCAATGGTAACAGCAACATTTGGTATTGCGGAACAGGCATATCAATTAAAGCAGGGAAATGTAGATGAACAGAGATTTATTGAGAATTCAGAAATGTTATGTTTAGATGCTTCAGTTAGTGCACTTTCTTCATTTGCAGGCCAAGTATTGATTCCGGTTCCGGTACTTGGCGCAGTGATTGGCAATACTGTAGGAACCATGATGTATCAGATTGCAAAAGATAATCTGTCAGCCAGAGAACAGAAGATATTTGAAGAATATGCAGAAGCAGTACGTCAGCTGGATGTTTCATTACAGGATCAGTATCAGGAATTTGTTGATGACATTGGTAAAGATACGAAGCTGTTCATGGAACTATTAGACAGGGCATTTGCACCAGACATTCGTGTAGCCTTTGAAGGTTCTATTGATTTGGCAAAATCATGTGGAGTACCAGTAGATGAGATATTAGATAGCAAAGAAAAAATAGCATCGTTTTTTATGGATTGAAAGATGATGTGTTATAAATCACCCATCTATGATATTATGTAATTATTCAAAGAAGGGGTGGGTGAAATGCCAAAAGGAACAAATCAGAAATATAAATTATATCGTTTAGCTCAGATTATGCTAGAAAGAACGGATGATGAGCATTATATAACAATGTCAGAAATTAAGGAAGCTCTTGGAGAATATGATATTACTGCAGATAGGAAAAGTTTATACGCAGATCTAAAAGATTTGGAAGTTTTGGGTGTGGAAGTTGAAGGAGAACCGGTAAAGAACAAATATCATTATCATGTTGTGAGCCGTATGTTTGAGCTACCAGAGCTAAAATTGCTTGTCGATGCTATACAGTCATCTAAATTTATAACAGAAAAAAAATCCAATACATTAATTAAAAAGCTGGAAAAGTTGGTAAGCAAGTACGAAGCACAGAAATTACAGCGCCAAGTATATGTGTCTGGTCGAATAAAAACTATGAATGAAAGCATTTATTATACGGTTGACACAATACATAATGCTATTTCAGAAAACAAAAAGATTAAATTCCAATATTATCAGTGGAACGTAAAAAAGGAAATGGAACTCAGGCATGAGGGCGCCTATTATCATATTAGCCCATGGGGACTTTCATGGGATGACGAAAATTACTATTTGATAGGCTATGATTCTCAAGCCGGGTTTATTAAGCATTTCAGGGTAGATAAAATGATACATATAACATTGTCTGAGGAAAAAAGAGATGGTAAGGAATGCTTTAGAAAATTAGATATGGCAGATTATGCAAAAAAGAGCTTTGGAATGTTTGGTGGTGATAAACAGACTGTAAAATTATTAGTAGACAATTCATTGGCTGGCGTAATTATAGACAGATTTGGAAAGGATATTTATATTTGCAAACAGGACAAAGATCATTTTACGGTAAATGTGGATGTACATGTGAGCAGACAGTTTTTGGGCTGGATTATATCATTAGGAAATGGAATTAGAATACTTGGACCAGCAGCAGTGGTGGATTCTATGAAAGCCGAAATCGATCGTTTGGCAGCACAATATAAATAACAATAATGAAGAGGATATCAGTATGTAGATGAATGCTGATATCCTTTTTTGTTATTTCGAACCACAAAATCGAACATAAATTCGTGGTATTTTTATGACCCATAACACATGATAGAGTATAAGTATAACAAGAAAACAACCACAAACGGAGGAATGTGTTATGAGTAAAAAAGAAGGATACAGTAGAAGAGGATTTTTTATACCTTACAGCGTGGTTGATCAATCATATCCTGTATGTTGACGCTCAAATTCCACAAGGCTGATAACAGCAGCTAAGAAGTACTGACAGCCGTTCCTGAGATTCACAAGAGCTGATAGATAGGAATGGTTTTCCTGTTTATAGGATTGCAAGGCTCATGGAAAACCTAGGACGGCTGAGATTAAAATGTGGGAGTTAGCTATTTATAACCATTCCCCTGCGTGAACACCGGTGGATCATAGTCCATCGGTTTGGCAGAAAGTTTCAACTTGAAATCACAATAATCACCATCATCAAAGCAGGTATGCTCTCTGTACAGTGGGGCACCCAGAATACCGAACATGACATAATCCAGATTACAGATGTAAGGCATGTATTCTTCATATCCGTATTTTTTTGCAAAATCCGCTAGCGGACAAACGAGGTTGTGATAACTGAAATCATACCCCTTTTCTGGTGGAATCTGTGTCTGTGTCTCGAAACTTCCGGGATTCTGCGCAGCGTTTAATGCATTCATCCTATCCTTTTTTAGGAATATTTTTGTAAGAAATCGGGAATTAGTAAAGATTTTACCCATGATGCTCCGTAAAAAAGACGGAATCTTTGTAAACTGACGCTCATAAATCAGAATCATCAGGTGACTGCTCTGCGCTGTCGTAACACCATATTTTTTTAATACTTCACTCATGCTCACAAACATGTAAGCTCCGATAAGGTTCTTTGTTCCGCTGGCAGCATCTCCGCCAATGTAAGGGAATCTTTCTAACATCTCCGCCTGATAGTTTGTCCAAATTTCTTGAATGAGGGTATCATAAGACTGCCCAGTAAGCGACTCTAGTTCATAGCTGATATAATTCATGTAAGAATTTAAAGTTTTATGCCATTTTTTTAGATTTTTTTGGTAATATCCGTGCATACATTTTCTTCTCCTATATTATCGCAATTGGCCTGTTTCCTTTATAAAAATTCACCTTTAACTTGAATATTCATTCTACAGAGACTAAAGTCATATAGCGTAAAGACCCATTCGTTAAGATAAAAATGAAAACAGAATCCTCACATGGAATATATTAAACAACAGTGCACTAAAAAGCAATAGACAGAAAGAAATTTTATGACAGGTCGGATGAAATTCCTGCATCTGACAAAAAGGAAAATGAATAGGATATGAGTAGCTTGCCACGAGGGGGCTTAAAAGTGTAAGGAGATTATTGCAAATGATAAAATAAATATGTACATTTAGTGGAAAATAAAAATGTACAATCAAGGTCAGCATGTTATTGTACTTACGAAGCGCAATCTCAGGATGATCCAATCGATATCTTACTGCATCTTCCTTAAACTCTTGTGAATACCTTGTACCTATTGTCATAACCATTCTCCTCTCTTGATCTATGACTATCATATAATATTTATTGAAAATGGTCATGTTTATTTTGTACTATTTATATTCTAACATCAAATGGCGAAAGTCTTGAACCAAATCTTTTCAAAGAAAATAATAGCCAAGCTGGGATATACATCTATGCTCGACTATTATCTAATAATCTGTGAAAACTAAAGAACCGCCGTAGGTGGTGTGGTAGGAGGTAAATAAAATAATTATTTACCTCCTACCCGATTGCGATATTTTGTGATGATATCACAGAAAATAATTTACCTTTTGCTTATAATGTAGCTATAAACTAAGTAAGGAGGTAGTCTAAATGAGATTAAAAGATAAAGTTGCAATCATTACGGGT
>OJNP01001750.1_pt1 | contig 10289 bp, 9 predicted proteins | sample 1597921 | NCBI WGS metagenome assembly OJNP01 (sample SAMN01915213, study PRJEB22387) | human gut metagenome | isolation source: stool | host: Homo sapiens | place: USA | reverse complement strand
TATGTTTATATCAACATAAAACTCAAATAACTGACTAATTCAGTGAAATACTAATGTGACATCACTGACATTTCATTTTATTTGATGTGAATCATATTAGTTCTTTATAAAGCGTTCCCTACATACTGCGAAAACGCTGGTATCTTGCCTCAACTCTCTCTTTTTCTGTCATTTTCTTGCTGTTTTCTAAAAATGCGGAGATATTTTCTTCTAAATTATCAAATACATTCATCATTGAATCTAATGTATAGGATTCCGGCTCTGAAATAATTTTTTCAACAAAACCTGCTTTGTATAAATCATAAGAAGTCAGTTTCATTGCTTTGGCTGCGCGGGCTGCCTGACTGCCATCTTTCCATAAAATGGCCGCATAGCCTTCTGGAGAAAGAATAGAATAAACTGCATTTTCAAGAATCCAGACTTCATCGGCTACTGCCATGGCAAGCGCACCGCCGCTGCCGCCTTCTCCGATTAAGACGGAAAGAATTGGGGTCTCTAAGGAAGACATTTCATAGAGATTTCTGGCGATTGCCTCACCCTGGCCTCGTTCCTCGGCTTCCATTCCACAGAAAGCTCCCGGTGTATCGACAAAACAGATGATTGGACGGTGGAACTTTTCGGCCTGCTTCATAAGACGAAGTGCTTTACGATAGCCTTCTGGCTCCGGCATCCCAAAGTTACGCTCAATATTTTCTGAGGTACTTTTTCCTTTCATCTGCGCGATAACGGTTACCGGCTGTCCCTGAAAATAAGCAATACCTCCGCAAATGGCGGCATCATCGCCAAAGTTTCTGTCTCCGTGGAATTCGATAAATTCTTCGAATAATCCGCTGATATAATCTTCACCAACTGGGCGGTCTTTTTCACGGGAAGTCAGGACGCGCTCCCAGGCTGTTTTTTCTGATGCACATTTCTTTTGTGTTGCGGAAAGTTTTTGTTTGCGGGAGTTTTTCACTATTTTAACTGTCTGACCTACTTCCTGTTCTGATGCCACTGTAATATCACCATCATTGAAGACTGCATTATTGCCTGTATTCTCCGCTACCCCTTCTGCTGTTAAACGGTGCATTGTAAGAATCTTCTCCAACACCGTTTTCATATCTTTTCTCTCAACGATTTTATCAATAAAACCGTGTTTTAAGAGAAATTCTGAACGCTGGAATCCTTTCGGCAGCTTCTTGTGAATGGTCTGCTCGATAACTCGCGGGCCTGCAAATCCGATGAGTGCCTTTGGCTCTGCTAAAATGATATCGCCAAGCATAGCAAAACTTGCGGTAACGCCGCCTGTTGTCGGATCTGTGAGAACTGTAATGTAAAGTAAGCCAGCGTCACTGTGTCGTTTTAATGCGGCAGAAGTCTTAGCCATCTGCATAAGAGAGGTCATACCTTCCTGCATTCTCGCACCACCAGAGCAGGTGAAAATAATGACAGGAAGTTTTTCTTTTGTCGCGCGTTCTACACCTCTTGCAATTTTTTCACCAACGACTTCACCCATACTTGCCATAAGGAATCGCCCATCCATGACCATAAGAGCAACTTCATTTGCTCCGATGCGAGCTTTTCCTGTGATGACTGCCTCATCTAACTTTGTTTTTTCCTGCAGGGATTTGATTCTGTCTGGATACCCAATCATATGGAGAGGATTCTCTGTTGTAAGCCCGGTATCCCATTCTTCAAAAGAATCCTTTTCTGTTAAAAATGCAATCCTTTTCTGGGCTGGCATACGAAGGTAGCCTCCGCACTTTGGACAAATATATAAATTCTTCTTATAATCTTCTGTGAAAATACCCTTTCCACATTTATTACAGCGTTTTAAAAGTCCTTCTGGAACTTCTGGCTTTACCTGGCTGGCAGCTTCTTTTACTTCCGGCTTTGTGACGGGTGTTTTCTTAAATATACTTTTTAATTTCATAAATAAATCCTTTCGTACATAACAGGTAAACCTGTTATTTTTTTATTACGGGCCGCTGACTATTTATTTTTCCCATCTCTTCAAGAACATGTCTGGAAAATGTTTCTGCAAGATGTACATCTAATTTACAAAAGCTTTCGCTTAAATGAAAGCTACATGGCGAACTACGTCAGCCGAATAGATAGGAAATACATCTCAAAAATACAAAATAAGATGTGAATCTTACTTTTTGATTTCCTGACTACGTTCTTCAAGCACCTTTTCCAAATACTGAATCGTAAAATCGCCCTCCTGATAATCCGGACGTTCCATAATCTCATAAAGGAAATCAATATTCGTTGTGATTCCCTCGATGATAACTTCGCCTAATGCACGATGCATTTTTGCAATTGCTTCTTTTCTCGTTGCCGCAAATACAATGAGCTTTGTAATCATAGAATCATAGTATGGGGATACTTCACATCCACTGTAGATTGCACTATCAATACGAACACCTTTTCCACCTGGAAGATACATATCGGTAATTCTTCCAGGACATGGACGAAAGTTCTTTGATGGGTCTTCCGCATTGATACGGCACTCAATGGCATGACCGGTAATCTGGATATCTTCCTGCTTCCATTTCAGTTTCTCGCCATCAGCAATTCGAATCTGTGCTTTAATCAAGTCGATTCCTGTAACCCATTCTGTGACAGGATGTTCTACCTGGATACGAGTGTTCATTTCCATAAAGTAAAAGCTTTTATCTTTTTCAAGGAGAAATTCAATCGTTCCTGCATTCTTATATCCTGCTGCCTTTGCTGCAAGAACAGCTGCCTGTCCCATTTTCTCACGAAGTTCCTCATCTACTACGGCAGATGGGGATTCCTCAATGACTTTCTGATGATTTCTCTGCACAGAACAGTCGCGTTCTCCCAAATGAATGACATTACCATAATTGTCGGCAAGAATCTGAAACTCTATATGGCGGGGATTCTCTACAAAATGCTCTAAGTACATGCTCTCATCACCGAAAGCAAGTCCGGATTCTTTCTGCGCCATTAAGAATGCATTTTCGAACTCATCCTCATTGTAAGCGACACGCATTCCCTTACCGCCGCCACCAAGAACGGCCTTTACAATAACTGGAAAGCCGATTCCTTTTGCAATTTCCAACGCTTCTTTTACATCAGTAAGCGCCTTCTGACATCCTGGAATTACTGGGACACCAGCATCTACCATTGTCTGTCTTGCTACTGCCTTATTGCCAAGTCGGGCAATAATATCAGAGTCCGGACCGATAAAAGTAATGTGGCAGGCCTCACACAGTTTCGCAAACTGGCTGTTTTCTGATAAAAAACCAAATCCCGGATGTATGGCATCCGCACCGGTAATCATCGTTGCACTGATAATCTGCTCCATATTCAGATAACTGTCTTTTGCTGCAGCAGGTCCGATACAGACCGCCTCATCGGCAAGCTGTGTATGAAGTGCCTCCCGGTCTGCTTCGGAATACACTGCAACAGTTTCAATTCCCATCTCTCTGCAAGCACGGATGATGCGGATGGCAATCTCTCCTCTGTTTGCAATCAATATTTTCCGAATCATTATGTTCTCCTTTTATCTTTATTGCGACAACTTCTGCCACAATTCTCTATCCTAAAATTATGCTATTTCTATGTTCTGTCTATCTTCCTTAAGACTTATTCTGATGAAAAATCAACCAACCATAAAAGTTAATTCTGCCTTTACTACTACTTTTCCGTCCACATAGGCTGTGGCTTCTCCCACACCCATCGGGCCTTTACGTTTTACGATTTTGGTCTCAAGCTTTACTTTATCGCCCGGAACAATTTTCCCTTTAAAACGGCATTTATTAATTCCACCAAAATATGCTGTCTTTCCTTTATTTTCTTCTAAGGAAAGTATGGCAACTGCCCCTACCTGCGCTAACGCTTCTACAGTAAGAACACCTGGCATAACTGGCTCCTGTGGAAAATGTCCACGGAAAAAGTCTTCATGAAATGTTACGCATTTATATCCTACGGCACTGACACCTGGTTCCATCTCTTCGATGTAATCAACTAAAAGAAATGGATGTCTGTGTGGTAAAATCTGTTCAATTTCTTTAATTCCTAATCTCATAATTTTCTTCCAACCTGTTTACTGCTTTACTTATATTTATAAAAACCTGTTTTTACTTTCTGTTAAAGCTTCTGACTTATTAACTTGAGAAAATCAGACTTAAATTCATATCTTATCAATATTACTGAATTCTGAATAACGGCTGTCCATACTCCACATTCTCTTCATTTTCTACAAGAATTTCCGTAACAACACCATCGAATTCGCTCTCAATCTCATTCATAAGCTTCATTGCCTCAACAATGGCCAAAGTCTGCCCTTTCTTTACAGTATCCCCTACTTTTATGAAAGGCTCTGCATCTTCAGAAGGTGCTGTATAAAATGTACCAACTAACGGGGATTTTACGAGGTTTCCACCCTTTTCCCCGACTGCTTCTGCTGCCTGTGACTGTGCTGCAACTCCCTCTGTTCCGGCTGTATTTGCACCATTCACGCTGTTTGCGCTGACACCAATGGCTTCCTGTAACGCAATGTTTGAAGCTGGCACAACGATTTTTTCTTCTGGCTGTGGACAACTCATGGCAATGCGGATATTACCCTCTGTATATTCAAAATTCGTAAGCCCTGCTTTTGATACTTCTTTTACTAATTCTAAAATCTGCTGATAATCCATATCTGTCTACTCCTCGTATTTCTTTACAAGAAGAGAAGCGTTATGTCCTCCAAAACCAAGAGAGTTGGAGATGGCTACATTCACTTCCTGCTCTACTGCTCCGTTAATTACATAGTCAAGATCGCATCCCTCACCAGGATTGGTTGTTCCTACGGTTGGATGGATATAGCCTTCTTCGATGGACTTCACACAAACGATTAACTCTACCGCTCCGGCTGCTCCAAGCAAATGTCCGATCATTGACTTTGTAGAACTCATTTTTAAATGGTCTGCGCTCTCACCAAAGGCACGTCTTACAGCTCTTGTCTCAAATAAATCGTTGTGGTGGGTTCCTGTTCCATGTGCGTTAATGTAATCTACTTCTTCCGGTTTTACACCTGCTTCTTCCATGGCAAGTTCCATTGCTTTTGCTGCACCGCTTCCGTCCTCTGCAGGAGAAGTGATGTGGAAGGCATCACAGGTAGAACCATATCCGGCTAACTCTGCAAGAATCTTTGCCCCACGCTTTTTCGCATGTTCTAATTCCTCTAATACAACAACTCCAGCTCCCTCGCCAATAACGAATCCGCCTCTTGCCTCATCAAATGGAAGAGACGCGCGTAACGGGTCGCTCTCACTGGAAAGTGCAGTCAGATTTGTAAATCCAGCAACGGCAACTGGTGTGATACTGCTTTCTGTTCCACCGGCAAGCATAACATCGGCATCTCCGTACTGAATGGCACGAAGGGCATCTCCGATAGAGTTACTTCCTGTCGCACAGGCAGTTACTACGTCAGTACATTTGCCTTTGCAGCCTAAGTCAATCGCTACATTTCCTGCTGCCATGTTGGAAATCATTAAAGGAATAAGCATTGGACTCACTCTCTTTGGTCCCTTTGTAATGATTTTCTCATGCTCTTTCTCCATGCTGGAAAGACCGCCGATACCGGAACCAATGATAACACCGACACGGTATGGATCTTCTTTTTCCATATCAAGACCTGCCATGGCAAATGCTTCTCTTGATGCAGCTACGGCATACTGGGAGAAAACTTCCATTCTTCTTGCTGCCTTGTTATCAAGTCTTTCTTTTACATTGAAATCTTTTACTTCGGCTGCAATCTTTACTTTATAATCTTCGGTATCGAACTTTGTGATAGCTCCGATACCTACCTTTTCTTCTTTAATTCCATTCCAGAATTCGTCTAATGTGTTTCCGATTGGAGTCACAGCACCCATTCCGGTAATTACTACTCTTCTTTTCATATCAGAAAAATCCTTTCTCTCACTTACATCACCATACCACCATCCACTAAAAGTACCTGACCGGTAATATAAGACGCTTTGTCAGAAGCTAAAAATACTGCTGCATTCGCAATATCTTCTGGCTCTGCAAAACGGCCAAGTGGAATCTGTTTCTTTGCATTTTCTTTTACTTCATCAGGAAGTACATCTGTCATCTCTGTTTTTACGAATCCCGGAGCAATAGCGTTACAGGTAATTCCTCTGGACGCTAATTCTTTTGCTGCGGATTTGGTTAATCCAATTATTCCTGCTTTGGATGCACTATAGTTCGCCTGACCGGCATTTCCGGCGACGCCGGAAACGGAACTTACATTAATGATTCTTCCATATCTCTGCTTCATCATGCGACGGCTCGCAAAACGAATCATCTGGAAACATCCCTTTAAGTTCGTATCTATTACATTATCGAAATCTGCTTCACTCATAGCCATTAAAAGACCATCTTTTGTAATTCCTGCATTATTTACAAGAATATCAATGCTGCCAAATGTCTTGGCTACCGCTTTTACTAAAGCATTACATTCTTCAAAATCTGCAACATTGGCACGGAAAATTTCTGCTTTTCCACCTGCCTCTTCAATTTCTTTTTTTACAAGAAGTGCCTTTTCTTCATTTCCGTGAAAATGTACGGCTACTGCTGCCCCTTCTTTTGCAAGAGCGATGGCAACTGCTTTTCCGATTCCGCCGGACGCGCCGGTCACAATTGCTGTTTTCCCTTCTAATAACATATCTATAACTCCTTTATAGCTTCCACTGTCTTGTCGATATCTTCCATCGTTCCGATTCGGAACATCTTTACGTTACGGTCAATCTTTCTCATAAAACCGCTCAAAGTCTTTCCCGGACCGATTTCTACGAAAACGTCCACACCGTCTGCTATCATGGCACGCACACTCTGCTCCCATAAAACGGAGGAATAAACCTGTTCTTTTAGTAATTCTTTTGTTCTTGTCGTATCTGTCACGATACTTGCATCCACATTTGTCACATAAGGAATCTTTAACTCTCCTAATGTCACTTCGGAAAGTGCCTGATAAAGCTTCTCCCCTGCTTCTTTTAAGTAAATGGAATGGAATGGTCCGCTTACATTTAATGGAATGACACGTTTTGCTCCCGCCTCTTTTAAAGCTGGTGCTGCATTCTCTACCGCTTCCTTATCTCCGGTAATAACAATCTGTCCCGGACAGTTATAGTTTGCAACGTAAACACCTTCCATGTATGCAATCGCCTCATTTACCGCTTCTCCAGAAAGACCAAGTACAGCGGCCATACCGCCCTTACCTTCCGGTACTGCGTTATGCATGAGGTTTCCGCGGAGCCACACCATCTTAATAGCATCCTCAAGCTCCATGCCGCCTGCTGTTGTAATCGCACAATATTCTCCAAGACTAAGCCCGGCTGTCATGTCTGGTGTAAGCCCTCTTGCCATAATCTCTTTTGTCATTGCCATACAGGTAGTAACTAATGCAGCCTGTGTATAATCCGTTCTGTCAAGGAGTTCATTTTCCTCAAAACAGATATGTTTCATATCCTGTCCTAAAATCTCACAGCTCTTATCAAATACTTCTTTTGCCAGTGGGCTTTTTTCATAAAAATCTTTACCCATTCCTGCGACCTGTGCTCCCTGTCCCGGATAAAGAAATGCTATTTTACTCATTTACTCTACCTCCCGATATTCTCTGCCTGTGAAAGAACAACGTTCTTCATCTCTCTGCAGATTCCTTCGATAATTTCCTTACAACTTCTGCTGTCCTTTACAAGACCGGCAATCTGGCCTGCCATCACACTTCCATGAATGACATCACCGTCAACAACCGCCTTTCTAAGACCGCCAAGTGTCAGCTTCTCAAGTTCTTCAAAGGAAGCGCCTGCCTGCTCTAACTTCAAATACTCTCTTGTCTGCTGATTTCTTAAACATCTAACTGGATGTCCTGTTGTTCTTCCGGTTACCTTTGTATCAATATCTTTTGCTTTAATTACTTTATTCTTATAGGCTTCACTTACGATGGATTCCTTAGATGCAACGAAAATCGTTCCCATCTGGATAGCCTTTGCGCCAAGCATAAATGCGGCTGCCATTCCTCTTCCGTCTGCGATTCCGCCGGCTGCAATTACAGGGATATTTACTGCATCAACAACCTGTGGTACTAATGCCATTGTTGTTGTCTCTCCAATATGTCCGCCTGACTCGGTACCTTCTGCGATAACCGCGTCCGCACCAGCCTTTTCCATTCGCTTTGCAAGAGCAGTACTTGCTACAACTGGAATGACGCGCACACCGGCTTTCTTCCATTCTTCCATGTACTTTTCCGGGTTACCTGCACCGGTTGTTACTACCTTTACTTCCTCTTTTACAAGAAGTTCAGCGATTGCATCTGCCTCTGGATTTAATAACATCAGATTCACGCCAAATGGCTTATCTGTTTTTTCCTTTACTTTATGAATCTGTTCTTCCACCCAAGAAGCAGGTGCACCGCCCGCACCAATGATTCCAAGTCCACCGGCTTCGGAAACAGCGGCAGCAAGCTCGGCTGTTCCAACCCATGCCATACCGCCCTGAATTACCGGGTACTCAATTCCAAGCAATTCTGTAATCACTGTTTTCATTCTTTGTCCCTCTGCCTATTTATGTTCTTTGATGTACTCTACAACGTCTCCAACAGTTTCCATCTTCTCTAACTCTTCTGTAGGGATTTCTACATCAAACTCATCCTCAAGACTCATAACCATCTCAAAAAGGTCAAGAGAATCTACTTTTAAATCCTCTTTGAAAGATGCTTCCATTGTTACCTGGTCTTCTTCAATTCCTAAAGATTCCACGATTAATTCTTTAATTTTTTCAAACATAATATAAACCTCATTCTTTCTTATACTCTTACATTGTTTTCTTCTTTATGTAATCCGGAAATTCCGGGAATTACCTTTTTACCATTCTAAATACATGCCGCCCCATGTAAGGCCTGCGCCAAACCCGGCAACAACTATCTTCATTCCCGGCTGTAACTTTCCGGCTTTCTTTAATTCATCAAGCAGCACCGGAATACTCGCAGAAGACATATTTCCATTCTGCATCATATCCATCGGAAACTTTTCAATTGGCTGCTTTAACCGCTTAGCGATTGCCTCGACAATTCTTCGGTTTGCCTGATGAAGAACAAATAAATCAACTTCTTCTACAGACTTTCCTGCCTTTTCAAGAATTTCCTTCACTACAACAGGAACCTGTCTGGCTGCAAACTTGTAAATCTCTCTGCCATCCATCGCCACATAACCCTTTAAAGAACCATCGGCTCTCTTTCCCGTCGGATTCTGACAGGTAAGTACTTCACCTCTGCTTCCATCGGAATGAAGTACGGAAGGAATCTCAATGTTTCCTCTTCCATCTATATTCCCATCTTCATCTGCACTGACAACCGCAGCTCCGGCACCATCACCAAATAAAATACAGGTACCTCTGTCTTCCCAGTTCACGATATTCGACAGACATTCTACACCGATCAACAGCGCTTTTTTCGAAAGCCCGGCCTTAATCTGTCCGGCTGCCATCTGATAAGCTACTATAAATCCTGAACATGCCGCATTTAAATCAAATGCTGCTGCATTCACAGCACCAATCTCCTTTTGAACACTGCAGGCTGTACATGGCAAAAGCTGTTCAGACGAAACACTTGACACAATGAGAAGGTCAATCTCCTCTGCCGCAACCTGTGCATCTTCCAATGCCCTCTTCGCCGCTTTCGCTGCCATAGAAACTGCTGTCTCTTCCCTGGCAATATGCCGGCTCTTGATTCCGGTACGACTCTGAATCCATTCATCGTTCGTATCTACCAACTGAGAAATTTCAAAATTATCAAGCACTTTCTCAGGAAGGCAGGAGCCTGTCCCTTTTATTTTGACAAACATCACTTTCTCCTTTTCTTGCTCATATGATTACTTCTGATCACTTCGTTCTGATATTCTATGTGAATATTTTTATTTTCAAATCTTATTGTTTTGAAATAATATTATTTTGAATTAAAATAGTTTGAATATCAAAGCAAGTGATTACAAATATATCATAGCTGGTGGAGAAGTCAAGTATTTTTTTTGATACAAATAGATAAATAGGAATTTGCCGGGGTGAGTAGACAGACGAACCCCCAGAGAAAATATACCCTATATCTGTGACTTTAGTCGCGGCGGTTTGAATACTCGCTTAAGTGCTCGCATCCAAACCTTGCTCCGAGGCCACAGATATAGGGTATATTTTCTCTGGGGGTTCTGCTTGTTTCGATCCGGCAAATTTATTAAAAGATTTGGGTAAGAAGACAGGAGAATGAGTCTGCCTGGGAAACTAAATTTCGAAGGATTGACACA
>OJNP01001746.1_pt1 | contig 10300 bp, 10 predicted proteins | sample 1597921 | NCBI WGS metagenome assembly OJNP01 (sample SAMN01915213, study PRJEB22387) | human gut metagenome | isolation source: stool | host: Homo sapiens | place: USA | reverse complement strand
CGGGGGAGCCCGTAGCGCGTCTTCGCAGCACCGTTCGATGATCCGCCACGAGTACAGCCATATCGAGAAGCGCACCCGCCATGCGAGCGAGAAGATCGATATAGCGCGTACGGCAGCGGGCCTGGTCGAGGAGGATTTGACTATCTTCCTGGGCACGGGAACCACCATCGAGCAGATGGTTCCGCTATTGCCCTCGTGTCACCTGCGCATCATCACCAACTCGCAGTCCATCTTCACCCTGCTGGAGCCCAACGAGACCTATGAGCTCTGCCTCATCGGCGGAAAGTACCGCAGGCGCACCACCGCGTTTGTGGGCCCCGTGGCGGAGGACGCCATCTCGACTCTGGGTATAGACCTCGCCTTTATAGGCGCCAACGGCATCTGCTTTGACGCGGTCTCCACCTCCAATATGGACGAGGGGCGCATCCAACAGCTCGCGTTCGACCAGGCGGATACCAGGTATCTTGTGGCGGATTCAAGCAAGATCGGCCAGCGGGACTTCTACACGTTCTACAGGCTTTCAAACATCGACGCGCTCATCTGCGAAGGTTCGATTTCGGACGAGAAGCGCCAGCAGGTCGAGGAATTCACCAAGGTGATCTGCTAGCTTCTTTGTGGACGGCGTCGGTGTCTGGGCAAGGTAACCAAGCGCGCATATCGGGTGCGCGCACGTAAAGGAGGACAGCATGAGAGTTGTCATCGGTTCTGACGCGGCAGGCATGCCGCTTAAGGAGCTCATCAAGGAGACGCTGATCGAGGACGGCCACGAGGTGGTCGACCTTTCCGTCGAGCCCGCCGCGGACTTTGTCGATTCCGCCTGTGCCGTCGCCGCCGACCTGATGGAGAACGAGGGCTCGCAGGGCCTCTGCTTCGACGCGTACGGCGTGGGCAGCTACATGGCCGCGACCCGCGTCAAGGGCATGGTCGCCGCCAACATCTCCGATGAGCGCAGCGCTTACATGACGCGCGAGCACAACAACTCCCGCATCGTCTGCCTGGGTTCCGCCGTGGTGGGCTCCGAGGTCGCCAAGAAGATCGCCCGCGAGTTCCTCAAGGCCGATTACGCCGCCGGCCGTCACCAGGTGCGCGTCGACATGCTCAACAAGATGGCCTAGGGGGAACGAATCATGACCAAGAAGATTATCGCGCTCGGCTGCGACCACATCGTCACCGACGAGAAGACGTACCTGCACGACCGCCTGGAGGAGGCCGGCTACGAGGTTCTCGACTGCGGCACCTACAGCCACACCCGCACCCACTACCCGATCTACGGCAAGGCCGTGGGCGAGGCCGTGGCCTCCGGCAGGGCCGACCTCGGCGTGGTCCTCTGCGGCACCGGCATCGGCATCACCAACTCCGTCAACAAGGTGCCCGGCGCGCGCTGCGCCCTGGTCCGCGACATGACGAGCGCCCTCTACGCCCGCCGCGAGCTCAACGCCAACGTGGTCGGCTTCGGCGGCAAGATCACCGGCGAGTTCCTCATGGCCGACATCATGCTCGCGTTCCTCGAGGCTGAGTACGAGCCGACCCCCGAGCGCGACGCCCTCGTGGCCAAGATCGACGCCGTGAACAAGGCCGACGCCGAGGCCCAGGCCGATCCGCACTTCTTCGACGAGTTCATCGAGAAGTGGGACCGCGGCGAGTACCACGACTAGCCGATCACCCGAAGAGGGCGGCGCGACCGGGCGTTTCCCGGAAGCCCGTCCCCGGCGAAAGACCCCCGAAAGCCCGCGCCTCCACAGGGGTGCGGGCTTTTCTTTGGTTTCCTTTATTCGAGTCGCGGCGGCCCGCCCGCGTCGCGGCGAAACCCTCATATCGCTTCCGAGCGGTACAATCAAGACACGCTTCATGCACGCATGTAATCCCTTGTTTTCGCATGTCGTAGTGCGGAGAGGAGAAGGCGATGGCCGAATTCGTATTGGACAACGGCACCCTGCGCGTGGGCTTCACCACCGCCGGCGGCTCCTTCACTTCCCTGGTCTCCCAGGGGCGTGAGTATCTCTGGCAGGGAGACCCTGCCGTGTGGAGCGGTCAGGCTCCCGTGTGCTTCCCCATCTGCGGCGGTCTGCGCGAGGACGTTGCCCAGACCCGCTCGGGCAAGCAGATCAAGCTGGGCCGTCACGGTTTTGCCCGCAAGCAGGAGTGGGAGCTCGCCGAGCAGGGCGAGGACTCCATCGCGTTCAAGCTCGCGAGCGTCGCGCATCCCGAGCTGCTCGAGCAGTTCCCGTTCCCGTTCACGTTGGTCGCCCGCTATGCGCTCGACGGCGCAAAGCTGCAGGCGAGCTACGAGGTCACCAACGAGGGCGACGAGGACATGCCCTTCTTCATCGGCGGCCACCCCGGCTTCGCCTGCCCGCTCGACGAGGGTGAGGGCTACTCCGACTACGAGTTGCGCTTCGATGCCGACGAGGCTGCGACCCTGTGCACCGCCGTCCCGTCCACCGGCCTCATCGACGTGGAGAACAGGAGCGCCAACCCCATGGTCGGCCGCACGCTGCCGCTCACCCACGAGCTCTTCGACTTCGCCGAGACGATCTTCGACGTCCTCAACAGCCGTACGGTCGACCTTGTGAAGAAGGGGGAGGAGAAGGGCCTTCGTGTGTCCTTCCCGGACTTCCCCTACCTCATCATCTGGAGCAAGCCCGAGGGCGATTTCGTCGCCATCGAGCCGTGGGGCGGCCTGTCCACCTGCTCCGATGAGGGCGATGTATTCGAGGACAAGCGCGGCTGCCTGACCGCGAAGCCCGGCGAGACCGTCGTCCGCACCTTCTCGATCGAGATTCTCTAGCGCCTTCGGTTCTGTCCGGCACGACGATGCGGATGTCGTGCCGCCCGAGGCCTCACCGTGTTGTACCGGACCCGGACATCGGGTCCGAGAATAGGAGGAACCATGATCCTGACCGTCACCATGAATCCCGCCATCGATACGGCGTATCAGCTGGACAAGCTGATCATCGACGATGTGAACCGCGTCGTCCCGAAGAAGACCGCAGGTGGTAAGGGTCTGAACGTGAGCCGTGTCCTGTGCCAGCTGGGCGACGACGTCGTCGCCACGGGCCTGCTCGGCGGCCACATGGGCGCCTACATGGGCTCCCTCATGGACGCCGACGGCATCAACCACGACTTCACGCCCATCGCCGGCGAGACCCGCATCTGCCTGAACATCCTGCACGAGGGCAACCAGACCGAGCTGCTCGAGAGCGGCCCCGAGATTTCCGCCGAGGAGCTCGCCGCCTTCTCCGCCAAGTTCGCCGAGCTCGTCGCCAAGGCCGATTGCGTGACCATCTCCGGCTCCCTGCCCAAGGGCGTTCCCGCGGATTTCTACGCCGGCATGGTCGCCGAGGCCGCCAAGCACAACGTTCCCGTGCTGCTCGACACCTCCGGTGCATCGCTCGACGCCGCTCTCGAGGCCGAGGTCAAGCCCACGCTCGTGAAGCCCAACCTCACCGAGATCAACGCCCTGCTCGGCACCAGCTACACGCCCGAGCAGGTCGCCGACCTGGCCGCCGCCCTCAAGGCCGACGAGCGCTTCGCCGGTATTCCGTGGGTCGTTGTGTCCATGGGCGCCGCCGGCTCCTTTGCCTTCCACGGCGATAAGATCTACCGTGCCGTGACCCCGCCGATCCCGGCCGTGAACGCCACCGGCTCCGGTGACTCCACCATCGCCGGCTTCGCGCACGCCATCGCCGCCGGCGCCGACGACGTGACCGTGCTCAAGACGGCCAACACCTGCGGCAAGCTCAACGCCATGGACCCGCAGACTGGCCATTTGGTCATCGACCGTTGGGACGAGGTCTACAATGCCGTTGAGGTTACCGAGCTCTAGGCGGCTTTCCCGGGTACTAGATCTTGCCGTTCAGTCGTTGGGCGCCGCGCGCAAGGCGCGTGCCCTCCTCTTTTACGGCAACCTTGGGCACCTGGAAAACCCGCTACTGTTCAGTGGTGACTATAAGCTGAGGACGCTTGGCGTCGTTCGGTAGTTTGTCGAGGGCATCCGAGAGGGTGCCCTCGTCGTCTTTATCGATGACGATGTGGTCGACCGCGTGGATGGGGGCGAAACAATACGTTCCGCGGGAGGTGAGTTTACTGGCGTCCATGAGGGCGACGGAATGGCTTGCGGCGCTCATCGCGGCTTGCTTGATCTCCGCCATTTGGGGGAAGTCGGTCACAAAGCCGCGCCCTGCGACGAATGCGCCCGGGCAGATCACCGCGAGGTCGGCGTGAATGGTGGCGATGGCCGCCATGGTGAGCGGCCCAAAGAGGTACCGGTGGCCCTTGCGGAGCTCGCCGCCGAGCATGATGACATCGACCGAGGGGAGGCTCTCGTCGATGTAGTCGGCGATGGTGATATCTGCGGTGATGACCGTGATCCCCGTGCGCATGTCCAGCATGCGTACGAACTCGAGGGCCGTGGTGCCCGAATCGACGAACACGGTGTCGCCATCGCGCACCAGCTCAAGGGCGGCACGTGCGATGGACTGCTTGGCATCGACATTCACGTTGACACGCTGATCTTGGACCGAAACGGTCAGGGTCTTGTGCAGTGAGACAGCCCCGCCGTGCGTGCGCCTGAGTTTGCCGGCTGCTGCGAGTGCATCAAGGTCGCCGCGGGCCGTGACGGTCGAGACGCCGAAAGCCTGTGCGATGTCGGCGACTTGCACGGACGCGCTGTGCTCGAGCATATCCATGATGGCCGTGCGACGCTCCTCGGCGAACGTGCGGGATGTGGATGCGGACATGGAAGCCTCCTCGCCAATCGTGTGCAAAATGTGATGAGTTCATTTTGCATTATTTTCTTTTTGAGAAACAAAAAGAGTTTGTTTCTCTTTCGTTTTATCACGAACGCAAATATGACGAAATGCGCGAGGATGGGCGAATCTTTCGTTTCTCTTCTGATGGGCGTGTGCGGACACGCCGGCCATGCGTGAATAGCGCAGCACGTGAACTGCCGCTTTTGTACAATGGATACAGCAATTACGTCGGTATCGGTGCCGGCGGTATGGCAGGTGCCCACGGGTGAACCGGGGCCGAGAAGGGAGCGATCGCTCATGCTCGTAACCACCAAGGAGATGCTGCTCGACGCGCAGAAGAACCACTACGCCGTCGGCGCCTTCAACGTCGAGAACCTCGAGTTCGTCATGGCCGTCCTGGCCGCCGCGGAGGAGACCAAGTCCCCCGTCATCATGCAGACCACCTCTGGCACCATCAAGAAGACCGGCCTCGATTACTTCTACGGCATGGTCAAGGCCGCCGCTGAGCGCGCGTCCGTGCCCGTGGCCCTGCACCTCGATCACGGCGACGGCTATGATCGCTGCATGAAGGCCCTTCGCACCGGCTACACCTCCGTCATGATCGACGGCTCTCACGAGTCCTTCGAGGACAACATCGCCCTGACCAAGTCCGTTGCCGACGCCGGCGCCTGCATGGGCGTGCCGGTCGAGGCTGAGCTCGGCAAGGTTGGCGGCAAGGAGGACGACGTCGAGGTCGAGGGCGAGTCCCCCTACACCGATCCGGTCGAGGCCAAGGAGTTCGTCGAGCGCACCGGCTGCACCTCTCTCGCCATCGGCGTGGGCACCGCTCACGGCGTGTACACCGAGGAGCCCCACATCGACCAGGACGTCGTGAAGGCCATCCGCGCCGCTGTCGACGTGCCGCTGGTTCTGCATGGCACCTCCGGTGTGCCGGACGAGCAGGTCGCCGAGGCCGTCAAGAACGGCATCTGCAAGGTGAACTACGCCACCGAGCTGCGTCAGGCCTACACCAAGGGCTACATGGCCTACATGGCTGAGAATCCCAACAACTTCGACCCCAAGAACCCGGGTCAGGCTGGTATGGCCGAGATCACCAAGATCGTCAAGATCCGTATGGAGAACCTCGGCTCCTGCGGCCGCGCCTAATTCGCGCTAACAACTTGCTCCCATCGGAAGGGCCGGCGTGGTTTCCATGCCGGTCCTTCTGTATGGGCGCGCCTTACCGGTCGCGTATGACGGTCGGACGCGGGGGCGACGCCTGGGATAAGATAGACGAAAACGATTTGAGAGGGGATGGCCATGAGCGGAGACGTGAGGGTTAGGCTGGCACGTATCGAGGATGCCGAGGAGCTGGCTGCCATATACGAGCCGTACGTACGTGAGACGGCGATCACCTTCGAGTACGTCCCGCCCACGCCCGCGGAGTTTGCCGAGCGCATGCGCAAGACCATGGAGTTCTTCCCCTATCTGGTTGCCGAGCTCGACGGGCGCTTGGTGGGGTATGCCTACGCGGGAACCTTCAAGGGAAGGCCCGCCTACGATTGGGCCGTCGAGACCTCGATTTACGTGGCGCAGGGTCATGCGGGCGAGGGGATCGGCCGTGCCCTGCACGATGCCCTGGAGCGGGCGCTCGCCGCGCAGGGCATTCTCAACATGTACGCTTGCATCGCCGTGCCGGATGGCGAGGATGACGAGACGCTTACCCGCAACAGCCAGCATTTCCACGAGCATATGGGATACCGCTTGGTGGGGGAGTTTTACCAATGCGGGTTCAAGGGCGGCCGTTGGTACAACATGATTTGGATGGAAAAGATACTCGGTGAGCACCGTACGGACCAATCTCCGGTGACGCCGTTTCCCGAGACCTCCGTCACATGCGTGGAGCGCTGAGCCAAGGTCTGCTTCTCGCCGCACGGCGCCAGCGCGAACGATGGCCCGTCGTTTTCACAAATATCGAGCCAGCGCTTTAGCGTGGTGCGTTGAGCTGCAGGTAAAGCGTATGGTAATGTTTATCAAGTCGGGGGGCCGACGCTAGAACTATGTGATGCCGAGTGGCGCCTATGGGGTGCGGACACCACGCTCGGGTGCGCGAGGAGCCGGGGTGACCAGCATCGATCGCGAGCGTGGGGATGACATCACCACCGTCAAAACCATAGAGGACGTGCGTGCGATGAAGCGCGCGCATAAGGGTGGCACCTGGAAATACGCCTGTGCCTGCAGGTCCGGTGTGCGTTATGAGGGAGAAAGCGAGGCGTGGGCTCAATTGAAGACCGTGATTGAGGGGCAGGTGGCAAAGACCACCGCCGGTATCGAAGAAAACGATCCGTTCGCAAGCAAGGACGCCGTACCCGTCCCGCCTGAGGACCGCGCTCCGGGGAAGCTTCGAGGTGCCGGCGCCCGCTCGCCGCTGTTTTGGAAGTTCATGCTCGTCGCGATGGCGCTCATCTGGGGCTACTCCTTCCTGACCATGAAGACCGTGCTGGATACGGTCCCCACGTTCATGTTGCTCGCCTGTCGCTTCCTGCTGTCGGCGGTCATCATGTTCATCATCTTCCGCAAGCGCATTAAGGCGCACTTCAACCGCGAGTACCTGGGGTTTGGCGTGCTCATGGGTTGCGTGATCTGGTCGGCCTATGCCGCGCAGACGCTCGGCCTGGTCGACACCACCCCGGGCAAGAACGCGTTCCTCACCGGAACCTACTGCATCCTGGTGCCGTTCATCGCGCTCATTCTGTTCAAGGAGCGCGTCACCAAGTGGCATATCGCCTCTGCGCTGCTGTGCCTGGTGGGCGTGGGCTTCGTCGCGCTCGATAACTTCAGCATCCAGATGGGCGACCTTATGACGCTCGTGGGCGCCGTGTTCTTCGCCGTGGATATGGCGGTTGTGGGCCATATCGGCCGCACGCGCGACGTCAGCGTCCTGACCTCGTGGATGTTCCTGTTCGTGGGCCTGTTCTCGCTTGCGGCGACCACCGCCTTCGAGCCCCGCGTCCCCGCCGGGCAGTGGACGCTCGAGATTGTCGGCCAGCTCGTGTTCCTCGCCGTGGTGTGCACCACCATCGGCCTGCTGCTGCAGAATCAGGCGCTCTCGCACGTGCCGCCGGCGACTGGCTCGCTGCTGCTCTCGCTCGAGAGCCCCTCGGGCGTGCTGTTCTCCGTCCTCATGGCGGGTGAAGTGCTCACCGGTAAGCTGATCTTCGGCTTTGTGTTGATCTTCCTGTCGATCGTGCTGTCCGAGACGCACTTCAGCTTCCTGCGAAAGTGGTTTCCCAAGAAGTAGATGAGAAATGGCGCCCGTCCCCGGGCGCCTTTCTTTTGTGTTGCGCGAGGCCGAAGCGGTCGCGCTCAGTTTTTTACAGTCCTCGGACAAACTCCAGCAGCTCATCGACATGCTCGGGGCGGCATGCCCAGCTCGTCACGAAGCGCAGCAGGATGCGGTCACGGCCCGCGGGATCCACAGCGGATGTGACCTCGGCACCGCATGCCTCGACGATGCGGACGGCGTCGTCGGAGTCAAACCAGAAGAACTGCTGGTTACCGTTGGTACGCACGTACGGCTCGAACCCTGCGTTTTCAAGGCCACGGGCGAGCATGCACGCGCATTCGTTCGCACTTGCAGCGTGGGCGAAATAGGGGAGCGATCCGTCCTTGTCGTGCGTGAATGCCGCGGTGTACTGCACGCCCATGAGGCGTCCCTTGGCGGTCATGTGTCCGCCGCGCTTGGTGAGGTAGGGGATGCGGTCGATGGCGCGCCGTCCGCGCTCGGAACGCGGGCTCACCACGAGCGCCTCGCCAAAGAGCATGCCGGCTTTGGTACCGCCCAGCGTGAACGCATCGGCGCGTGCGGCCAAGTGCTCGAGGGTGAGGTCGCCGCCGGGCGCGGCGAGTGCGCTGGCCATGCGGGCGCCGTCGACGTACACGGCGAGATCGAGTTTTTCGGCCACATCGCACAGCGCATCGAACTCGGCGCGTGTGTACACGTGACCGAGCTCGGAGGTGTTGGAGAAGTAGAGCATGGCCGGGCGCGTGCAGTGGCAGCCGCCGGCAATCGAGGCGTGGTACACGCGCTCAACCTCGGCAGGGGTCAGCACGCCCAGGGCGTCGTTCGTGGCGAGGATGCGTCGGCCGCAGGCCTCGATCGCGCCGGTCTCATGCGCGGTGGGGTGCGCATCGGCGGCAAGGATTGGGCCCTCGAAGTCCTCGGTGAAGGCGGAGATACACACGGCGTTGGCGGCGGTGCCACCGGGAATGAACTGCACGAAGGCATCGGGCTGGCCGCACGCCTCGCGGATGAGCTCGGCGGCGTGCTCGCAGTGCGAATCGGTGCCGTACCCGGGTGCCTGTTCGTCGTTGGTGCTGATGAGCGCCTCGAGCATTTCCGGTGCGGCGCCCTCGGAGTAATCGTTGCGGAACTGGTGCATGTCCTGCCCCTTCATGCGTGCGGGAGTTGAGCGTAAGACGGCGCGCGGGTCGCGGCGAGGTTCGGCGACGCACTTTGCCAAAACGAAGTATAACGCGTGGAAAATGTCGGGGCACATCCTTATCTGCCCCTATAATGGAGAGATTGACGATGTACCGCCCGGCGGATGCCGGGGGATATGCGAAGGAGACGCCACATGCAGGCACAGCGAGCAGAGGGCACCAAGGACCTCATCGGGCGCGATATGCGCGCTTGGCAGAAGATGCAGGAGGTCGCGGCCGAGGTGTTCGGGCCGTTTGGGTTCGAGCCCATCGAGACCCCGGCGATCGAGCAGCTCGACGTGTTCGTGCATGGCATCGGCCAGTCCACCGACGTGGTCCGCAAGGAGATGTTCCGCGTCTTTTCCGGCGCTAATTTCGAGCGCGTCCTCGCGGAGGGCACCGATGCGAAGCTCAAGGCCAAGCAGCGTCTCGCCCTGCGACCCGAGGGAACCGCGGGTGTTGTCCGCGCCGTGGTGGAGAACAACCTGGTCCCGCAGGGCTCCGCTCCGTTCAAGGCGTGGTACGCCGAGGCGATGTTCCGCGGCGAGCGTCCGCAGAAGGGTCGTCTGCGCCAGTTCCACCAGGTTGGCATCGAGTGGCTGGGCGCGCCCGACCCCGCAGCCGACGCCGAGTGCATCATCATGCTCATGCGCTTCTACGAGCGTCTCGGATTCGACCTCTCCCAGCTTCGCCTGCTGATCAACTCCATGGGCGACCCGGCGTGCCGCCCCGCATATCGCGAGGCCGTGCGCCAGTTCATCCTCGATCATGAGGATGAGATGTGCGACGAGTGCCGCGAGCGCGCGGAGCTCAACCCGCTGCGCGCCTTCGACTGCAAGAACCCACATTGCCACGAGATCATGCAGGGCGCCCCGCTCATGCCTGATTCCCTGTGCGACGAGTGCCGCGAGCACTATGCAAAGGTCAAGCAGTACCTGGATGCGGCGGGTATCGCCTACGTCGAGGACCCCACGCTCGTCCGTGGCCTCGACTACTACACCCGCACCGTCTTCGAGGTCGAGGCCCCGGGCGCGGGCGTTGGCTCCATCGGCGGTGGTGGCCGTTACGACGGTCTGGTTGAGCTCGAG
>OJNP01001725.1_pt1 | contig 10378 bp, 6 predicted proteins | sample 1597921 | NCBI WGS metagenome assembly OJNP01 (sample SAMN01915213, study PRJEB22387) | human gut metagenome | isolation source: stool | host: Homo sapiens | place: USA | reverse complement strand
CAACGTGGATTCTTGCATTTGATCACGTTGACAACCTGATTCGGAAGTTTCAGTTCTTTTTTGGCAACGATCTTCTCGTCCTTGATTACGTTTACAGTAATGTTATGATCGATAAAGCCGAGAATGTCAAGATCAAGATTCTCAACCGGGCATTCAACCTTGATGATATCTTTCTTACCCATTTTGTTGCTGCGCGCGTTCTTGATGATGGCAACGGTGCAGTCAAGTTTATCAAGCTTCAGATCATGATAGATAGTCATGGCCTTGCCTGCTTTGATATGGTCTAATACATAACCTTCGCGAAGTGCTCCAACATTTAACATGGTAATTTTACCTCCAGTAATGTGAGAATCAGGGCCATACGTACATATACACCGTACTGTGCCTGTTTGAAATAAGCTGCTCTCGGGTCTGCATCCACCTCTGTTGAGATTTCATTTACACGTGGAAGCGGATGAAGAATGTACATGTCTTTTTTTGCAAGTTCCATTTTCTGTTTGTCCAGAATGTAGAAATCCTTCATGCGGACATAGTCTTCTTCGTTGAAGAAACGTTCTTTCTGTACACGTGTCATGTAGAGGATATCAAGATCCGGTAAGGCATCTTCCAGTCTCTCTACTTCCTGAAATTCGATATTGTTCTTTTTCAGAACATCCTCGCGGATATAGCTTGGGATGCGAAGCTCTTCCGGTGAGATCAGAATGAATTTTACATTTGTGTAACGTACAAGTGCTTCGATCAGGGAGTGAACTGTACGTCCGAATTTCAGGTCGCCGCACAGACCAATGGTCAGATTGTCCAGACGTCCTTTCAGGGAACGGATGGTAAGTAAGTCGGTTAATGTCTGGGTAGGATGTTGATGACCACCGTCGCCGGCGTTGATAACAGGAATAGAAGAAGCCATAGAAGCTACTAACGGAGCACCTTCTTTCGGGTGGCGCATAGCACAGATGTCAGCGTAACAGGATACAACGCGGATTGTATCGGCAACACTTTCACCCTTTGAAGCGGAACTGGAATCAGCTGATGAAAAACCAAGAACTTTACCGCCAAGGTTCATCATAGCAGCTTCAAAGCTGAGACGGGTACGGGTGCTTGGCTCATAGAATAAAGTTGCCAGTCTTTTATCATCGCAGACATGTGCGTATTTATCAGGGTGTTTCTCAATATCGCTGGCCAGGTCAAGAAGAGTATTTAACTCATCAACAGACAGATCCAGCGGACTCATTAAGTGTCTCATTTCATACCTCCATATTTTACTGGTTCAGGAATTTTTATTTAATCCTTCATAACATCATATAATAATCAGGTGCTTTTTTCAAGAGAGTTTTCCAAGTATTTTCTCAAAAAAAAGTCCGGCTCCGAACCAGAGGGGAGCGTAGTCCGGTCTTATCAGTCCCCGGTAATTCAGAGGAGTGTTGCTGTAGTCCCAGGGACACATATGAAAACAGCGCAAAAGAGCACCGCTGATAAATTCCACGAAGAAAAATCCGACAGTATAAATGCAGCCGCGGACAAAAAGCGGGACAGCAGAAAGTTTACCGGAGAGCGGGCGGATGATGGCACCGCATCCGTAAATGGGAAACATTAAAAGGGAAGTTTTTCCTGTCATGGTAAGTTCTCCTGAAAGGATGGAATGCAGTCCGGTCCAGAGGATTTCCATGCACCAGCCCGTCAGACCGCAGAGAATGAAAGCTTTTTTCATAGGTAACGCTCCTGTATAAATTTCTATGATTCTAGTATTGCCTGCCTTGAAAAAAACATACACGTAGGATATAATGAGAACACGTTATTACACTATAGCAATGAGGTGCCTTATGCGCAAAAGGAACGTGTGGAGGGGATCTCATGGAAATAAGAGGAGTTTATTATGAATTATCAGGAAAGCCGGGAGTACATAGACAAAATCACCCGGGAAATTCCCAGTGTCCTGGGACTGGAGCATATGCGTGAGCTGATGAAACGTCTTGGAAATCCACAGGATGATCTGAAATATGTGCATGTAGCCGGTACCAATGGCAAGGGTTCTGTCATTGCTTTTTTGTATTCTGCTTTATCAGGTGCGAGATATCGCATTGGAAGATATGTTTCACCTACCCTGTATTCTTACAGAGGCAGGATGGAAGTTTCGGGAAGCAGGATCAGCAGAGAGGACTTTGCTGCTTATATTACACAGGTGTCTGATGTTATTGCTGCTATGACAAAGGATGGTTATCCCCATCCCACTGCATTTGAAATAGAGACTGCGGTGGCATTTCTGTTCTTTAAAAAAGAGAATTGTGATCTCGTTTTGCTGGAAGTGGGAATGGGCGGAAATCTGGACGCCACAAATATTATTAAGAATACGCTGCTGGCAGTGCTGGTATCGATCAGTATGGATCATATGTCTTTTCTTGGAAATACTCTGGCACAGATCGCAGAGAAGAAAGCCGGGATCATCAAAGACGGCTGCAGAGTGGTGACTGCCAGACAGAAGCCGGAAGCAATGCAGGTGATCGAGAGGATCAGCAGAGAACATGGTACAAAATGTACCATAGCAGATGCTTCTGAGGCAGAGGTGCTAAAGGAAAGCTGCCTTGGACAGACAATCCGGTACAGGGGTGAAGAGTATGAGATTCCGCTGGCTGGTGTTTATCAGAAGGAAAATGCAGTAGTTGCGCTGAATGCTTTAAAAGTATTGGATGAGCTGGGCTTTCCCACTGCTGCGGAGCAGAAAAAAGAAGGGCTTCGCACAGTAAACTGGAACGGACGGTTTACAGTTATCTGTAAAAAACCGCTGTTTGTGGTAGACGGGGCTCATAATCCTGCTGCTGCGGATATGATGGCAGCTTCAATAGAGCATTATTTTAAGGGAAAACGGATCATCTATATTATGGGAGTGTTTGCAGATAAGGATTACAGAAGTGTGATTCAGAAAACTGCGCACTTTGCAGACCGGATACTTACGATCCAGACTCCGGATAATATAAGGGCGCTGCCTGCCGGAGAGCTGGCGAAGACTGTCAGTGAATACAATCCCAATGTACAGGCAATGGATACGATTAAAGATGCAGTGGAGGAGGCTTTTTCACTTGCCGGGGAACAGGATGTGATCATTGCTTTTGGTTCTCTTTCCTTTATCGGAGAGATGACTGATATTGTAGAGAATTTGTGAAAGTAAAAAGGTACAACATAAATGATAGATTTACAGGAATGCAGAAATGAAATAGATAAGATCGACAGCGATATCATACGTCTTTTTGAACAGAGAATGAAGGTGTGTGAGGATGTTGCAGAATATAAGATACGTACAGGAAAGAAGGTTCTGGATCCGGAAAGAGAGAGACAGAAGCTGGAGGTCCTGAGAGGTAAGGCGCATGGAGAATTTAATCAGCTTGGTGCGCAGGAGCTTTTTCAGCAGATCATGGCGATCAGCCGTAAGAGACAGTATCAGCTTCTCACAGAGCATGGAATCGAGGATGATGAGAAACTGGAAATGGTAGATGCACTTCCGCTGAAAGATGTAAGAGTTGTCTTTCAGGGTGTGGAAGGTGCATACAGCTATGCTGCAATGAGGGAATATTTCCAGGACGATATTGAGAGTTTTCATGTAAAAACCTGGCGCGATGCAATGGAAGCAGTTGTGGAGGGAAGAGCAGACTATGCGGTACTTCCCATTGAGAATACAACTGCCGGTATTGTTGCTGATATTTATGATCTTCTTACAGAGTATGAGCTTAGCATTGTAGGAGAACAGATCATCCGTCCGGAGCATGTACTTCTGGGACTGCCGGATGCTGAACTGGAGGATATCAGACAGGTATGTTCTCATCCTCAGGCACTTTCCCAGTGTGGAAAATATCTGGAATCTCATCCGGACTGGAAGAAGAAAGAGATGGAAAATACTGCCGGTTCTGCCAAGAAGATAAAAGAAGACAATGACAAGACGCAGGCAGCTATTGCCAGCAGACAGGCAGGAGAGCTTTACGGACTGAAGATCCTGGCTGAGAATATCTGCTATAACGGACAGAATGCCACACGTTTTGTGATCGTGAGTAAGAAACCGATCTATGTGAAGGATGCACATAAGATCAGTATTTTCTTTGAACTGCATCATGAGAGCGGAACTCTTTACAATATGTTGTCTCACATTATTTATAATGGACTGAATATGACGAAGATTGAATCCCGCCCGATCACAGGGAAGAACTGGCAGTACCGTTTTTTTGTTGATTTCGAGGGAAATTTAAAGGACAGTGCAGTGAAGAATGCCCTGAGAGGAATTGAGGCAGAAGCTGACAGAATGAGAATTTTGGGAAATTATTAAAAATCATTTCCATAATGCCAGAGCGTGTTTGAAAAATCATTTCCACAATCTGCACGTCCCACTTTGCGGCATATTTTGCGTAAAGCATTTTTCAAACACACTCTGGTACATCGTTTTCGAAATAATTATACCACTCACAGCAGAACAATAAGATAAAACAACAAGGTAAGAAGGAAGTAATAAAAAATGGCTAGATTAAATGAATGCATCTTATACCGTAACTTTGAACATGGAGAAATCCTTGATAAAATGGCAGAACTGATGAATGCCTGGGAGCAGAAAGCACCTGATCTGAAAGAAAAGGAAGGGCTGTTCTTTGAGTGTGCCAACGGACTGGTGGAAACTGCCGGCGCTTATGGATTTTCCGGAAATTTATGGCACTGTTATCTGACATTTCTTCTGGTAAATAATGAAAATGCATTCAGTACAGCCTGTGAGATCAGAGGGGCTGTCAACGGAAGTATTAATGAACTGGCACTGAATGATTTCGGTGTGTTTAAAGAACTGTATGATTTTGACCTGACTGTACTGGATGAGGCATTTGGAATTTCCTGCTGTAAGGTTCTCGGTGATTATACCAACACCGGAAGTAACAGCAAGATGTTTAATTCCCGTATCAGAGACCGTATCTGTGATCTGAGCAAAACGCTGGCAGCAGCGGAGTCCACAGAGGAATTCATGAAGGATATGGTACAGTTTTATAAGGATTTTGGTGTGGGTAAGCTGGGATTACATAAGGCTTTTCGTGTAGGCCATGATGAGAATGATAATGTGGAGATCCAGCCGATCACAAGGATCGCTCATGTGAAACTGGAAGACCTGGTCGGATATGAAATCCCGAAGCAGAAACTGATCGAGAATACAGAAGCTTTCGTAAGAGGCAGAAAGGCAAACAACTGTCTGCTTTTTGGTGATGCGGGTACAGGTAAATCCTCAAGTATCAAGGGAATCCTGAACCGTTATTATGATGAGGGACTTCGTATTATCGAGGTGTATAAGCATCAGTTTCAGGATCTGAATGATGTGATCGCCCAGATCAAGAACAGAAACTATAAATTCATTATCTATATGGATGATCTGTCATTCGAGGAATTTGAAATCGAATATAAATATCTGAAGGCAGTGATCGAGGGGGGTCTGGAGAAGAAGCCGGACAATATCCTGATCTATGCAACAAGTAACAGAAGACATCTGGTAAGAGAGAAATCCAGTGATAAGCTGGAGATCATGGATGATGACGATCTGCATTCCTCCGATACAGTGCAGGAGAAGCTTTCACTGGTTTATCGTTTTGGTGTCCGTATTTACTATGGCGCACCGAGCAAAAAAGAATTCCAGACAATTGTGAAAGCTCTCGCAGAGAGAAACGGAATTACCATGCCGGAGGACGAGCTGCTTCTGGAAGCAAATAAGTGGGAGCTTTCCCATGGAGGACTTACAGGAAGAACTGCACAGCAGTTTATCGACCATCTGCTGGGTGTGGAGAAGGAATAAAAAAGCAAATAGATGAATGGTAAAGGGGGAACGCATATGGCAGTCATGACATTTGCAGCCATTGATATCGGATCTTATGAAGTCAGCATGAAGATCTTTGAGATGTCAAAAAGAATTGGTTTTCGTGAACTGAATGATGTCAGATACAGTCTGGAAATCGGAAAGGGTGTCTATTCTGACGGAAAGATCGATTCAGAAATGCTGAATGTTTTATGTGAGGTGCTGAACGACTTTAAGAGGCTGATGCAGGACTTTGGGGTGGAAGAGTATCGTGCCTGCGGCACCAGTGCATTCAGAGAACTTGTGAATCCGCTGCTGATCATTGAACAGATCTATCAGCGTACAGGAATGAAAATTGAAATATTAAGCAGTGCAGAACAGCATTTCCTTGGGTACAAATCAATTGCTGCTATAGAAAAGGGATTCAAAAAGATGATCCAGAAAGGCACCGCAATCCTGGATGTGGGCGGGGGAAGCCTTCAGGTTTCCCTCTTTGACAAGGATGCTCTGGTCACTACCCAGGGACTTAAAATGGGAAGTTTAAGAATCCGCCAGCGTCTGCAGGAACTGGAGAAAACAACCATTCATTATGACAAGCTGGTTGAGGAATTTATCCGAAATGACCTGATGAGCTTTCAGCGTCTGTATCTGAAGGATAAGGATATCAGGAATGTGATCCTGATGGGAGATTTTATTACAGATATGATCTTCCAGGAGGAAATGGAAGACAGGATCATTACAAGGGAAGAATTTATGAAACGCTATGAGGATACAGTTGGAAAATCTGTTGACCTGCTGGCACAGGAGATGGAGATTGATCCGGAATATGCATCCCTTGTTGTACCGACCATGGTAGTGTGCAGAAATTTTATTGATATTTTCAATGCAGAGTCTCTCTGGGCACCAGGTGTTTCCCTGCTGGATGGAATTGCCTATGATTTTGCAGAGAAGAAAAAATTTCTCAAAAGTGTCCATAATTTTGAGAATGACATTCTGGTTACATCAAAGAACATTGCGAAACGCTATTCCAGCAGTAAGAGTCATATCCAGGGAACTATGAATCTTTGCCTGAATATCTTTGACAGTATGAAGAAGGTTCATGGTATGGGAGCAAGAGAACGTCTGTTATTGCAGATCGCGGCACTGCTTCATGACTGTGGCAAATATATCAGCATGGAAAATGTTTCTGAGTGTTCTTATCAGATCATTATGTCCACAGATATTATTGGTCTGTCCTCTCTGGAACGCCAGATGATCGCGTGTGCGGTCAGATTCAATAATTCTGCGTTTGTTCACTACGATGAACTTTACAGTATGGGAATAGCGATTGACAGAGAGAGCTATATCAAGGTAGCAAAGATGACTGCGATCCTTCGTCTGGCAAATGCCATGGACAGAAGCCATTATCAGAAAGTAAAAGGGATCAAGACAGCGCTTAAGGACAGAGAACTGCAGATGATCGTGGATTCCGCACAGGATATTTCCCTGGAACTGGGACTGCTGAAAGATAAAGTCGCATTTTTTGAAGAAGTATTTGGCATTCGTTTGGTTCTCAGGCGTAAGGGCAGAGCATAAAGGAGGATGAACTTATGGACTTTGAAAAATTTGAAAAGAAAGAATATTTCGTGAATCGCGAGCTGAGCTGGCTCAAATTTGACGAGCGTGTTCTGAGTGAAGCAAGAGATAAAAATCTTCCTTTATTTGACAGACTGAAGTTCCTGAGCATTACCGCATCCAATCTGGATGAATTCTTTATGGTGCGTGTGGCGTCTCTTAAGGATCAGGTACATGCAGGATATCATAAAACAGACATTGCAGGAATGACAGCCAAGGAACAGTTAAAAGAAATCAGTGTCCGTACCCATGAACTGGTTCATGTACAGTATAATACCCTGAACCGTTCTCTGATCCCTGCGCTTGAGAAAGCAGGAATGCATCTGGTGGCAGCTCATGAGAATCTTACAGAAGTACAGAGTGCATTTGTAGACAGATACTTTGAGGATAATGTATATCCGGTACTTACACCGATGGCGATGGATTCTTCCAGACCGTTTCCGCTGATCAGAAATAAAACATTGAATATCGGCGCTCTGATCTCCAAGAAGGAGAAGAGTGATAAACTCAACAAGAAAGATAAAGCAGGAGAGCTTTTGTTTGCTACAGTGCAGGTTCCGTCTGTGCTTCCAAGGGTGGTGCAGATTCCGTCAAAGAAGGATGGAGATACCACAGTGATCCTGCTGGAAGAGATTATTGAAAGAAATATTGACAAACTTTTCCTGAGTTATGATGTAATATGTGCTCATCCTTACCGTATTATGCGTAATGCGGATCTTACCATCGATGAAGATGAGGCAGAGGATTTGCTGGTGGAGATTCAGCGTCAGTTAAAGAAACGCCAGTGGGGCGAAGTTATCCGTCTGGAAGTAGAGGATAAGATGGACGAACGCCTGCTGAAGATCCTGAAGACGGAATTTGACATCAAAGAGGCAGATGTTTTTGAGATAAACGGACCTCTGGATCTTACCATGCTGATGAAAGTATATGGTGCGGATGGCTTTGACGCTTACAAGACACCGAGATATCAGCCGGCACCTGTACCGGAATTCCAGAATGAGAAGGATATTTTCCAGGTGATACGTGAGGGCGATGTATTCCTGCATCATCCTTATATGAGCTTCAATCCTGTTGTAAATTTCGTGCGTCAGGCAGCAAAAGATCCGGATGTTCTGGCTATCAAACAGACTCTGTATCGTGTCAGCGGCAATTCACCGATCATTGCTGCCCTTGCGCAGGCAGCAGAAAACGGCAAACAGGTTTCCGTACTGGTAGAACTGAAAGCCCGTTTTGATGAAGAGAATAATATTGTATGGGCGAAGAAGCTGGAGAAGGCAGGATGTCATGTAATCTATGGTCTGGTAGGTCTTAAGACACACAGCAAGATCACACTGGTTGTGCGCAGGGAAGAGACAGGAATCCGCCGATATGTGCATCTGGCAACCGGAAACTACAATGATTCCACTGCCAAACTCTATACAGACTGCGGTATCTTTACCTGCGATGAACGTTTTGGTGAAGATGCAACAGCAGTATTTAATATGCTCTCCGGATATTCAGAACCGAAGAGCTGGAATAAGCTGATCGTAGCGCCGATCTGGATGAAAGACAGATTCTTAAGCCTGATCGAACGTGAGGCAGAGAATGCGAAGAAAGGACTTCCGGCGTTGATCCGTGCAAAGATGAATTCCCTCTGTGATCCGAAGATTATTGCAGGATTGTATTATGCATCTTCCTGCGGAGTTCAGGTGGAGCTTCTGGTAAGGGGTATCTGCTGTCTGAAAGTAGGAGTGCCGGGAATCAGTGAGAATATTCATGTCCGTTCTATTGTAGGGGAATTTCTGGAGCATAGCCGTATTTTCTATTTTGAAAACGGCGGAAACCCGGAAATCTATATGGGAAGTGCGGACTGGATGCCGCGTAACCTTGACCGCAGGGTAGAGATTGTTTTCCCTGTGGAAGATGAGAAGATTAAGAAAGAACTGGAGCACGTACTTGATCTGGAGTTTAAGGATAATGTAAAAGCTCATATCCTGCAGCCGGATGGAACTTATGTGAAGCCGGATAAACGAGGCAAAGCCCAGATTAACTCTCAGATGGAATTCTGTATGGAGGCAACTGAGAAAGCAGCACTTCATAAACACGAAGAAAAGAAATCCCGCGTATTCATTCCGGCAGAGCCAGCGGAGGATATAGAGGAATAAGAAACAAGAAACAGTCAGAAACAGAAATAAATAACTGGGGAATGCCATGTGATTATATGAAACATGGCATTTCCTTTTATGCTATGTTTCGATTATTATAGATTGATAAAAAGTTTTTTTGCGCAGAAAACCTGTAAGTACGGGCTTTTACGAGGGAAAAATTCGCGAAAAATAAAAAAATTTAAATTTTTTTAAAAAAGTACTTGCATTTTAGAAAAAGATGGTGTATATTAAATGAGTCGACAGCGAGGAACGCAAACGACACAGACAAATGGCCAGTTGGTCAAGGGGTTAAGACGTCGCCCTCTCACGGCGAAAACACGGGTTCGATTCCCGTACTGGCTGCTTTGAATAATCAGAGATTTCTCTGATTATTTTTTTTTCCAAAGATATGCTTTGTTCTACCTGTATTCCCAAAATTCTGTCAAAACTCTGTCTTGAAAATTGGAAACGGATAAGGTATGATATAGAACAAATGTTTGAATAGCAGACTCCGACTGGAGTATAAGAAAGGAAATGAATATACCCATGGCAAAAAAGCAAACCTATGATGCTGGCAGTATCTCGGTTCTGGAAGGGCTGGAGGCAGTCCGGAAACGACCGGGTATGTATATTGGAAGTACGTCCCGTAAGGGATTGAATCATCTGATCTATGAGATCGTAGACAATGCAGTGGATGAGCATCTTGCCGGATATTGCAGCGAGATTCATGTGACACTGGAAAAAGACGGTTCGGCAACGATCGCAGATAACGGACGTGGTGTGCCGGTAGACCTTCATGCGACCGGCGTATCGGCGGCACGTGTGGTATATACGACAC
>OJNP01001719.1_pt1 | contig 10396 bp, 10 predicted proteins | sample 1597921 | NCBI WGS metagenome assembly OJNP01 (sample SAMN01915213, study PRJEB22387) | human gut metagenome | isolation source: stool | host: Homo sapiens | place: USA | reverse complement strand
GACCGTGCTGCGATTCTGGTCGATCAGGTCTATCAGGATTACCGGAATTATTCCTCCGGCATGCTTGTGTTTGCCACGGTGCTGTTTGCGGTACAGATCTATTGTGATTTCGGCGGTTACAGCCATATTGCCATCGGGGCGGCGCAGGTGCTTGGCATCCGCCTGATGGATAATTTCCGACAGCCCTATTTTGCAGTGAATTGCCGGGAATTCTGGAGACGATGGCATATCAGTCTCTCGAGCTGGTTCCGCGACTATCTGTATTTCCCACTGGGAGGAAGCCGCGGCAGCAGTGGGAGAACCGCTGTAAACCTGATGATAACATTTCTTGTCAGCGGGCTCTGGCATGGCGCAGGCTGGCACTATGTGGTGTGGGGAGCAATCCATGGAAGCTATCAAGTGGCGGGCAGAGGCATCAGATATGTAAGTGAGGCCGCACAAAAGAAGCTACCGGAGAAAAAGATACGCTTTTTTTCGGAAAAAACGCAGGGACTGACGCGCGCTACCCGGATTTGTGTGACATTTATCCTCACGGATTTTGCGTGGCTTTTTTTCAGGGCAGATCATTTGGGACGAGCTGTGGCGATGCTTCGGCGGATTGTGCAAAATGGTAACTGGCTGGGACAGTTTACCGATGGCACATTATTTGGCATGGGGCTTTGCAGACTGGAGGTGTATCAGCTGGCATTTGCCATCGGAGTTCTGCTTGTAGTGGATATCCTGCATGAATCCGGGATTTCCATACGTGCCTGGCTTGCAAAGCAGGTGCTTGTGATTCGCTGGAGTATTTACATGCTGGTTCTTCTGGGATTTGTCGTGCTGTTGCTGCAGAATTACGGAAGAGCGGCGGCGGAGTTTCTTTATTTTCAATTTTAGGAGGAAGGCATGAAGCGTTTTACAAAAAAGTTGATCGCCTTTTTAGGAATATTTGCGGTACTGCTTCTGACCTTTGATCTGTTGTCGGCGACGGAGAGATTTCGCGGTGTGTTTGCCACGTTGACGGACAGCAGTGATTACGAGGAGGGAGCCGAGCGGGAAGTGGCTGCGTATCTTGCAAAGAGCAGAACGCCGGGCAGTTACACGAAGCTGTTGGTCGGTGACAGTGTCTGCGCACAGATGACGGAAGCGTTTTTTGATTGTAATCAACAATACTGTCTGGTCGGAAATAACCGCGCGCTGACCATGGCGGGGGAATATCTTCTGGTAAAAGAATTTCTGGAGACGCATGAGAATGTCTCGGAAGTCTGGCTGATGACGGGACCGGATCTGCTTCAGACGTCGATTGATGCCACATACAGCTATTCTTATGTGGTTCTTCCGTTTTTGCAGGCGGATCTGCTGGGCGAACTTGACGAGGAGACCGCAGAGGAAATGGAGGAGACGTTCGGAAGCTTTTTCCTGAAAAAGCCGGTGGCAGAACTGATCGCCGGTTCGGCGGTAAACCGCAAGCTGTATTTGAATTATGTGAAGGAGCGGGAGGAAGCGGCGAAGAAGGGGAAAAGCGGAGATGACCGGACAGACGGCATGTCTGATCTGGCAGAGCGCTATCTGCGGAAAATTTACGAATTGTGCGACACGCAGGGGGTGGCATGCTATCTGATCCCCGATCCGCTGGCAGATACACCGGCGCGCCGCAAGCAGGTGGAGCAGATCCGGCAGGATTTTGAAACACGGGGATTGGAGCGGCTTTTCCCGGATTATTTTTCTGAAATTACCTATTATCCGGCGGACCAGTTTTCGGACGGAATTCATTTTGGCAGACCGTACAATACAAAGGAAGTGTACCGCGAAAAATTAAGAGAACTGTATCTGGACAGAGGGTATCTGGATGGATTTCAAATATGAGCCAGGAAGGATTCCGATTCCTGCTTTGTGCAGAATGCAAGCGCAAAGAAGTGGAGAGAATTATAGCCGGGCAGCAGTATGGCATCAATGCGGCACTTGCAAGAAAATGATAAAAAGCTTGACAAAGCTCCATATCCATGTATAATACAAAATGCAAATGATTTGCAAATGCATGCGGATTGCAAAAACGAATGAGTTGCAAATGTATGCGGCATGCAGGTGGGATGACGCATTGGGAAGCGCTATGACAGCGCCAGGGAGGAATGATTTTATGCTGGATGTATTATTGGATACAGTGCTTGACAGCGTCAGGCTTTTGCCGTTTTTATTTTTGACCTATCTTTTTATGGAGGCATTGGAACATCATACGGGAAGCAGGCTGAGCCGGAAGATACAGTCCGCTGGAAAATGGGGACCTGTGTGGGGCGGTCTGCTCGGTGTGATTCCGCAGTGCGGGTTTTCGGCAGCGGCATCGAGTCTTTTTGCCGGAAGAGTCATTACAGTCGGAACGCTGGTCGCCATCTATTTGTCCACTTCGGATGAGATGCTCCCGATTCTGATTTCGGAGTCGGTGCCGGTGGCGACGATTGTGAAAATTCTTGGCAGTAAGGTGATCATTGCCGTGTTGTCCGGTCTGATCGTGGAACTGGTATATGTGAGACTTTTGAAGAAGCAGGAAAAAGAGATGGATATTCATGTCGTGTGTGAGGAGGAGCATTGTCATTGCGAGGATGGGATTGTGGTTTCCGCGTTTAAGCATACGGTAAAGATCTTTTGTTTTATTTTCCTGATTTCACTGGTATTAAACGGTGTGATCGGGCTGATCGGAGAGGAAACGCTGGCGGGACTGTTTTCCGGACTTCCGGTTGTGGGAGAGCTGATTGCTGCCCTCGTGGGGCTGATCCCGAACTGTGCGTCGTCCGTTGTAATCACACAGTTGTATCTGGATGGAATTATCCGGTCGGGCGCCATGATGGCAGGACTTTTGGTGAATGCCGGTGTGGGATTTCTGGTACTGTTCCGGCTGAACCGCGACTATAAGCAGAATGCGGCCATCATCGCTACCATGTATGTGCTCGGTGTGCTCTGGGGTGTCATGATTGAAGCATGTGGAATTGTATTTTAGGAGACAGGGATATGGTTTCACAGACTTTTGCCGAAGCGTAAAAATGTGATATAATGTTCGCGAAGGCAAAAGTGAGCATGGAGCAAAGACGGACGCGCATGCTTGCATGCGTCGGGCGGATATGTTCCATGTGAACATGCCCGCGAGTCCGGGAAAACGGAGTTTTTCCGGACTTTTGCCGAAGCGTAGTTGATATAATGAACTCTGACGAGTTCATATTAGAAGTTCCTGCGGAACTTCGGATGCGCAGAAGTCGGCGCAGAAAAGATGATATAATGAAAATAGATGCAGTTGCGGAGGGATGAGATGGCAGGAAGTGGATATGCGACAAACAGCCGCAGAAAGATTCTTGATTTTTTAAAAAGCAACAGTGACCGGACCGTGACAGCGGCGGATATCGATCAATATCTGAAGCGAAATGGCGATGCCGTCAATATCACGACGATTTACCGTTATCTGGATAAGCTTGCCACAGATGGTACCGTCATGAAATATGTGGCGGAGGCGGGAGGCAAGGCAGTGTATCAGTACGTGGAACTGGGACAGCACTGCGAGGAGCATCTTCATCTGAAATGTGTCAAATGTGGATGCATCATTCATCTCGACTGCGGATTTATGGATGAGATTGCAGAGCACATCCAAAAGGACCACGGATTTCAGCTACAGTGCAAAAATTCTATATTATACGGTATCTGTAAAGATTGCAGACGGGAATAGTCTGCAGTCTTTTTTTATATAATGAACAAAACGACCATGACAGTGAGGAATGGAAAACGGAACAGAAAGGAATGGAGAGAAGCAGGCGGATCCGCTCGGCCGTGATCCTTGAGGCGGCATTGCTTTTTTTGATGGGAGCAATCCTCTGGGAGAATGGAAAGCTGCCGCAAAAATCAGCCGTGGAAACAACGGCGGACGGCTATATCAAATGGGTAGATTTTAATGTGTCGTATGAGGCATTGTCTAGGGCATACGAGTATGACATAAGCAGTTACGGAGAAAAGCAGCATCTTGACTGGATTGATCTTCTGGCGTACGTCGGGGCAAAGAACGGCGGAGATTTTGGAGCCGGAGCAACGGAGGACATGCGTACCGCTGCTGAAAAAATTCTCTGCGGGGAGGATACGATGGAGCATATGACCGCAGATATGAAGATGTTTTCCTATTACAGGGAGGCATACGGAGCGGTTCTTGGCGGTATGGTCGGTGAATATGAGATCCAGGAAAAGGAGGAGGGGTCATATGTAAAAAAGTATGGTCTGAAAGCATTTTCACCGATCGCAAAAGGGTTTGAGTACAGTGATTATGATGATTTCGGGGTGTCAAGAAGCTATGGATATCAAAGACAACATCTGGGACATGATATGATGGGGCAGGTCGGAACCCCAATCAGAACGAAAAGTAGAAAGACGTTAAAAAGTAACGTCGAGATGATCGCCATCGAAAACACAGGACTTTACGATGGAGCGGATCAGTTCGTTAATTTCGGTATAACTCATGGAGTCCATATTGTCAAGCAGATTGCATATCCGGTGATACACAAATTCTTTTGTCTCGGCGGACACAGCCGCCCGGCGGTTGCGCTGCTCGGCGGTGCGAAGCTTCTTTTCAAGGACAGACTTTTCTTTGTCCAGAGATTCCAGTTCAGCAATGATATACTTTGCCGCGGCAGAATCGGCGCTGCCGGAGAGCGCATTCATCAGATTCCGGATGGAGTCGATCGTCTTTTTCAGATCCGCGCGCATTTTGCCGGTATCAACGTAAGAGACGTTTTCCTCAAGTTCAATGCTGTCCGGAGACAGCTTAATCTTTTTTAATTCCTGCAAAAAACGGTCGTCAATGTCATCTACCCGCGTATAGCCGGTATCGCAGGCGGACACTCCCTCACGCGCCATTTTGGGGCAGTAGTAATAGGAGAACAGGCTGCCGTTCTTTTTGTATGTACGGATATTCATTTTCACGCCGCACTTGCAGCGGAGTGTGCCTTTTAAAATCCCGGCTTCGTACTTGGCGTACCGGGTGGATTTGTTCTGACCAAGGCGCTTCTGGATGGCGATCCAGTCGGCGCCGGAGAGGATCGGATCATGAATGCCGATGGCGATCGAGTAGGTATCTTTTCTGACAGTGGTCCCGCTGGACTGTGTGGTGCGGCCGTAGCCGATCAACCCGTGTCTGCCGTCGAAGAGCGCCGGATCAGGAAGCTTGTAGCCTTTTTCCAGAAAGTAGTAGTACGCGTCCATATCGTTGGCGCAGTAGACTGGATTGGTGAAGAGGTTGTATAGCTTGCTGCAGCTGTAAAAAGCATCCCGTTCCGTGCGGATTCCCTCCTGCCGCAGCGTATGTTCCAACTTGGTGATGGACGTGCCGGAGAGCATGAGGGAGAAGATATACTTTACCGTCTTGATCCGCTGCTCGTCCACGATGAGATAGGAGTGCGTCTTATCGCCTATTTTCTTGCGGACGGATGTCATACCCGGCGGCAGGGTGCCGCCCGTCCACTTCCCGGCTTCCCCCAGGCTTGCCATATTGTCCGCAACACGCTCTGCGGTGTTCTCGCGCTCCAACTGTGCAAATGCCGAGAGGATGTACATAACGGTCCGTCCCATCGGTGTAGAAGTGTCAAAGGATTCTTTTACCGACAGGAAAGAGACATTGTGTTGCTGCAGCGTCTCATAGATCTCGGAGAAGTCCTTGACGCTTCGGCTGATACGGTCCAGCTTGTAGACGATGATGATATCGAGTTCGTCCGCCTTGACATCCGCCATCAGTTCGGTAAAGGAAGGGCGGTGCGTATTCTTCCCGGAGAACCCCTCGTCCTTGTCGTAGATTCTGAAATCCAGTTCCTGATCCTTGAACATCAGCCGGGCGTAGTCCTTGCACGCCGTGATCTGCACCTGCACCGAGTCACTGTTGTCCCGGTAGACCGATTTTCGCGGATAGATTCCGATTCTAAGCATAGTATCACTCCTTTGCTCTCATACAGTGTATGTAAAAATAGGTATAAAAATAACAGCCAGCAAAGAACGGGTGTTCCGCTTGCACTTGGCTGCTCCGAATGATACAATATGCTTGTCTAGGGCTACCGTATCATCGGGAGCGTGACCGTCCTGCTTTAGAGTGGGGCGGTTTTTTAGTTTGAAAAATAAATTTAATGTTTTTCTACTAGGTGTTGAATTTCTTTATCAAAATCTGAGATGATTTTTTGGGTTTTGTTGAATTCTCTATATTCCTGTTCAGCTTTTTCTTTTGCTGATTTACTTGTCACTTTGCCATTATCTGGAAGAATGTCATATTTACGGAAAGCCAGAAACTCATTTATGCTTTGTGCAAATTCTTCCATTGTAAATGTATTTTCCCTTTCAATCAAATCTTCAATATAGTCGAAATATCCAGAAACAGCACGCTCTAATTGACGGATTTGCTTTTCGTTAAGATAATTTTTGGCAACTGATACATCGGATTTAAGAACACGACCTTCCGGTGCATTTTTCCATGTGGTAAGTCCCATATGATCTTTGGTATGATCTGCATTAGAATATATAATTTCTGCGGCAGTCTGACCAGTGATAGCATAGTGAAATTTGTTTTGCACCATTGCGTAGAAATGATTTGTAATAGGAGAATTCCTATCATAATCAATGCTACATTCTGCAAAGATATCTGTAACCTGTTGCCAGATGCGGCGTTCGCTTGCACGGATAGAGCGGACACGCTCTAATAATTCTTTAAAGTAGTCTTTGCCGAACTTAGGACCATTCTTGAGCATATCGTCATTAAGCACAAAGCCCTTAATCATATATTCTTTCAGTGTGGTAGTAGCCCATTGGCGGAATTTGGTGGCTTGGTAAGAATTTATGCGGTATCCGACAGCAATTATCGCATCAAGATTATAATATAGGACTTTATAGTTTTTCCCGTCAGAAGCAGTTGTCAAAAATTCTTTGACAACTGAATTTTTATCTAATTCGTTCTCGGAAAAAATATTGTTTAAATGATAACTAATGGATTGTTTTGTGGTGCCGAACAATTCTCCCATAGCTTTTTGTGTAAGCCAGAATGTTTCGTCATAGTATATAACAGAGACGTTTACGTTACCATCGTCTGTTTGGTAGAGCACAACTTCCCTTGCTGGTGTGTCCGGAGAAATTGTTTGTAGTTCATCGGACTTTGCAGGAGCAATAGGCTGTTCCTCTGCATGATTTGTATTGCGTAATAGCATGGCTTGTAATTGTTTTCTAAAATCGTCCATATTTTTCCCTTCCCAATTTAATCATAGAGTACATCTTTAAAGCTATGTTTGCCGCTCCGCTTATTGGTGGGACGGTTTTTAATGTTAACAGATTATTCATGGATTTAAAAGTAAATCTGTATTAAACTGAATAAAAGGAGATGAAGTATATGCGTAGTTTTGCAAAGAAATTATATAACGGTATTATGTATAGCACATTCTTTTTTGCAATTATGGGAGTATATTGCAAAACTACATACAAATATATTAATGATGATTCTGTAATACTTTATTTTTTAACTGGTATTGTAATGACCATCATTATGCTTCTTGCTCTTCATCATCTGTTTCGACTATTTCATCAGTAGCATTTGTAATAGGAGTAGCAAGTGACTCAATCGGATTAATTTGCATTGATTGTCGGCAAGCTGATAAAATGCCGATATTGTTAAGCAATATTTGAGGATCTACACCAGTTTCTTTAATGCGCTGTTCAATATCAATGGCTTTTTGTAAATTATCTAATTCCAATTGTGTTATTTCAGCATCATTTTTTCTTTTTTCATCCTTTATAGTCTGAAAATCTTTTATTATTCGAGCAATGCCTGGTAATTCAACAGTTAAAAATTTTCCACCACCTATAATTGTAGCAAGTGCAATAAAAATTAAATAATTTGATGTGAACCAATTATAAATCTCTTTTATAGCAAAAACTACATCACCTGCAGAGTGAACAGTAGCCTGAGTAGAAATTGCCATTTCATCAATGCCTGGAGCACATAAAATAGAATTTATGCTATATAGTAAACCGGAAAATTCCATTGAAGTTATTTGTCCTGGTTTACTTACATGAAATACTAAACGTGTTGTATTATTATAGGAATAACAGTTATATAAGTGATCTAAAATTAATTCAGCTGATGAATCTAAATTTGTTATTCCGTGATAGGAAGAAATCGTTTTAAACAAATGAAAATTAATTTCTTCACCAAGGATAGTTCTAATAGGAATGATTTTTCGGCGCTTTTTATATGGACAAGAAATTTCATCAATTAACACATCCTTATTTTCAATCTTTGAAATGGTTTCGATTTCTTGTTCGTAGGTTTTGTTTGGATCTTCATAATATTCGCCAGCAAATGCAAAAGTTACATATCTGCTAGATTCACTTGGAATGACTAATATATCCCCAGGTTTAATATCAAAAATAAAACTTTTGCATTTGTTAATAACAAGCGTTGGACGCTTGATTTCTGGGTAATCAGATTTAATTGATTCTCCCAATGTTTCAGTAGTTGCATCTGAAAAACTGGTTTGATCAGTAAGTGTATTCCAAGCAAGGGCAACATAATTGTTTGATATAAATTCATGATAGAAGTACCCTTTTTTTGTACGAACCATCCAAAAACGAGTATCAGATGGGATGTGCAAAAGTTTAAAATTAAGAATTTCATCATACAATGTTGATAATGCTAATTCTTCTGTATCCATATATTTTCCTCCAATAATCAAACGTCAGTTCGACGAAAGACGTTTTTTTTATTGAAAGCAGATATTGTTAATTGGATGCGCTGTGGTAGGACTTTGATTCATAGAAATTCAATAATCTCATCACAATACCTTCTTTCGTTTGTAATAATAAAATTCTACCACATATATAATGCGATGTATACAAAATTGATAATCCTACACTAATTCAAGAACCGCAATATTCGGTTCAAAAACAATAACATAATTATCCAGCTTCGTGTATACGCCATACTTATTTCTGTAGTAAGTAAGGCTATCAATTAAAAACTCTTCGGTTACCTCAAGGTACTCCGCTGATTCTGATATGCTTTGACAGTGGTGCAAGTAGGCATCCACGATGCCGCGCAAGCCGACCAGCTTATTATAGGCTACGATCCTGCCGCGCAGTTCCTGCTTGCGGTTCTCAACCGCGGACTGGTCGAGAATATTACCGGTTGCGGTGTAGTGGTGTCCGAGTTCCTCCGCCAGAACACAGGTTTTTTCTGTTTCGGTCATATCTTTTCTGATAGCGATCCGGTTTCCTTTGAGCCGTCCCTTGCTGACAGGGAGCGGCTTTTCTTTTACGGTAAGGTTATTGCTATCGGCTTCTATTAAAAGTTCTTCGTATGTCAAATATATTCCCCCAATAAGTTAAACGCACATTTCTTCGTAAGCGTAACTGTGTTCATACATATATTCCGGCGCACAGTCTATTTCCTCGTCCATCCATGTAAGAGCACCATGCACGATTTTGAAATTTTCAAATATGGATTCATCTTTCAACGGTTCAAAAGCAGATCCAGTCAGTACAGTTGCATCAAACACACGCTTTTCCCCGGTAGAAAATGTAAGAAGCATCATCAATCGGTCAGTAACTCTGGCATCTGTAAGCTTTAATGATTCCTTAAATTCATTTGCATATACAATTCCGTTTACTTCAAACATAAAGGCACCTCCTATAATGGATTGATCTTGTCAAAGTGATCGCCTTTGACGGCTTTGTTCCATGCGTCATATACTTCGTCCTCGTATATGGCAAGCCAACCGTTGATAATTTTTAATTGCTTGGCGGGGATAGAGCCAGCTAACAATTCGCCATCGACGGCAATCACGGCTTCATAGTCTCCGTAAAATGCGTGAATGTGTGGCTTATGATGCTGTTGTACATCGTTAAAATACATTTTAATGATGATTCCGTAAAATCTACTTAACTCTGGCATATAAATCCCTCCTGTGAGATATATAATAGCGCATTATGTGTCCAATTCTTTGGACTAGAAGTTTTCGTCATCCATAATATCTTCTTCCAACTGTTTTAATTCATCCGGTGCACCCATGTAATCATCAGCGTGTGCGGCATTAACTTCATAATTAGAAGTCTGATTGCTATACTGTGGCAAAAATGTCAATTCTTCTACACGTTTTTCAGCTTCATGCTTTCCAAAATCATTAAGCTGTTCATAGAAAGTCATTATTTTGGGTGTGTTTGGTTCGGCTGTACGTTCTTCAACTAAATCAGCTTTGGATATTCCAAAGTAATTTGCCATTAGTTCAATTTTATCGATGCGAGGGTAAGCATTTCCCTTTACCCAGTCCGTAAATGTTGTGTATTTTACACCAAGTGCATCACACATTTCTTGTCGTGTTTTTCCGCGTTGATTCATATAATATTGAATATTTTTAGCCATTAT
>OJNP01001717.1_pt1 | contig 10415 bp, 7 predicted proteins | sample 1597921 | NCBI WGS metagenome assembly OJNP01 (sample SAMN01915213, study PRJEB22387) | human gut metagenome | isolation source: stool | host: Homo sapiens | place: USA | reverse complement strand
ACCACCACAATCCTAAGACGATTAATTTCATGATTCCAGAGTCGGAAATGGAAGTATGGAAAACAGATTATACAGACATGCGACGTTTCTTCATCTATGGAGAATCTCTGGAGTTTGATACACTGATGCAAAGAATGAAAGAATTACAAGAACAAGTTAGAAGCATGAGATAGCTCATGCTTATGTCAACAACCTAATTCTCGTCTATCAATCATTTAAAGAACAATATATATGCTCTATCATTATACATCTTTTGACGCATTAAAAAATATCCTTCGATATGCTAAATCCCAGGAGCAAATGTGCTTCTGGGCTACAAGGTATGACTGTTTTGCAGATACCGATGAATTTAAGTTGGGGGTTGAGACCATAAGGAGGTTGTTGCCAGAGATGGAAAAGGAACTGCAGCCAGATCGGCAGATTGCGCCTCTGTTTGATTGGAACGAGATTAAAGATAATAAGAATCTCCCTTATCCCTATATTGTGTCATTCACTTCACGAACAGACAATGACTACATGTGGAAAAAGTATGCAAAAACGGATGGGGTGGTTATGGCAATTGACGATACACAATATGTGCCGGTTCCTGATGCTCCCATGATTAGGCTTGTATCATGTATTTATACTGATGATAAGTCTGACGATAAGTTGGTCGATATGCTGCACAAGGAATATACCAACATAGGATATGGCCTTCTTGGAGGTCCGCAAAAGAATATGGCTTTCAGATTACTCAAGGGCTATCCTCAGTTTTTCGTCAAACTGATAGCCATGGGTTTGCTCTCTCTCGCTGCTCCTCGCATCAAAGGGGCGAAGGATTATTGGATGGAAGAAGAAACTCGTGCTATCATCCCAATACCTGTTTCCGATTATCAATCTCTTATCAAAGGGTATGGCGATGAAATGATAAAGTTGGGACTGTCTCCAGCTGAGATATCTAAAATCGTCGCTAATGAATATGTTCGCCAACGAGATGATGGCTCAACGGTGTATTATCGAGAGATGCATCTGACTGTTGATCTCCTCAAAGGAGTGTATGTACGAAATACTGAAACAAAGAAAAAAATAGAAATATTCTTAAGAAATATGGGATTGACAGTTCCAGTAAGGCAAGTATAAACTTTATTATCATTTTTTCTATTCTAAAAAACATGACAGATAGCATAAAATATGGAGACTTGGTGATGAACCAAGGAACTTCAAATCACTTTCAAAGTAGTACTGACTTTGAGAAGAATCTAAATTTGCTGAAAGATAAAATCTGGGAATTCTTTAACTTGAAGAATGTTAATTTTCTATTTGGCTCCGGTACCAGCAATGGGGCTATCCCTACCATTGCCAAGCTATATACCTCGTTGGAATTTACCCATGAGGAAGAAAAAACAGAATCCGAGTTCAATATTATTGCTACAAAATGCTAAGATAATCTCGAATAAGGAATGAAAAGAACACATATGAAAATCCTGCTAAGTTTACTATGCTGTGTCGGTGTATTCACCCTATCAGCACAAAGTCGTTATTTCAAAGAAAGCGCTTCATGGCTTCAAAAGAGTGAGGCCTGCAAGCCAGTGTTAACCTATACGGAACATAAGCCGGTCAAACGGGTCACTTCCATCAAAGACGCGTCAGCCTACCAAGGTTGGCGCATGCGGGACGAAGGAAGCACGGATCTGTTATTCAATGAGTCCCTGAAGAAACATCCATCGGTTATAGTTGACTTCGGTGAGCATCTGACGGGTTATTTGGATTTCTCGCTCAAGCTCCTTAGCCAACAGGTTTCGGACGCTCCGGTACGTATCAAATTCACGTTCGCCGAAGTTCCCTCGGAATTGAACACGCCTTTCGATCCTTATCCGGGCGGTTTGTCAAGGGCTTGGCTACAAGATGAGGTGATGACGTTAATGACCGTACCCATCGAGGCCTCCATCCCCAGAAGGGTGTCTTTTCGGTATCTCAAGATAGAGTTGCTAGGCGCTTCCAGTTTCGATTTCGCCTTCGACAAGCTAACGTTCCGTGCGCAGACATCGGCTAAGACGGCTCCATTGCCACTGGCTTCCACGACCGATCCCTTGATCCGTAAAATCAATGAGGTAGGATTGCTTACATTAAAAGAATGTATGCAGACCGTCTATGAGGATGGCCCGAAACGGGATCGCCGGTTATGGATCGGAGACTTGTATCTGGAGGCGCTAGCGAACGCATGGTCGTATAAAAACCACGACTTGACGAAACGTTGTCTCTATTTATTAGCGGCTCTAGCCAATGATGAAGGACTGCTGCACGCCACCGTATTGGAGACACCGACCCCTCATCCGCAAAACGGTACGCATTGCTTGGACTATTCCCTGCTGTATAACGTAGCGTTGCTGGAATACCTGAAAGAGACCGGAGACAAGGAGGTCGCCTTGGACTTATGGCCGGTAGTGGTCCGCCAAATAGAGATGGCCTTGCGTCAATACTCGGACGATTGGATCTACGATATGCAAAAGAAGCCGATTTATTGGTTGGTATTCGACTGGAAAGATAATTATGATCGCCAAGCATCCATGCAGGGACTTACGGCATTCTCATTAGAGAAAAGCTATGAGCTAGCTAAAATGCTGGGAAAAGAGAAGGAGGCTAGAGATTGGCCTCGTATCGCCGGCCAGATAAAGAAAGCCGCCCGGAAAACATTCTATGACCAAAAGAACGGGGTGATCGTAAGCGGCCCTAACCGTCAGGTGTCTTACCTATCACAAGTGTGGATGGTCCTATCGGAGACGCTTACCGCCAAGGAAGGAGCAAAAGCGATGGCCACCGTCCTATCGATGCCCGACGCATGCTATCCGGGATGTCCGTACGCTTATCATTATGTAATGGAAGCCTTGTTGAAATGTGGAATGCGGCAAGAGGCCCGTTCACTCTTAACCAGTTATTGGGGCGGCATGGTGAATAAAGGAGCCGATACATTCTGGGAGGTATATGATCCGAACAATGACGAATTATCACCTTACGGATTTTTCCCGATCAATAGTTATTGCCACGCATGGAGTTGCACGCCGGTTTATTTCATCAACAAATACCCGGAGATATTCCAAAGATAGAAGATAATAAGAGAAACGCCAATATCGCTCGAAATGGAACGTATTGGCGTTTTCTTTTTCTTATTCCTCCACAGGTTCCCCGAACAGGGTAGCCGAGGAAGCCTTATGGATCTTGACTTTTATGAATTGACCTACATGATAGTTCTTCTTATCAAAGATGACCACCTTGTTTTGGCTGGTTCGTCCGAACAACTGCTCACGGGAACGTTTCGAGAATCCTTCTATCAGAACCTCGAAAGTCTTGCCTATATCCCGCAAGTTACTTTCCTCGGACAACTTATTTTGCAAATCGATCATACCTTGCAAACGGCGTACCTTCTCTTCTTCCGGTACATTATCCTCCAAATGGCTAGCGGCATATGTACCCGGACGTTCGGAATATTTAAATAAGAAAGCACTATCATATCCCACTTCACGCATCAAGGATAAAGTCTCTTGATAATCCTCCTCGGTCTCGGAATGGAAACCGCAGAATAAATCAGTCGAGATAGCGCAATCCGGTACGATACGACGGATCGCCGCTATACGGTCCAGATACCATTCACGAGTATATTTACGATTCATGACCTTCAAGATGCGACTGCTGCCGGATTGGGCAGGCAGATGGATAAACTTACAGATATTGTCGTTTGCGGCAATCACACGTAAGGTATCATCGCTCATGTCCTTCGGATGGGAGGTCGTAAAACGAATTCGCATATCGGGAACCTCTTTCGCCACACGATCCAACAAGATCGGGAAGGTTATGGTCTCACCTTCTTTCTCGAAAGAATAGGAGTTTACATTTTGTCCCAACAACGTAACTTCCTTAAAGCCTTTCTCATGCATATCCCGTATCTCATTCAAGATACTCTCGATGTCCCGGCTACGCTCGCGTCCTCTTGTATAAGGTACGATGCAATACGTACAGAAATTATTACAACCGCGCATAATAGACACGAAACCGGAGATATGTACGCCCGGTAACTTCAAAGGAATAACATCCTTATAGGTCTCTTGGGTAGAAAGCTCCACGTTGATCGCTTTCTCTCCGTGCTCTACCGCTCCCACCAAGTTCGGCAAGTCCAGATAAGAATCCGGTCCTACCACCAAGTCGGCATGATGCACATGGATCAGGTCTTCCTTCACTCGTTCGGCCATACATCCCAATACACCGACAATTAATGACTTCTTTTTCCGTTTTAAAGACTGGAAATACTGTAGCCGCCCATAGATTTTCTGTTCGGCGTTGTCGCGTACGGAGCAAGTATTCACGAAGATGGCATCCGCCTCCTCGATATTCTCCGTCATACTATAGCCATCCATCTTCATGATAGAAGCTACAACTTCGCTGTCCGCCACATTCATCTGACAGCCGTAGGTCTCGATAAACAACTTTCGTTCATCGCTTTGGGTAGCGGATTTTAAGTCCACACCGTTTTCTTGATTTACCATACTATATGTTAATAGAATTTAAATAAGCAAGATTCTTAAAAATAATTACGCAAACGCTTGCATAGTTCGAATCCCACCGTTATATTTGCATTCGAAAAACGTAAATTTTTTCATAGTTAAGGTTTTGGTTAAATCGAATAAGGGTGGCTGTGAAGTTACCCTTATTTACTTTTATACCTATCTGATGTTTTATATACTCCCATCTTTTCACTTCTCAATTATTCTTCTTACATTTGGAGGTGCAAAAATAATCAAAGTTTATGGATAACGTAGGAGATTGGTTATATATTGTTTTCCTGATTATCGCCGCCGTCAGTGGCTTATTCAGTTCGAAAGACAAAAAGAAGAAGAGTCGCCCCGATATATTGGGGCAACCCGACAGGGAAATTGTGCCTAATGACCAGCCTACAGAAGGAAAAGGCTTCTGGGAGATATTGGAGGATATGCAAAAGGAAACGCAAAAACCTAAGCCCGCTCCCCGACAAAAGCAGGTAAAGTCAAAGGTTGAGAAACCGCAAGTCGTAACCTCATCGCCTGCCTCATCTCCATTCCTTTCCGCCGAGAAGAATATCCCGAATCATATCGCGACCCAGCCATCCGTAAGGATGAGTGCTATCGAGGAAGAACCGGGGCTTATGCCAGAAGATACCTTCAGAGACATCGAGGAATTGAAGAAAGCGATCATTTGTGCGGAGATTCTAAACCGGAAGTATTAATTTACGCCACACTTATATTCGATTCAGCGTAATTTTATGTAAGTTTGCGCCCGAAATATTGAACAGTAAGTATTTACCTAAAAACATAAAAACTAATTATCATGGCATTAAAATTTATTACAGCTGAAGAAGCCGCATCTTATGTGCATCATAATGACAATGTAGGTTTCAGTGGTTTTACACCCGCAGGATGCCCGAAAGTCGTTCCCGGAGCTATCGCCCGGAAGGCAGCGGAAGAACACGCTACAGGTAACCCTTTTCAAATCGGGATGTTTACCGGCGCTTCTACTGGTGATAAGCTAGACGGAGAGTTGGCTCGCGCTAACGCCATCAAATTCCGTACACCGTACCAATCTAACAAAGACTTACGTGCCGCATTAAACGCTCATCAGGCACAATATTTCGATTTGCACTTGTCTGAATTGGCACAAAGCTTGCGTTACGGATTCTTGGGTAAGATTGATGTCGCAATCGTAGAGGCTGCCGATGTTACTGAGGATGGTGAGATCGTTCCGACTTCAGGTGTTGGTATCTTACCTACTATCTGTCGTATGGCAGACCGTATCATCGTTGAGTTGAACTGCCGTCACCCGAAAGAAATCCGCGGTATGCATGATATTTACGAGCCGGCTGATCCTCCTTTACGCCGTGAGATCCCTATCTACACTCCTTCTGACAGGATCGGTAACGATTGTGTAAAAGTAGACCCGGCTAAGATCGTTGGTGTGGTAAGAACCGATGAGCCGAATGAAGGTGGAAAATTCTCTCCGCTGGATGATGTTACGATGGCGATCGGTAAAAACGTTGCGGACTTCTTGGTTAGCGAGATCAAGGCCGGCCGTCTTCCGAAAGAATTCGTTCCATTGCAGAGTGGTGTAGGTAACGTGGCTAACGCAGTCTTGGGCTGCATGGGAGCTAATGAGTCTATCCCCGCATTCAATGTATATACTGAGGTTATTCAAGATGCGGTTATCGAATTGATGAAACAAGGTCGCGTTAAATTCGCCAGCGGTTGCTCTTTGTCCGTAAGTAATGAGGTAATCCGTGAGATCTACGCAAATCTCGATTTCTTCAAGGATAAGATATTGCTTCGTCCGCAAGAGATCTCTAACAATCCGGAGGTTGCCCGCCGTTTAGGCTTGATTGCTATCAATACGGCTTTGGAGGCTGATATCTTCGGTAATATTAACTCTACGCACGTATCCGGTACTCGTATGATGAATGGTATCGGTGGTTCCGGCGACTTTACCCGTTCGGCTATGTTATCGATCTTCACGACTCCGTCTACAGCGAAGGAGGGTAAGATCAGCGCGTTCGTACCGATGGTATCTCACTTGGATCATAGCGAGCACTCCGTGAAGATCATTATCACGGAATATGGTGTAGCGGACTTACGCGGTAAATCTCCGATCCAACGCGCTCGTTGCATCATCGACAATTGTGTTCATCCGGATTACAAACCGTTATTGGAAGAATACCTCGCTATGGGTATCAAGGGACATACGCCTCAAAACCTGAAATGCTGTTTCGCTTTCCATGAGGAACTAGCGGCCAGCGGCGATATGCACAATGTGGATTGGAGCAAGTATAATAAGTAATACAAACATATTGCGGGCATAATCGGCAGTTAAGAATTAAGGGAAATAGCGGGATATGCAATGGATGTAACTATTTGGAATAGTATCATTTAGGCTTTCTTGCTATTTTGAGGGTAAGCGAAAACGAGCATAAAACGGCAGGAGTTCCGTTACCAAATCGTAACCCATCGAAGAAAGAGCAAAGAGGGGTTACGAATTGAAGCTAAACAACTGCTCCACAGTTTTTTATTCATCATCTTTCATCGTTCTGCATCGCTCAGAAGCACCTGTTTCACTGTACCTTTGCAAGCAAAGGGAATTGAGAAAAACGACAGAAAAATGAAAGAAAACAAACTGAAAGTATCATTCTTCATTCAGGCAAGACGAACCAACAAGAAAGGACTTGTGCCTATCATCGGGCGCATCTCCGTAGGCAGAACCCATTCGGGGTTCTCCACCAAGTGTAAGACTCCGCTCGCCCTATGGGATAGCCGTAAGCAACGACTCACTGGCAAGAGTGCTATGGCGGTGTCCGTCAATCAGAAACTCGGTGAATGCACCGCACTCATCCACGCACGCTTTCACGAACTCAGTGAAAGAGAAGAATCCTTTACCGCCACCGATGTGAGGGATGCTTATCAGGGGCAAATCCACCGTCAAGCCCTGCTTTTGCAGAGTTTTGAGGAATATCTCAGACAGACAAAGGAACGCATAGGCATTGATAGAGCCTTGAAGACATTCAAGCTCCGTACCTATCAGCTATCCCTGCTCCGTGAGTATCTGCAGAAGAAGTATAAAGTAAGCGACATTCCCCTTTCACAATTAGACAAAGCCTTTATTGAGGGTTTCGAGTACTACCTCTCCATTGACCGAAAACTGAAACGTAGCAGCGTGTCAAGTGCTCTATCCACCTTGAAGAGCATCGTCCGCATGGCGGTGAAGAAAGGCGTGCTGGACTTCTACCCGTTCTTGGGCTACAGTTATGAACGTCCCAAAGGTGAGCCGAGAAGCATCTCACAAGACCAGCTGCAACGCATCATTGACTTGGAGATAGAATGGGAGAACTACCGTATTGTCCGTGATTTGTTCGTATTCTCCTGCTTTTCAGGCTTGGCAATCTCAGACGTGCGCAATCTCAGAGAGGAAAACATTGTCTTGGAAGAAGGTGAACTCTGCATCAAGGGCAAGCGAATGAAAACCAAGACCCCGTATCGTGTACAGGTGCTTCCACCTGCTTGGGCGATAATGGAGCGGTACAGAGGTAAGCGTGCTGGTTTTGTCTTTGATGTACCGACTAACGACATCATCCACAACGGCATGCACTACATACAGAGAAGTATCGGTATGAAAAGCCCGCTAACCTTTCACATGGCTCGCCACACCTTTGCATCGCTCATCACGCTCTCAGCAGGAGTGCCTATTGAAACGGTGAGCCGTATGCTCGGACACACCAACCTGAGAACTACACAAGTATATGCAGCTGTTTCCTCCGAGAGAATCCATCGCTCGATACCAACAGAACCGCCCCGCCTCCCCGCTACATTCACCTTGAAGCTTTGATATTATGGCACGAAGTACATTCAAAACACTATTCTATATCAATCGGTCCAAAGAGAAGAAGAACGGCAAATGTCCGATTATGGGGCGCATCACTATAGACGGAAAGCAGGTGCAATACAGCACGGGCAAGGAGATTGCTCCCGAACTTTGGGATAGTCGTAAGGGAAGATGCAAGGGAACGGGCGAAGAGATAAAGGAAATCAACCGCTATCTCCAAGCCAAAGAGGAACAAGCCAAAGCGAAGTATCAAGAATTAGTCTGGCAGCGTGGCTATATCACAGCCGAGCTACTGAAATGTGAACTCATGGAAGAGGACAAGCCCAAAGGTTTTCTTTTGGAGGAAGCCCGACTTTTTATTGAAGAAAAGCATCCCTGTGTGGAGGTAACGGTTGCCAAGCCGACCTTTGCCAACTACATCTATGCCACACAACTCATAGAGGCTTATCTGCGTGAACGATTGGGTCTGGAGGATATTCGCTACTCCCAATTGGATTATGGCTTTATCGAAGGTATGGACTTCTATCTCAAATCTGAGCGCAGCCTTTCCCTTGCCACTATTCAGATTGTGGTCATCTTCCTAAGAAAGCTCATCGGCATTGGGCAGCAAAAGAAGTATATCCGCATCGACCCCTTTGTGGACTATAAGGCAGAACTGCCACATCGCACACGCAGGTATCTCACTACGGAGGAATTGCAGAGGGTTCTGCAAACACCCATCATTGACAGGCAGTTCGAACGGGCAAGGCAGCTCTTTCTTTTCTGTGCCTTTACTGGTCTGGCACGTGTGGACATGCAACGGCTCAGGCTAAAGCATATCATCCGTAATGCAGACGGCACGGAGGAAATCCGTATCAAAAGGCAGAAAACGGACGTAGAAGCTATCATTCCACTTTTGCCTATTGCCAAGCAAATCCTTTCACTCTATATCAAAGACAAGAAAGTAGACGACTTGATATTCCCTAACCTAACCACCCGCAAGGCGTCTTTAGCTTGTGTGAACATTGGTCAGATATGCCGAATAGAGAAAGGTTTGACCTTTCATATGGCTCGCCATACATTTTCAACCACAATTTGCCTATCCAACGGGATCTCAATGGAAACGCTCAGCAAGATGCTCGGACACAGCAATATTGACACAACACAAATCTACGGGAAGATAACCGATCACAAGATACAAGAGGATATGACTGCACTCACTGACAGAGAGCATTCTGCCTTTGAGGGTTATTGTGAGTCAATAGCACAGCAAGATAAAACGCAATCTGAACCTTTATAGGTGAACTTTCCTCAAAGACCTGAAGCCGTAATCGGTCGGGCAAAGGTATGGCGGTTGCCTTGATTGCTTGCAAGGTCAAGTCCTGCGGATGGAGTGAAAAATCTCCACCGCAGGGCTTTTCTCTGTACTTTGGGACTATCATACTTGCAAAAACTCGATTGTTAGTGCGGTCGTATTTTTCGCTCCAACCTTGCAGCAATAGGCTAACCGCCAAAAGAATAAGCCCGAACGAATACGGCATACTCAGGCTCTTTGGACGCAAGAAGCGACAAAACAAATACTCCACCAATCAATCAAGCCAAAGAGTGTGCTCTCGCTCTGACAATTGAGAGAGAGGTCGAAGCAATCGAACACTCGAGAGTGATCTGATTTTATTTTCGCTAGTACGGAACGAACCAGCGCCTCATCTCATTACCGCAATAGCCTAGGCTTTTGTATTCACCATTTCCCTTGTTTCCTAACTATTTCCTTATTCTTCCTCACTCTTTCTTTTTCCGCTTTAGAGGGGTTACTTTTGCATCCGACAAGAAGGGCAATCGACAGAAAAACTGCTCGTTTGCTGAGTATTAACAACGTAATCAACAACAATGCAATGAAACTTATCATCATCGACCGCAAGGCATGGGAGCAGCACTGCTCCTCCTTTGCAGATTTCATCCACCGTATCGAACGGCTTATCGGGTGTCCTCCCGAAACGGAAGAATGGCTTGACAATGAAGCCGTATGCCGTAGGCTCGGAATCAGCAAGCGCACCCTGCAACGCTACCGC